>JAEEGL014592291.1_pt1 | contig 13766 bp, 10 predicted proteins | sample 9134231 | NCBI WGS metagenome assembly JAEEGL01 (sample SAMN16246548, study PRJNA631951) | gut metagenome | biome: gut microbiome; feature: rumen; material: fiber-attached | host: Bos | place: Iran: Karaj | collected 2018-10 | reverse complement strand
TGCTTTGCCATGTCGGCATTCCTTTCTTTGCGTTTGCCGTCCTCCCCCGACCGCGCTCGCGGACGCCAGGAGGTCGTTGGCGCACATGATACCGAACAGCCCGGCTTTGCGAAAGTAAACGCACCCTCCTTCCCTAGGGAAGGTTATGGGGTTTGTCATCATTCCCCCTCTCTCTGCTTGACTCTTCTCTGCCTACTCCTCATTGCAGAAGTAACCACACCTAATCGGGTACGTTTACTTCCGCAATCCACCCGGTTTTCTCACTTTTATCAACAGGGCACCAAGCACGAACCACGAAATTTTGTTATACTAACCGCATCGGGAAAGCAGGAGAAAAAGCAGGCATAGACTGAAACAGACAGAGACCCGTCGCGGCATCTTGCGCGGCAGGTCGTTCCGGTAGCGGTGCGCGCCGCGAGGAACAAGCCCCGGATGGGCAACCTACCCTGGGCAGCGTTACGCAACTTGCGTATCGAGCTTCGAGTGAAAAACGACCAAATCATCACAGTAAGAGGCGAGATATGCGGGCGCGTCGCGTGGGTAACTGCGCGGCGTGCCTTTTTATCCGTGTTTCTTACTAGGCGCTTGGTCGTGCCTCACTCGGAACATTGGACTGAAGGCACGCCGCGCCTTATTTTGTCTGCGCGGCACGGCGGGCTAGTTTGGAAAGCGCGGACGGAGTGAGACGATGTCCAAAATGTTTGACATGAGTGAAACGATATTTGAAGATGGCCGCCAAGTTACCTCGACGAGTATCGACGTCGGGCGGGCAGACTATAGTGTTGGATACGTCTGAAACAAGGAAAGTTGAATGGGATTTAGATTTCAAAGACGGATCAAGATTCTTCCTGGGATTTCTATCAATCTGGGGAAGCGTGGGGCTTCGGTCTCTGTTGGCCCACGTGGTGCACGTACAACCATTGGCCCGCGTGGTGTCAAGAATAGCTTTGGCATTCCGGGAACGGGCATTCGTTATGAAACACCCTACCAAAAGTGGGGGCGTAACCAACAGGGACAACCACAACCCCCGCAAGTAGTTGAGACGCCGAGAGTGTCTTTCTGGACACGCCTCCGTAACATGCTTGGATTTTGAACTGACAACACAACCAAACAGAAAAGGAAAAAGAAATGAGAAGACTACCAGTCTATCTGCTCGTCGATGTGTCGGGATCGATGCATGGTGAGCCAATCGAATCCGTGAAAAACGGATTGCAAATGCTTGTCGCGGCCTTGCGCAAAGACCCACAAGCACTTGAAACAGCGTACTTGAGCGTGATCACGTTCGGAAGTAGTGCGCAGCAGATCATCCCCTTAACGGAACTCAGTACGTTCCAAATCCCCGAAATCACTGCCGGAGGATGTACCGTACTTGGCGAGGCGCTTAAACTGGTCTGCAAGTGCCGCGACAATGAGGTCACTAAGACAACTGCAACACAGAAAGGTGACTGGCGTCCGATGGTGTTCATTCTGACGGACGGTGTTCCAACTGACGATCCGACCGAGGGCATCTCAGAGTTCCGTGCGCGCAAATGGGGCGCATCTGTCTGTTGCGCTGCTGGTCCAGGTGCCGATAAGAGTCTTCTTGATAAAATCACGCCAGAATGCGTCGTGGAACTCGCTTCAGCAGATCAGGCAACGTTATCAGCCTTCTTTAAGTGGGTCACGGCTTCAATTGTATCTACTTCAAAGAGCATCAATGAATCCGGAACTTCCACGGAGTCAATGGATCAACTTCCGCCTCCGCCGCCAGAGGTTCAGATTGTGTAATCAAAATCATACAAGAACTCCCGTTGGGTGTAGCATTTCTTTCTGCTGGCCCAACGGGAGAATGAACGAGGATTTTTACAAGGAGAGAAGGAGTCTAAGACATGATACAAGAACCAGAAAGCACTGTATTTCCAGGTGTGAACCCGCAACAAGAGATCGCCGTAGTAATTAAAGCGGGATCTTTGGATATGGGTACCGACGCGGGGAAAGTGGATACGGGCACTGTGCACCTAACGGAATCCTCAGAAGTGGAAACGGCAAACGACTCCTGTGAAAGGGATGCTCTAGATCTGCCCGCAACGTCTGAAGAGAATGCTTTGAGTGAGTCTGTACATGGCGAGGATAGTTGCGAGTTGCCAAAAGAGTCTGAAGAAAACATAGATGGTTCTTGCGAAGAACATAAATACGAATATAAAACTTTGCCGGACAACAATATACTTGAAAATCTTACACTTGGTCAGGGAAAATCCTATGTCGAGTGGATAGCGGAACCTGGTATTACATTAGCTGATGAATATGCGCCAGACGGTCGTCTTTGGATGGAAACAAAAGAGGTCAAGATAGAGAAGACTGAAAAAGGTTTTAAGGTTACTCCTAAGGAGGGTGTGACAGGGCAACTTAGTTTCGATGTGTTTTACAATGAGGGCAAGAGAGCTAGGTTTCATCTGACTGTGAATCCTGATCCTTGGTCGCTTTGGACAAAATCGGATCCGAAAGTTATGGTGTTCCCAGATGATGCCGATCGGGTAAAGCAAGAACATCAGAGCAGCATTAAATATGAGGATGATGCGTTTACTGTGATTGGTGCAAGCCGACGTGGGCGCTCCCATGAACATTCTGGAACATTCCGCGATGACGATTTGGGCTATTGGGCGGATGAGACCACAGGACGTTATGCATTTATTGTGGCTGACGGTGCTGGTAGTGCACGGTTCTCGCGCGAAGGATCGCGCAGGGCAATTAAGTTCTTGGAGGATAAGTTGCCTGCGAATCTGACTGTTGAGAAATGGGACGAAGATGGTGCTTGTCCACAACCTAATGGGAAAGTCGGTGCCCTACTTACAACGCTTGCCTACCATGCCTATGATCACATAGATAAGTTTGTTAAGACGGAGAACGACAAGCATCCAGAAGAAAAATGGGAGAATCGGGATTTCAACACGACGCTTCTCATCGCAGCAGTTAAGCGTGACGCTGATGGTGGAATGCGCCTCGTTACATTCTCAATCGGCGATGGCGCAATCGCCTGGCTTGAAGGTGAAAATTCAGGATTGATGTGTGCGCCTGACGGAGGGGAGTTCAGTGGCGGCACGAGATTCCTTACCACGAAAAGTGTTTGGGAGAAAGCCGGAAAGGATTATCAAGCATTCTACAAAGAACGCGTGTTCTGCAAGAGCTTCACACCGGATGAAGCCAAACATACAACGTTGTTCCTTATGACAGACGGCGTATCTGATCCATGGTTTGAGACGGACGCTGCGCTCAATGATACGGGGAAGTGGCGTGAGTTTGCCGAAGAAACTCTACGCGGTGATGGTGAAAACCAAGCACATCTTAAACCAGATGACACTATCGACACGAAAGTCCAGAAGTTAATGGATTGGCTCTACTTCAAAATAAAGGGTAATCACGATGACAGGACTCTTATTGTTGTGCAACCACGAAGCGCACAATCTGAGTCTGCAACCGACAAGAAGGAGGTGCTAAATGGCTAAGAAAGGTGATGTCATAACTGTCAAGGCAATTTCTGGAAAAACGTACCAGTATGTTTGGACTGATTCGCCTAACGCTGGCGCAATGAAGGAAGTCTTTTTTGCACCTGACAAATCGTATGTAGTAGCCTTTTTCAAAGACCCGCAAGACGCTAATGCTGTTGATCGGCTTCAAAATCTTGTAGGGACATACAGGCAGGGCATCTTTGGTGGTGCGGGTGGTGATTATTGGAAAAAGGTTTACTGCTGGCCTAGCGACCTTATTCGTGAGGCAAATAATAGAGTTGGTCTTGTAGTTCCCGCGTATCACCCAGAGTTCTTCTTCAAGTACGACGGGCCGACCCTTCCCATGAAAGGATTGGAGAAAGAGGGTAAATGGTACACCAGTGCTGAACACCATTTCAGAAATCTGAGCGAAAAAGAAATTGGGAACTGGCATAGCTTCTTTGACGTATGCCTTTTACTTGCAAGAGGCGTGAGACGTATGCATAATGCTGGCCTAGCCCATTCTGATCTTTCTTACAAGAATGTTCTTATAGACCCTGTAACGCCGTCGGCAGCAATTATTGACATTGATGGGCTTGTTGTCCCAGGCAAGTACCCTCCAGACGTAATTGGCACTCCGGACTTCATTGCGCCAGAAGTGTATGAAACAATGTCACTGCCAAAGACCGATCCGTCAAGAAAACTGCCGTGCCAAAACACCGACAAGCACGCCCTGGCAGTCCTCATCTACATGTACCTCTTGTACCGTCATCCCTTGCGTGGAAGGCAGATTTGCGACATTGACGATCCACAGAAAGATGAGCAGTTGTCAATGGGCGCAAAGGCCGTGTTCATTGAAGATCCAACAAATAAGGTGAATCGCTACGATGTGAATTGGGTACATGATAATTATCCAAAGTCGAAGTGGCCGTATCTTCTGCCGTGGATGGATCTAGACAAGTTACCGTATACCATTCTTGGGCCACACCTTAAGGCTCTGTTTGATCGTGCTTTTGTAAAAGGCCTGCACAACCCCGGTGCGCGTCCGGCAGCGTTCGAGTGGGAGGATGCGATCATACAGACGATGGACTTGATGATCCCGTGCCAAAACCCGAATTGCAAACAGAAGTGGTTCGTGTTTGACAACTCCGCGTCCAAGCCGAAGTGTCCGTTTTGTGGCGCGTCCTATGACATCCCGTTGCCTGTTCTGAATCTCTACAACAGGGCGAGTACGTCGTACAAGCCGACGGGCATGCGCGTAATGGTATACAACGGAACAAGGTTGTATCAGTGGCACTCAAATCCGCATATCGCTCGCAACGAGAAGTTGACGGACGAACAGAAGAAGTCGCTGGCTTGTTTCCAGTTCCATAAAGGTAAGTGGTATCTGCGTAACGAGCGGGCCAAGGGAATGATGGATATGCAGACTAAGAAGCCGATTCCCGCTGGGAGCATCATCGAGCTTCAAGATGGAGTGCAGATTCGTCTTGATGATGAAGATTCAAGAATGATTTATGTACAAATGGTGAACAAGTAAAGGAGAAAACAATGAGAAGATTACCGGTGTTCGTAGTGGTTGATGTGTCAGAGTCGATGGCAGGTGGTGCCATTACTGCGATGCACGATGGGATGCTTATGCTTCTTCAGGCTTTGAAGAAGGATCCCATGGTCATTGAGATCGGGGCCATGTCCGTCATCTCATTCGGCGGCAAGGCGAAGGTGGAGGTTCCGCTTTCATCCGTCCTTGACATTCGGATTCCGTCGCTTGATCTTTCGTCGGGGACGAGCCTTGGAAAGGCGTTTGAATTACTTACATCGGAAATCAACTCCAACGTGACAAAGACTACGCGGGAGATCCGTGGCGACTACAAGCCAATCATATTCTTGATAACGGACGGACAGCCCACCGACAACTGGCGGGCTGGATATGCGAAGTTTCGCAAGTGCTACCCTTCGGTGTCGATCCATGCCGTTGGCTGTGGCGATGATGTTGACTTTTCCATCCTGAAGGAGATAACGCCCAATACGTATGTCATGCGTGACATGACGGCGGAGTCGTTCGGAAAACTGTTTCAATGCGTCACGGCATCCGTCAGAAGCGTCACGGCGTCTATGATGAACGGTGACGGCGTAAAGGATGATTTGGCGGAGTTGTCGGATGGCGAGGTGCGAAAGCCGACCGAGGAAGAATGTCGTCCGATGGGAGAATCCCGGCAGGTGCTTATTCCGGGTATGTGTTCAAAGACGAGAAGACATTTCCTCATTCGATACAAGAAAGACGACTACGGGAAATTTGCCTTGTCGGCAGTACATCCATTGGAGCAAAAGTTGGCTGGCGGCGGCGCGTCTGGCGGAAACATCAACGTCAACGATCTTGACAGCTCTGCTTTCAAATGCCCTCATTGCGGAAATGATGGGATGTTCTATTGCAACACGTGCCATGCTGAGGTCTGTATGGAGGCTGGCGGAATGCACGGACATTGTCCTGGCTGCGGCTGGGAAGGAGAGCTCTCCTACGGCTCCTTTGACCTTCGCAAGTCGATCGGATAAGTAAGGAAATTGCCAGATGATATGGTCAGGCGAGTATTTCAAGTGCCGTGACTGTGGGGAAATCTACCCCTACAGGACTCCGCAATGCCCTTGTTGCGGGGGAGTTTGTGATCGTATTGGATCATTTGTCAGGGAAGACTTCAGCGACTGGTCATCTGGCATGACCGACAATGTCCCAACGCAACAAGACGGGAAGGTGAAACCACTTGGACGTGTTGCGCGCTGGGCACAGAAACTACTCGACCTCACTTTGGGAAATAGACTGCTCAACCTCAAGGATTCAAAAAAGGTCATTCCGCTTTTGTGTCCCAATATTGGTGCATTGGAAGACAAGGTCGCCGCCGATGAGACCGTTGTCATTCAATCTCTGTCCGGTCTGCTCGGAGAGGAAAAGTATCAAGACTACATTCATGGACGGCTAAACTATAACCCCGCTAATTTCAATGTCAACCTTGAAAAGGAACTTGAAAAAAGGAGGCTGTGGACTCGATTGTCTCCGTCAGAAACGCAGAGGCGGCTAAAAGAACTTTACCGGCTTGCGAAGCTGGACTTGGAAGAATCTGGTGTCAATACGCTCTTTCTCGCGCTTGGGTTCATTGAATGGAAAATCGAAGAGAACGATGAGCATGTGTACCGTTCGCCGATTTTGCTTGTACCAGTTAGGCTTGAGAGGCGTTCCATTTCAGATGGGATTAGGATGGCGCGACTGGACGACGACACCGTTCTTAATGCCACGCTCCTAGAACTTCTACGCTGTCAATTTGGGATTTCCGTGGCAGGAGTCGATCCACTCCCCATTGACGCATCAGGGGTTGATGTCCCTCAGATCATGGATCGGTTTCGGGATGCGATTCAGGGTAAACAGGGGTGGTCTGTCGTTGAAGAGGCGCTTGTCGGGCAGTTTTCTTTCGGCAAGTTTGTTATGTGGAAGGACATGACCACCAGAATCGAGGACTTCAAGAAGAACAAGCTAGTTGCCCATCTAATCAACGGCGGGGGATTTTACGAAGACGGCGTAGAGGTCTTCCCGCCTAACGAGGTCTCGCGTTATATCGACTGCAATTCTCTCTATTGTCCAATGAGCGCAGATTCGTCGCAGTTGACGGCAGTACTGTATTCGGCTTTGGGTAAGTCTTTTGTTCTACACGGACCTCCCGGAACGGGAAAGTCGCAGACTATAACAAATATCATCGCCCACAACATGGCGTTGGGACGCAAGGTTTTGTTCGTTTCCGAGAAGAAGGCCGCATTGGACGTAGTTCACAGACGTCTTTCGTCGATAGGGCTAGAACCGTTCTGCCTTGAGCTGCATTCAAACAAAGCTGGTAAGGCGGATGTCCTTGCACAGTTCTCTGCCGCATTGAAAGTCGGGGATCTTTCAGAGCCAACAGATTGGACGACTACCGTTTCACAGCTGGAGAAACTTCGGCAGGATCTGAACGGATATGTCCTCGCACTTCATAAGGCATATCCCAATGGCATGTCCGCATACGATTGCTTCGGGGTGCTCCTTAACAGAGGAACATCCAAATATGATAAGTGCATTGACATACAGTGTACAAACCAGTCAATTGATGACTACAACGCCACGCTTCAATGCGTGGCTGATCTCGGTTCAGCCGCTGCTCTTGTTGACATGGCAGCATTCCGTAATCTTACAGCCCTGAAGGATCTTGTATGGTCTCCGTCTATAGAGCGTGAATTGCAGGATTGCGTATCATCGACACAGGACATCTTACTTCGCCTGGTTTCGGGATTTGACCGTATAGCCTCGTTGCTTGCCTTGGATTCGACGGACACGAGATTTGGAATCTTGGATAGAGTCCGAAAACTACTTCAGGTCCTTTTTGCGGTTGGGGTCATACCTGGTGATTTGCTAACTGATGATGTTGAATCTTCAGGCGATTTCCTTATGCAGTTCAAGGACGTTTTCTTACATCGGGAGTCTATTGAGAAAAAGCTGGAGTCATATAAGCTCGCTGAAATACTTGGGTTGGATGTCAAGGGGATCGAGAGGAGAATTGAGGAGAACAATACAAAGTTTTTCCTTGTACGTTTCCTTCGAAACGCATCTCTCGTCAAAGAGCTTTCTGTGATAAAGAAAATTGGCGGGGGGAAGCTGAAATTTCAGGAACTTATTGAGTCACTTTCTGACTTTGAAGAATATCAAAAGATCGAAGCTGCATATCGAAAAGACGAAGAGAAGTCGAAGACGATTCTCGGTGATCTATGGAATAACGGCGAACCAGATTGGGAAAGTATTTCAAAGGCAATTGAAAACGCCAAGGATTGTGTTTCTGCGGTTACTGAAGCTGTAGCGGAGGATCATCCGCAACTCCTGTCTGTCCTTGACAAGATACGCTCAATAATGGGGAATGCGAAAAATGAATTGTCACCGGGCGCCGAACTTTTTAAGGCAAAAGAGGAATTCCTTGAAGCGTGGACACTATTTAGACAGTTGGCAGACACACTGAGTCAATACGCGGACTTCGACCTATCCGATTACGACATTTCGACCTTTAAGGTTCTTGTTGATGGTATAGCCGCTAGTATCGGCGAAATGCGAAATGTGTTTAGGTATAGGGAGGCGCGACTGGACACGACCAAACACGGTGTCGGCGGATTCGCCATTGCATTGGAGAGCGGAGCGCTGGAAGTCGGATTGCTTTGTGAAGAATTCAAGTATGCGTATGCCACGAAAATGTTGAACGAGGTGTTCGCAAGCGAGCCAAGTCTCTCCAATTTTTCAGGCATAGGACATGAGGAGCGAATCAAGAAATTTCAGGAGGTCGACAAAGAATACACAAGATTGTCCGCTAGAATGGTTTTTGCAAAGGTTGCAGCAGGACTTCCGCGCCGTCGTTCAGGTTCTGCGCTTGCAAAGTCAACGCCTCTAGGCGTGTTGAGACACGAGTGCGAGAAGAAGGCCCGCCACATGCCCGTGCGCCAGCTTCTTTCGGAAATAGGTTCGCTTGCAGGGATGTTGAAACCTTGTTTCCTCATGAGTCCGCTTTCCGTTGCACAATACTTGCCTGCGGACACAGATCAGTTTGACCTTATTGTGTTTGACGAGGCTTCTCAGATTCCAGTTTGGGACGCAATAGGGGTGATTGCTCGCGCAAATCAGGTGATAATCGTCGGGGACCCGAAGCAGATGCCGCCTACAAACTTTTTCCAGAAAGGTGATGGTGGTGCAAATTACGACACAGAGGGTGTGGAAGACCTTGAAAGCATTCTTGATGAGTGTCTTGCAGCGGGCGTTTACTCAGCCCACCTCGGGTGGCATTATCGTAGCAAACATGAATCGCTCATCTCTTTCAGTAACCACAACTACTATGAAGATAAGTTGCTCACCTTCCCTTCGGCGTCTGAATCATCGCGGCTTGGTGTCAGGTTCGTGTTTGTGCCCAATGGGATATACGACCGCAAGGCGTCCAGGACGAACAGAAACGAGGCAAAAGCCCTTGTCGATTACATATTCAACACCTTCAAAGACCCTGTGCTGAGGGGGAGAAGCATGGGCGTGGTTACGTTCAGCGAAGCGCAGAAAGAGTTGATAGAAGACATCGTTGACAAGCGTCGCGAGAAGGAACCTGCTTTTGAGCAATATTTCTCAGACCAGAATGACGAGCCCTTTTTTGTCAAGAACCTTGAAAATGTTCAGGGAGACGAGAGGGATGTGATTCTCTTTTCTATCTGCTATGCGCCGGATGCAGAAGGCAAATTTTCAATGAACTTCGGTCCTCTGAACAAGGTTGGGGGAGAGCGTCGGCTCAATGTCGCTGTCACGCGAGCGAAGGAGCAGGTTGTGCTTTTCTCGTCAATCCATGCTCACCAAATTGACCTTGACCGAACGGACTCCGTAGGTGTTGCGCAACTAAAAGACTTTATTGATTTTGCCGAGAAAGGATTCGTCGCGAAAACAGAGGTTTCGGCGGAGAAGTCCGGTCGTGACGAATTCGTAGAGGCTGTGGCGACATTTATCGAGAAGAAGGGGTACAAGATTGAACGTTCGGTGGGGCAATCTGATTGCAAGATTGACATAGCCGTACGCAATCCTCAGAACGAGAGCCAGTTTTTGCTCGGAATTGAATGCGATGGCCCTACATATTCACATCCCGCCACCGCTAGGGACCGCGATGCGTTGTTGCCTTCGGTACTGAAGTCACTTGGCTGGAGGATGTGTAGCGTTTGGAGCTTAGATTGGATGTTTGACAGATGTCATGCCGAGCAACGTCTGCTTGGTGCGCTTGAAGAAGCGAAGACGGCACCTGTTGAGCTCCCGCCAGTGTCTGAAGGCGCAAAAACGTTTGATTTTCAGTCCGAGGCGAATGAAGTGACACGTCCGGAAGAGCTTTATGAGAAATACCGAATCTGGAGGCCAGATAGAATCTTTCTTCATGCTTATTTCACTGATCCTAAGATGCGCGCGACAATAGTTGAGCAGATTCACGGAATCGTTGATGTGGAAGCACCCATCTGTGAAAGTCTACTATACAAGCGAATTGCCCGCGCATGGGACATAAGGTTGACAGACAACTACCGTCGCGTGATAGCTTCTTGTTTAGGCAGGGCACGACTTTCAAAATCAAATTCGGGTTCAGAAAATGTCTATTGGACCTCCGAACAGTCTTCCGATTCATACGATTCGTTCCGAGTTCCGGACGGTGATGATGTTGACACAAAGCGTGCCATAAACGAGATTCCATCAGAAGAGATCGCCAATGCGATGTTGAGTGTCGCCACTGATTTAGGTGGGTGTGACAAAGAAGTGGTCTACAAGGAAACAATGAAGCTCTTTGGTCTTGGAGGTGTCACGGCAAAGGCCAGGATTAGCCTTGATTATGCGATGGACATTCTTGAACGCAAGGGGATGGTGGCATGACATGGTCTGGTGATTATAGCCAATGTCGCAATTGTAAGGAGGTCTATCCATTTGCGACCGACGAGTGCCCCTGTTGCCATTGCGCTTGTGAAACCTATGTCGTTCAAGCCTGTGATGGCTTTTCCGGGAGTAGACGTTTTGAATTACTTGGAGAACAGAAAAAAGTCCTTTCTCTGCCGCCGAAGGGAGCAGTTCTGATAAAGGGAGGTGCGGGTTCAGGAAAGACCTTGGTTGCGGTCAAGAGGGCAGAGTATCTGACGACTAAATATTCTGATATGTTCCAGCGCGCAAATGTAGCGATTTTTACATACAACAAGGAGTTGGTACATGAGATAGAGAACCTTGTTTCCGACAAATGCGTGAAAGTCTTCAACATTGACGCCTGGGTGTATGCGTTCCTTCGGGGCAGAAATGTTAAGTTGTCAATGCTTAAGGACAATGAGCTTAGAGTGTTACGATCTCAGGCAAAGCGACAGGCATTCGCTAAGACACCTACTCGCGCAATTGCAAATAAATCAGACGATTTTTATGAGGCAGAAATTAGATGGCTCAAGGGAAGACGTATTACCTCGTTAGTTCAGTACAAATCAACAAAACGGACGGGGAGGGGTACGGAAGACCGCGTGACGGCGGATGATCGTGAATATTTGTGGGCAATGTATGAAGGCTACAATCGTCTTCTACAACAGCGTGATGTTCGAGATTGGGAGGATAGAGTCCTGGATTCACTTGCCATAGTGGAGAGCCCCGGATATTGTCCTCCGTACACGCACATCGTCATTGATGAGGCACAGGATTTCTCGTTTGCTAAGATTGCGCTTGTTCGGCATCTGGTGTCACCCCAGACCGAGAGCATTACAATTGTGGCTGATTCAGCTCAACAGATTTATCAAAGTGGTTTTTCTTGGGCGGATATAGGTATCAAGGTCGTTGGGCGCAGCGTGGAGTTCAAGAAAAACTACAGGAACACGAAGCAGATTTCAGAGGCGGCCTATTCGCTTATCGCACATGAGAAAGATGATGCTGACTTTACTCGAATGGAAGCAGCGGTGCAGAACGGGGCGAAGCCTCTCATTATTGCAGGGGATGCGGCGTGGAATGGAAAGGTCCTGTTGGACGAATTGAGGTCGTTCCCGAAAACAGAGGATGCGGTTCTGGCTGTGCCGACAAGAAAGATGTTTCCAGGAATGGAGGCTTTTTTGCAAAAGGCAGGAATCAAAGTTACGAAGTCAGCTTCAGAACCAAAGACGTCGGGAAGTGTCCGGCTCTCGACATTCCACTCATTGAAAGGACTGCAGTTTATGCATGTCTTCCTTTGGGGAGTTTCAGATGTGCATTTCCCAACTACAAGTGTTGATCCTGATGAAGTTTCAAAAGCGCGCAAGTTGCTATATGTCGCCATGACAAGGGCAATGCAAAAGCTCACTATTTTCACAACACTTCAACCTGCGCAGATGATAACAGAGATTGATCCATCAAAAGTAGATTTCAAAATTATGCCGAAAGAACAATCATGGAGGTATGTATGAGTGCTAGGTCATTCAATCTTCAGTACCGTTATCCGCAGAATAAAGGTGCCACGGCATATCCTAGTGCGGCACCTGATATTTGCAAGTCAATTAGTACCGGATTGTTATGGCACAGAGCGACATCTGTCATTCTGATCCTCTCAATGATTGGTCTTGCCGCGTTTCTTATCTCTCATGGAGCTGGCATCGCGGCGTTCTGTGTTTTTCTCGTTGCTATGATATTGAAGATTATAATACTTGCAACAATGGGTGTCCGTCTTGAGTATAAAATGGATCAAAACTGGCGCAATTACGCGAACACAAGGATGGCACCGTTCACCTATATGTCAAAGAGCAAACGTCTGTGGGAGGTGACAAGTTCTTCTGGTGGCTATGATCGTAAATATAACGCTGGCTGCAGTGTTCAGATTCAGAGAAAAGATGTTCGTGTTGAACATTCTGTGCCGTTTCCATTCAAGCCGAATGTGAAAGCATATACGCTTTATCTGCCGGACTTAAAGTTTGTGTTCCTTCCCGATTGCATTTATATGATTAGCGATTCGAGATGTTCGGCAATACACTATGAACATGTTAAATGGGTGATGAATATGACAAGGTTTGTTGAGTCAAAGGCACCAGAAGATTCGCAGGTCGTTGACAGGACATGGCAGTATGTTAACAAGAAAGGAGGACCAGATAGGCGATTCTCCTACAATCCAATGTTGGTTGTATGTTCATATGGAGAAATGGAGTTGAACTTCGCAAATCAACGGCGTGTGAAGTTGATGCTCTCGGGAACAGGCGTGTCGGAGAGTATAATGAAGTTTCCTACAGTAACGTAAAAATTGAATGTGCGCGGAGTCGCTTGCGGCGTTTCCTGATGTCGTCTTCCCGGGCGCAGGCGCGCCGAGGCAACTGCCGGGATTCGTGAGTGTCGCGCTGCCGGGCCGGTCGGGGGAAGTCCTCGTTCATATTCTTGATTGGAAAGGGATTGCCGTTTCCGCCGGGGCGGCGTGTGATGCGCGGAACACGCAGGTGTCGCATGTGCTGAAGGCGATTCGGTTGCTGGTGCGGCAAGCGAAGAGCGTGATCCGCATCTCGTTGGGTGCGGAGAATACGTTGGAGGATGTCAGGCGGATCATCGATGCGATACGCTAGGCGAATATGGTGAGGGTAATCCGTCATCGGACAACACGGTCACGCGGGACGCGTGACCCTACCTGGCGGCTCGGCGGGACGCCTCGCCCCACCGGACGGCGGTGGAACGCCGTTCCTACCAGGCGAACTTTGCGAAATGCGGTGGTGGAGGGCGGGTGGTTGAAGCGCCGCCAAGATGGCGGCTTTCCCAGTTAGCCCGCC
>JAEEGL013197520.1_pt1 | contig 13766 bp, 12 predicted proteins | sample 9134231 | NCBI WGS metagenome assembly JAEEGL01 (sample SAMN16246548, study PRJNA631951) | gut metagenome | biome: gut microbiome; feature: rumen; material: fiber-attached | host: Bos | place: Iran: Karaj | collected 2018-10 | reverse complement strand
TTTGGGGGCTGAGGGATTGGGTATTATAAGTCTTTATAACACCGCTATTAATATGTTGAAAAGCGGGTGCGGCCTTGGTATCAAGCAAAGTGCTGTCAGGGATGTTGCGGAGGCTAATGAAGAGAAAGACCTTAAAAAGATTTCAGTAATTATTGCAGTAACTAATAAGGTTGTACTTTTTACTGCTTTATTGGGTCTCGTTATCACCATTATTGGTTCGCCTTTATTGAGTAAATACTCTTTTGGTAGCACAGAATATATTATACCTTTTATTATTATCTCTGTGGCTGTTGCCCTTAATATCTATGCAGAAGGGCAGATGGCAATAATAACTGGTATGAGAAGATTACGGGATTTGGCTAAGGTAAATATTACGGGCTCAGTAGTGGGTATGGTTTCTTCGATTCCTTTCTATTATCTCTTTGGAAAAGACGGTATTGTTCCATCATTGATAGTGTATGCATTATGCCTTTTTATCGTCACCAAATTATACGTTCATAAAATAGAGGTTGAACAGATTAAGTTAACATTGACGGAGTGCTTCTATAAGGCAAAGCCAATGGCTCAAATGGGGAGTGTTCTGATGATAGCTGGATTTGCAGGCTTGGCCTTTGACTTATTGGTTTCTTCTTTTATTCGATACGAAGGAGGTTTTGAAACTGTAGGATACTTCCAAGCAGGATCTACAATTATCACAGGGTATTTCGGAATAGTCCTCACCGCAATGACTACAGATTATTACCCGCGAATATGTGGGGTTAATAAAGATAATAATGCTTTGAGCATAGAACTAAACAAACAAGTAGCTGCTGGAGTTATATTATTGTTTCCCTTGGCGGTCTGTTTTGTGTACTTAGCACCTTATTTTATTTATTTCTTATATAGCAACGAGTTTTCCATTTCAACCCAGTACACGGATTATGCAATATTTGGCACTATTTTAATTGTTGCATCTAATTGTATGGGAATGATCTTTATGGCCAAAATGGATTCCAAACTATATCTGATTATGGTTTTGGTTGTGCTTCTTATTCAATTATGTGTATATATCCCCTTATACCATTTTTGGGGGCTTAGAGGCTTGGGAATCTCCTATATTATGAATGGATTGATTAGTTTAACCCTATATGGTGTAGTACTATACAGAAAATACCATATTTCTTTAAACAGGAATAGTTTTGTATTAGTATTAGTGGTCATGATTACAGTTGTATTAACTCTTCTAACGAGACATCTACCAATAAAATGGCTTAGTGTATTACTGGGTATTGTGCTGTTTGTTGGAGCGTTGATATATTCTTTAGTCTATCTTAAGAATAAGATGGGGATTAATCTTTATGAATCTGTAAAAGCAAGAATTGGATAAACGGGTCTAAATCATTATATAATTATTATGAAAATAGCAGGAATTACAATGACCATGAACGATGGATTCAAGTTTCAGGAGTGGTGCAAATGGTATGAAGAGTATAAAGATGAATTATATATTCACATCGTTATCGATAATGCATCCGATCCATCATATCTCAAGCAAGTAAAAGACTATTTCAAAAATAGCATCATTATTGAAAGGGACTCTAATGGAGGTTGCACTTCAGCATACAATGATGGTATAAGAAAGGCTTTGGAATACAAGGATGTTGATGCAATAGCACTTTGCGGCAATGATTGTCGATTTAAAAAAGGAGCTCTTACTGAAATGTATAACTTCTTGTATTCTAATCCCAGATATGGGATGGTGGGGGGTGTGGTATTTAAAAAGGACTCTGATATAGTGGAGGATTATGGTGATACAGTCAATTGCATAGGAATACCCAAGATTAATTACCGGAATTGTAAATATGAGGATTTACCAGAATCATTGGAAGTTTCTTATGTACCGGGTGGTATTAATATGTCCAAAAGAGAATTTTATGAGAAGGTTGGATTGCAGGATGAAAATCTTTTTATGTATAATGACGAGGTGGACATGTTCTATCGTGCAAAAAGAGAAGGATATATAGAAGCCGTTACGAAAAAAGCAATGACATGGCATCAGCATGTGCCTAATCCGGTTGTACCAGGAATGAGAGAAAAAATGTCATTTCTGAATGGGCGTAATAGAGTGTATCTTATTAGAAAACATAAGCTTGGGTTACGAGGTATGTTGTACTTTATGTATTTCTTTATAATGGAAACATTAATTCTGCTCAGGGACATAAAAGATAAAGGCACAAGAACAAGCTACCATCATAAGATAAACGGTTTTTACGCAGGCTTCAGAAAAAATATGGATAATAGCTTTCTTGATAGTTGATAAATGGTGGTTTTCAAACCAGGACATTAAAATTAGCAGTCTACAAGAATCATAGTGGTTAATCATGAATAATAGTGAGGAAAACAATTATTGTAGCAGTAATGACAAGAATGATATTGTATTGAGTAATTCAATCATGTTCTTTTTTATTATACAGTCTGCAAATTCTTCAATTAAGACTATATTCCCTGACTTAGCGGAGAGTTATGGCGGACTAATGTCTGCTATTAGTGGAGTTCTGATTATATTCTTCCTCTACAAGGGTTTATTAATCGTCTGGAGGTGGAATGCCCATGCTGTTGTTGTTTCTTATTTGTTATTTACACTAATCTATAGCGTAAGCTTTATTTTAAATATAAGTCGAAATGCTCCTATTGACGCACTTTTTAGCGAGTCTTTTGTGTGGACTATGCTATGGTGGATACCTATGGGCTTAATTATCTATTCTGTGAATAATAAGGCTATTTTGTATGAGAGGATGGTAAAATGGTCATATTTATTATCCTTAGTCACGATGACTGCGATGATTTCTTATGTAAGTAATATCGTTAATATGAACATCTCTAACCTCACCCGTGGTAATTATAACATGTTCTTTTCTTATATGCTGGTATTCCCTCTGGTAATTCATCTAAATGAGATAACGAATAGGAAATTTGAATGGAATATTCCATTTTTTATAGTTGAGTTCTTGTCAATTGTTGTGAATGGGTCGAGAGGCGCATTTCTTTGTATAGGAGGTTTCCTCTTATTAAAAGTATTACTGGGTAAACTAAGTGTTGTCAGCAAAATAAGGATAGCATTATTATCCATAGTTGCTGCTTCCACTATTTATTTTGGTTCTCAATTTATTTTTTCGGAATTAGAGTCTTATGGTATTACAAGCCGAACTATGGAAAAATTTGCTAGCGGTGAAGGTGCCGAAAGTGATGATAGGTGGGAAATGTATGGCTATGCTATAGACTTTATAAAAGAGAAACCCTTCCTAGGTTATGGACTCGGGGGAGACTTTCACGTGATGTACCAGAAAGTACATGGTACAATGCCATTAGATGCTAAAGACGCCTCTTTGACCGTTCATAATGGTTTTTTACAAATACTTATGTGCTTTGGCGTCTTTTTAGGAACAATTGCTATCTTTATTTTTTGGCGTCCTCTTTTATTGTTCCCTAAAATCAATGATGCAGATACACGAATGATAATGGTTATTTTATTTGCGGTCTTTATTATCCCTAGTTTTACCACTGGTGATGGAATTTTTGTTAAGCCTGGAATTGCACTATATATTTACCTGTTTTATAATTGGTTCAATCATAGGGAACAAGAAATAATTGCGTAAGAATATGAATTTAGTAAGTATTAAAGGAAAGATTTTGGATAATAGCCGTTTGGCACGAGAGTTGGTGTATTTGAAGTATAAGAGATCTGCTCTTAAAGATCCAAAAGCTGAGGCGAACAGAGAGTACAAATTGTTTTTTGGTAAGGATATAGATTGGGATAATCCTAAAGACCTCGTTGAGAAAATATACTGGTTAGAGCACAACACGGACACTTCATTGTGGACTCGTTGTGCAGATAAATATAGGGTGAGGGGTTATGTTGAAGAACATGGATTAGGAGATATGTTACCAAAACTATATGGTCATTGGGAACGTGCTGAAGATATAGACTTTGATTCCTTACCCGAACAGTTTGTGCTGAAAGCTAATAATGGTTCAGGAACAGTGCTTATAGTTAAGGATAAGTCGAAATTGAATGTCCTTAAAACAAGGAGAATGGTGAAAGAGTGGCTTACCCATACTTATGGATATAAAAGTGCAGATATATTTTATTTTGACATACCCCCATGTGTAATTGCGGAAGAATTGCACATTGTACCAGAAAACCCTATTTCCCCTCATTCTCTAATTGATTATAAGATTTGGTGTTTCAATGGGGAACCTGAGAGCATATGGGTGGCTTTTGATAGACAAAAGGTGGGGGCAGTTAAAATGGCGTTATTTGATTTGGATTGGAATCCGCTTCCCCAGCACCTGAAATCAATATCTCATTACGTATATGATCCTAACATAAAGATAGAAAGACCAGCTTCACTTGATCAGATGTTGGATGCGTGTAGAAAGCTCACCAAACCTTTTAAGGAAGTGAGGGCTGATTTTTATGATATAAACGGTAAGGCATACTTCGGGGAATTGACTTTTTCTTCTGGTATAGGGTTCTATACAAAGGAGTATTACGATTATTTGGGATCTAAGATACAATTATAAGTTTAACCCAATTTACAAAGAAGGATGCAAGTATTAAAAGAAATAGTAGATCAAGAAACTAAACTGCCTTTTGTGGGTCATAAAGACTTCCTACAGAGCATAGAAGGTGCCTTTGATTATGGATATATAGTTGAAGGTGATAAAATATTACCATATTCTGTAAAAAAAAGGCAGATATTCAAGTCTGTCCAACTACCATGTTTACCCGTGGGCTGTGAACCAAAAGAGGAGCAAAAGTTCATTGATGAGGCAGTTAAACAGATATGTAAGGTGGTAAATCCTGATTATATATATACAACTGCGACTTCTATTTTTGATGAATATTGTACCAAATCGGAATATTGCCGTTTTGGTTCGTATATAATATCATTGGAACAGACTGAAGATGAGATATTTGGTAATTTGCACACTAAGCACAGAAATGTGGTAAGAAAAGCCGAAAAGGATGGCTTAAAGGTTGATTTTGGACCGCAATATGCTAAAGTCTGCTATGACCTTATTAAGGATACTTACGGTAGACAGGGCAAAGCTGCTTTTAGTCGGGAGCATTTTGCTTCTCTTAAAGCGATGAGCGACCATGTGGATTTCTGGGTCGTTAAGAATGGTGACGAATATCAGGGTTGTGCTGTTTTACTTTGGAACAAAGGCTTCTCGTCATATTATCTTCATGGCGGTTCTGCAGCTCATCCTCATGGAGGAGCTCTAAATCTCTTACATTGGGAAGCCATTAAGAAGATGAAAGAAAGAGGTGTTAAGTATTATGATTTCGTTGGAGCGAGAACAAATCCAGAGCCAGGGTCAAAGTTAGAAGGAATTCAACGCTTTAAGTCGAGATTTGGAGGGGAGATGAAAGTTGGATATATGTGGAGATATGTGAATAATCCTCTAAAATACAGGCTTTACACGACCGCTGTGAAAATGTATACGAGATTTGTGCTAAAGGATAATAACTACTACGATATTATCGACGAAGAACGAGCAAAAGGTAATTATTAGTTGTTATGGACATCCGTTTTACTTTGGATTATGAATTGTTTCTTGGGGACAAGACAGGTACTATAGAAAAGTGTCTGATTGAGCCTATGGAGGCATTAAGGACTGTAATAAATAAAAAAGGCATTAAAATCACCCTATTTGTAGATGCAGCATACTTATTAAGATTACGTTCGCTATCAAACATATCAGAGTTAAATAAGGGTTTTTGCAGGGTATGCAGTTATCTTGAAGAATTAAGCAAGGATGGTCATGAATTACAATTTCATTTTCATCCTCAATGGTTGTATTCAGATTTTAAGAATGGCGGATGGTCAATGGATTTAGATCACTATAAACTGAGTGATGTAGAGGAAGACTATCTTCAAGAATCTTTTTCGGAAGCACTAGGCATTGTTAGAAGTGTATCAAGGAATGTGGTTAATGCATATAGGGCTGGTGGCTATTCAATACAGACATATAATAATCTAAAAACTCTTTTCTTAAAGAATGAAATCAAGATAGACAGTTCTGTAATGCCAGGCGGGGTGGAGTTGGAGGAAAAACATTATTATGATTTTAGGAGAGCACCACAAAAATCTCATTGGAAGTTTTCTACTGATGTTGTAAATGAGGATCAAAATGGGCCTTTTATTGAGATACCAATTACAACCCAGTTGCCCAAGACTACTTTCCATTATCTATATTTAAAGAGAGAACTGTCAGAGAAACATGGTCAGTTTAAAGTTTGGGGTGATGGTAAAAGTATTGATACTACAGGAAGTCGTATAAAAAGGATTACTGATAAAGTTAACAAATTCTTTCGTCCCTGTGTTTTATCCGCTTCTATTGATAATGTCATGTCTGAAAATCTAATCAATATTTATCAGACTAACCCCAATGATTGTCTCACGATTATAGGACACCCCAAGAACTTTACAAATAAATCAATCCAAAATGTGGCCACATTTATTAATTTGGCTAGCAAGGATTGTTTTAAAACGATATCCGATATAAATTTTGATTAATATTAAGAATATGAAACATAAGATAGTTTTTATTATCAGTAATATCCATCTTCCTAGATGCACTAATCGTGTAAAGGAGTTCCATCAGAGAGGATATGATGTTGAGGTTTATTATTTTGATAGAACCATCTTTAATAATAAGGTTGGCGAATTGGATGTGCCAATGCACTCACTGGGTGAGTTAGAAGCAGGTTCTGGTTCGTATTTTAAAAGGATGCCGAAACAGTATTCAATCATTAAAAACGTTGTGAAGAAGCATAAAAATGAGGATGTCGTATTCTACCTTTTTGGCTTTGACATGGCACTGATTTATCATTATTGTTTCTCGAAGAAACCCTATATATTTGAAGAATCAGACTTGAGGCATACATATTTCCCGAAGCAACTGAAAACAATTCTGGAAATTGTTGACAAGAAGATAATAAAGAAGTCTTTGTTGACTGTATTTACATCGGAAGGTTTTTGTAATTATCATTTTGGTGATAAGATACCTGAAAATGTGGCATTCATACCCAACAGGTTAAGTCCGGGGATAAAAAATGTACAATTATTACCTCATAAAGAATATAATAAGGACAAAATCAGTATCGGTTTTGTTGGATCACCGCGTTTTAAGGCCGTATATAATTTTGTGAAGGTGTTCTGCACCAATTTCCCCAATTACGAAATGCATCTCTTTGGAGAACCGTTACTGGATGGTATCGAAGAATTACGTGGTAAGTATAAAAATGCCTTCTTTCATGGTACTTTTACAAGCCCACAGGATTTACCATCTATCTATTCAAGTATAGATTTGGTTCTTTCAACCTATGATGCAGAGGTTGAGAACGTTAGGTTTGCTGAACCTAACAAGATTTATGAATCCATGTTCTTCGAGGTGCCAATTATAGTATCTAAGAATACATTCTTGGCATCTAAGGTTGAGAAACTTGGTATTGGATATGCAATAAATGCAGCTGATGACAATGAGATAGTTTCTTTTGTAAAATCAATAACAGAGGAATCTCTAAAGGAAAGAATCTATAATATTAAGAAAATAGACAAGGATAGTCTTATTAGCATAAATGACGGTTTTTACAAGAAACTGGATTCTAAGCTGGAAAATCTTAAGTAGAATGAATAAGATAGAAGAAATAGTTTATCACGCACTGTATAGTCATCCCAAAATCAAGTTGGCGGTGAGAAATGTGTATCAGGGCATATTTGATATGTTGCCACGGAAACAGGATTTCTTTGTTGGAGAATACGACATCAAAGAAGGATTCTTCTTTGGCTTTCACGATGTAACTCCATTTTCACAGGATGAAACCAAAATAATTGTAGGCAAGGTTCCATTTGATCTGAGAATGCCGAAAGCTGGTGAAGGTATGGCAATAGGGTATCTTGATCTCAAAAATGGGAAGATAGGGGAATTCCACCAGTTGGCAACAACCTATGCGTGGAACTGGCATAAAGGATGTAGGCTTCAATGGCTCAATGAGAAGGAGATAATATTTAATAATGCCGAGAATGGGAAGATTATTTCTACTATTATTAATGTCGAAACCAACGAAAGTGGGAATCTACCTTTCCCGATAGATACTGCATATAACACGGATTCGGAAAGTATCGCTACAACGTTCTCGTATGAGAGATTACAGGTGTGCATGCCAGGTTATGGCTATCCGTATTCAGATGAAGCTTATATGGATGAAAAGGCCCCGAAGGAAACCGGATTGTTCCTTATGGATCTGAAAAGCGGTGAACGCACTCTGATAGTGCCAATATCTACTCTTGTAGAAAAGTATGGGAAAGAAGATGCTGAAAAGTATTATCATTATGTGACTCACACTGAGTTTTCTAAGGATGGCCGCTATATCTCTTTCTTATATCGCAGGATGGAAGAAGGAGGCGATATCAATAAACGTATAACAATGATGGTTGTTTATGACCGTAAAACAAAAGAACTAATTCTACTTCCGACACAAGTTTCTGGTTCCCATTATGTTTGGAATAACAAGAATCAGATTATTGCTTCCTGCATTATTGATGGGAAGAGTTGTCATGTTCTGTATGATATGAAGGATGTGGAGCATTACAAGATTATTGCTCCTTCTATCTTGAATCAGGATGGTCATCAAACCTTCGTTTCTGATGATGTGTTTATTACGGACACATATCCTGATAAATGGAGACAGTCACAGCTTTATTTGGCAAATTTAAAGGATGAGAGTGTAAAGAAGTTGTTGAGTATTAACTCGCCCAAGAAGTTCCAATGCAAAACTGTTTATAATTACATAGATTGCGACTTACATCCGCGTGTGTCTCCTTCAGGAAAGTATGTTTGCTGTGATACTGTCCTGACAGGTAATAGAGGTCTTCTGGTTTTGAAATTTTAGACTATAGATATGGCTTTGAAATTAATGTATATCACCAATAATCCGGTAGTTGCACAAATAGTGGAACAGGCTGGTGTTGACTGGATTTTCCTTGATATGGAATTCATAGGCAAGGATGCGAGACAAAGCGGATTGGATACCGTTCAGAACCACCATACTGTGAAGGATGTTGCTAACATCAAAGCTGCAGTAAAGAAAGCAAAGGTGCTGGTAAGGGTGAATCCAATTCATCAGGGGCTTGCTGATTATCCATCATCGAAAGAAGAGATAGATGATGTGATAGCAGCAGGTGCAGATATTGTGATGTTGCCTTTCTTCAAGACAGTAGAGGAGGTTAAAAAGTTCATTAGATATGTGAATGGACGTGCCAAGACACTGTTGCTGATGGAAACGACGGAGGCTGCAAACCTTGTGGATGAGATCTTGGAGGTGCCAGGCATCGATATGATTCATCTAGGACTAAACGATCTGCATCTGGAGATGGGTATGAAGTTCATGTTTGAACTGCTAGCAGATGGAACAGTAGAGCGTCTTGGTAATAAGATTGAGGCAAAAGGTATTCCTTTTGGATTTGGTGGTGTCGCTACACTTGATGGTGGCACATTGCCAGGTTCCATGGTGCTCAAAGAGCATGTGCGACTAGGTTCCAGCATGGTTATAGTTAGTCGTAGTTTCTGTAATACAGATATCGTAACAGACCTCGAGGAAGTAAAGCGTATTTTTGATAAAGGAATTTCTGATCTTCGTGCTTTGGAAAAAGAGGTTTCTCATGCCGATGATACTTATCTTGAAGAGAATAGAAAGGCCGTAGTTGCCGCTGTCAATAAGATAGCTGGTACAAACTATAAGTTTTAAAGATATGAATGAAGAGCTTGTCAAACAACTTCAGGCTGAATATGGCGAAGCCTTCTACCTGTTAGACAGTGCGCAATTCCGCAAGAACTATGCTGAATTGAAAGCAGCATTTAATGACATATATCCCAATTGGAATATTGCCTATTCTTATAAAACGAACTATACTCCAAAACTCTGTAAGATAGTCAACGAACTTGGCGGTTATGCAGAGGTGGTGAGCGAAATGGAGTTGGAGATTGCCATACGAATCGGTTGCAAAGCAAATCGTGTCATTTGGAATGGCCCCATCAAGAACGTACCCATTATGGAGCAGTTCCTGCTGGATGGCGGTACAATCAACATTGACTGCATAGAAGAGCTGGAGCAGGTGAAGGACATTCACAACCGTCATGCAGATACGCTGATTAATGTGGGTATTCGTTGCAACTATGATGTAAACGATGGTGTGGTTTCCCGCTTTGGCTTTGATATCGACGGTGATGACTTCATGGAGGCCGTGAAGTTTGCTACAACCACCAAGAACGTGAAGCTTATCAATTTCCAGTGCCACTTTGCGAAGCGTCAGATAGCCTACTGGCCTGCACGTGCCAAGGGTATGGTTGATTTGATTGACCGTTTGGGTATCATTCCTGAGCGCATCGATATTGGTGGTGGTCTGTTTGGTAAGATGGCAGATTCACTAAAGGCTCAGTTCTCTTCCGAGATTCCTGACTATGAGGCATACGCCAAGGCTGCTGCACAGGTATTTGCTGATTATTTTAAGGATAAGGAAGTGAAGCCAGAGCTGCTGATTGAACCAGGAAGTGCTGTTGTTGGTGACTGCATGAAGTTCATTGGAACTGTGAAGACCATCAAGAATGTTCGTGGCAAATGGATTGCAACGGTACTGGGTAGCCAGAAAAATATCAGTATGACAGGCATCAATCCGCCTATGGAGGTGATTGCTATGGGTGGAGAACAGAAAGAGTACAAGGATTTGGACTTTGTGGGATTCACCTGTATTGAGGGTGATGTGCTCTATCATAATTACACTGGAAAACTTGCTCATCAGGACGTGATTGTTATCAGCAATTGCGGTAGTTATTCATTGGTGATGAAGCCGCCATTCATCCTGCCTAACTTCCCTGTACTAGATATCAGCGAGGGCAAGACGGAGGTGATTAAGCGAGCAGAGAACTTTGATGACTTGTTCCATACTTTCACCTTTTAACGAACACGAATCTCACGAATTTTACGAATGTACAAATTGAACCTTTTTATCAAGCGATGCTTTGATTTTGTTAGCTGCTTGATAGCTGTGATATTGCTCACACCAGTTTGGATTATTGTGGCTATTGCCATCAAATTGGATTCAAAGGGGCCAGTATTCTTTAAGCAGGGACGCAGAACCAAGGACGGAAGAATATTCCAGATGCTGAAGTTCCGTTCGATGGTGGTGAATGCTGAGAATTTGGGTACGGGACTATTTTCGTACGACAATGATCCTCGTGTTACAAAGGTGGGTGCATTTCTGAGAAAGACCAGTATTGATGAGTTTCCACAATTCTTTAATGTGCTGATGGGTGATATTTCTGTGGTTGGCCCAAGACCATGTGTTACCTACGAACTTGGGGACTTCGATACGCTGAACAAGAAGTATAAGAAGCGTTTCCAAGTGAAGGGTGGTATTACGGGCTTGGCGCAATGCAAAGGTCGTAATGAGAACTCTTGGGATGAAAAGGTCACGTTGGATGGTGAGTACGTTGACCTGTTCAAGAAAGAGGGCGTTTGGATTGACATCAAGATTCTTTGGTGGTCGGTACTGAAAGTATTCCAAAGCGCCAATATCAATGAAGACCAGCGTGAAGGGATGAGTGCAGAGGAATCTGCAGCATTGGATGACGAAGAGGTAAAGAGAATCGCGCATTTGCCCGATTAGTTAATAGATAATAGTTGATAGATATGGCAAAGACAGATGTTGCTAATAGATTTATCTGGTTCAAAGGCCAGATAATGAATGTGAATGATGCGATGGTGAACGTACTTTCACCTACATCACAGTTTGGATTGAATGTGTTTGAGGGTATCCCTTGCTATTGGAATGATGAGCAAAAGCAGCTGTATGCTTTCCGTTTGAGTGACCACTATGACAGACTGATTCGTTCTGCCAAGTTGATTCAGTTGGATTGTAAATATACCAAGGAGGACTTCCAGAGAGCACTGGTTGATACCGTCAAGGCTAATGAATATGACGAGAACCTGAGTGTTCGCCAGACCTTGTTTGTGGATGGGTTTGGCTCGTGGGGTAGTGAAGGACCAGTTGAGATGTTCGTTGCTCCTATCCCCCGTGGGCGTACTGCTGCTGAATACAACAAGAAAGGCTTGAACTGCTGCTTTACCTCTTGGCGTAGAATCAGTGATGAGAATTTGAGCCCACGAATCAAGTGTGGTGCCAACTATATCAATAGTCGTGTAGGCCAGCGAGAGGCTTTGCGTAATGGTTATGATACTTGCCTGTTCCTTAACGAAGTAGGCAAGGTGGCTGAAGGCCCAGGCAGTTGCTTTTTCATGATAAGAGGTAATCAGTTGATTACTCCTCGTTTGACGGACAGTGTACTGGAGAGCATTACCCGTGATACAGTGATTAAACTCGCTACCGAAGAACTTGGTATGGAGTTTGTTGAACGTACCATTGACCGCACTGAGGTATATATGGCAGACGAAGCCTTCCTTTGCGGTTCTGCAATGGAAGTGACACCTATCTATACTGTTGACCGCTATGCTATCGGTACTGGTGAGCAAGGACCGAAAAGCAAGGCAATCCATTTGAAGTATCTAGAGGCTGCAAGAGGTCTACTTGAGAATAGAAAAGAATGGTTAACCCCCATCTATTAAGATATGCCAAATAAATACGACAATGAACGAGTCTCTGTTATAACGCCTGTTTATAATGCAGCTCGTTTTATAGCAGGAACGGTAGAATCGGCCGCAACACAGACATATAAAGATATAGAAATTGTGTTGGTGGATGATTGTTCGAAGGATAATTCTGCAGTAATAATTGCGGATTTACAAAAGAAATACCCAAACATTATTTATCATAAGCAGCCAAAGAATCAAGGTGCTGCAGTAGCACGAAACACTGCTTTAAATCTAGCAACGGGAAGATATGTGGCTTTTCTGGATAGCGATGACCTTTGGCTACAGGACAAGATTGAGCGACAGTTGAGTTTGATGAAAAAGACGAACTGTCCGTTCTGTTATGCAGCCATTGACTTTATGGATGAAGAAGGCAAGATCATTAAGGGGAAAAGAAATATCCAAGATACCTGCGATTACAAATACTTGCTGCATAATACTATCATTGCAACCTCAACAGTGGTTATAGACAGAAATGTATTGGGTGATTTCCAGATGCCTTTAAGGCGTGGTGGTCAGGATTATGCAACCTGGTTGATGTTGCTTAGAGAGGGAACCGTTGCAAGGGGTATTAATGAGGTGCTTTCCCATTATAGAATATCCAGCGGATCACTTTCTTCGAACAAATGGAAGAGCATTAAGCAGGTTTGGGAGATTCAGACGCATGATGAAGGAATATGGAAAGTAAAGGCCGTTTGGAATGTGTGCTGTTTCATTTGGAATGCACTGAAGAAGTATAAACTGTAAGATGACATAACAAGATGAATAGCAAAAATCGTTTGTTTTAACATTTAACATTTAACATGTGGGTCTGGATAAAACGAACATGCCTATTAACATAAAAAAGCACTTTTTGTGTTCAAAATTTGTACGATAGGATAAAAATTCGTACCTTTGCACGCTGTATCGAATAAAAAAAGAAGAAATTAGATATGTCTGACGAAAAGAAAATAACCCGTACTGAGCTGGAAGAGCTCTTGGAAGACAATCAGGAGAATCAGACCAATTCATGGTTCAGTCTCCCTAATCTGTTTGCCCTGTTAGTGCTGAACTGGCAGTGGTTCTTACTTTC
>JAEEGL012133981.1_pt1 | contig 13766 bp, 10 predicted proteins | sample 9134231 | NCBI WGS metagenome assembly JAEEGL01 (sample SAMN16246548, study PRJNA631951) | gut metagenome | biome: gut microbiome; feature: rumen; material: fiber-attached | host: Bos | place: Iran: Karaj | collected 2018-10 | reverse complement strand
GGGCAAGAAGATTGCCATGGAAAAGCTGGGAATTAAGATGTGAACAAATGCGTAAGGCGAGAGTCGCAGCCATGCTTGCATGGATATGACCGAGCCTAGCATTTGGTAAATGAGTGAAGCGAATTTACAATGAGAAGAGCGAAATGAAGCGGAAGGCAGAAAAGAAAAACGCATTGAAGGAATGGTTCAAGTCTTTGAATCTGGGAAAGACCCAGGGATTGATGGTGGTTGTCACCTTGTTGGTGCTGGTCATCGCATTCCTGATTTTCAATGGCACTTCTGTAGCCACGGCCCGCAAATGGGATATTCAGTGGGGCTACTACGCCATCCTCTCTACCTTTGTTATCGGGATTGTTGGCGTTGCCGTGAACCTGCCCTTTATCGCCAAGAACGTTCGCGAATTCTTGCCCTCTGGTAAGAGCCTGTGCGGCCTAGCGGTGCTACTCCTGGTGTTCTCTGTTTTCATGTTTGGGAATATTGGAAATTCCCACCGCGTGTTGAGCGATGAGACCAGCTGGGAATCTATGGGTCTCCAGATGTATTTCCAGCATTCCGGCGGTATCTGTAACGAAGGCATCTGGAAGGCCGGTAATCTGGAATGTATTGACGAGGTGAACAATTTCAAGGGAAAGGCCCTGGGCTTTGTGTATTCCCTGGTGTTTAACTTCATGGAGCCCAACAGGGATACGACCCTTCTGGTGAACTATCCCTTCTACCTGCTAAGCCTGATATTCTTTTTCCTTGCCTTGGCTAGGTGGTTCAAGAGCGAACCTCTGGCGTTAGCGGCTACGGCGTTTTTGGGTGGTATGCCTATCTTCCTTTTGCAGGCCAGATCCGCCTCTACCGAGGTCCTATACATTTGCTTGCTTTCTGCCCTGATGGCCTGGTACGCCTTTGTGCCTACCAATAAGGTGACCTGGAAACATTTCTTACTGACTGTTCCTCTGCTGGGATTCTTTGCTCAGACTAGGCAAGAGACGGTTTTCGCCTTTATTCCCTTTGCCCTGTATTATTACCGCTATTTCTTGGAAAAGCCTTATCGTTTGCCCTTGTTCGTGGCATCGGTCATTGTGGTGAGCTGGCCTTCTATCAATACCATGGCGGCTTATCGCGGTTACGATTTCCAGGGTGGCGAGCATGCGGCTCATTCTCTGGAGAATTTCTGGTTCAATCTCAAGACCAATCTAGAAGTCATGATGAACCTGAAACCGGATAACGCTTTCGGCGGGATTCTGGAAAATCCCTTCTATACCACCTTTACAGTGCTGTTGCTCGTATCGACGGTATGGCTCCTGTTTAGGCTGGTGTATTCCAGGCGCTATGTACGGGGCTTTATTCTGGGCATTTCGTTCTGTATCCAGATCTTTGTCATACTGTTGAATGTTTCGGGGACCTTCACTATCGACATCAACCAGCGCTATGTACTTGTGGCCTTACCGTTGTTTGCCCTTCTGATGGCGCTAGGTCCTTACGACGCCCTCTGCTTCTTCTCTAAGATGAAACCCGATGGGGTAGGGCGGCTGATTCTCGGCTGCGCTATCGCCTTGTCTGTGGGTCTCATGATGTACCATGCTCCCAGTTTCAGGGCCAATATGCTCTATTACAAGAACAAACTTTTGGCTGAAGAAGATTTTCTGAATACCGAGTTGAAAAAGTACCCCGAAAACTCCATATTCATTTATGCAAGACCTTGGCAGATGCTTGCCTCTGGCCATAGTGCGTTTAGCGAGCGGGCATTCAAGCGCTGGGATACGGATACTTTCGCCAAGTGGTACCAGGCGTCGGGTGGGAACATCTACCTGGTGCGGGGTCAGGACGGTTATGGTTCAGTTAACCGCCAGAGCCGTGTAGTGGGTTTCAAGACTACCGACCAGATTGATGAGATTCTGGATTCTTACAAGAATGAACGTGTGCTTCTGGAACCCAAGTTGTTTGGCTACCCGCTGGTCATCTATCGCATTGATGCCAAGAAGGGAGTGTCCCAGTATGCTCAACGATTTGCGGTGTCTACCTTGGAGAGCAATGTCTTGGGCCTGACTAAGAATTTTGCGGAGTCCATTGCCTGCTCCTATTCTATGAATGGGAATACCGAAAAGGAAAAGGTCGTGTCTGAAACGCAGGACAGCGTCGTGCTGGATTCGGCAGAATTGCGGGTGGGCCTGAACCGTATGAAGATGTGGTGCCTGATGCCCGATGCTGACACCTTGATCCTGTATAGGGACCTATTTGTAGAAGGGGAGGGGGTTGCCCTGGTATCGAGAATGCCCTTGAAGAGTTTCAATCAGGACTGGGGTGAGCCGCAGAAGGACCAGACGGTGGAACACCACGGCATAACCCTTGACAAGGAACCGTTCCGTTACGGAATAGGGAGCCATGCCGATGCGATGCTGGAATATGATATTGCGGGCAAGTTTATGATGCTTCGCGGCGTGATAGGCCTAGATGATGAAAGCGCCTGCGGCGACGGGGCCTCTTTCGTAGTGAAGGGCGACGGTCGTGAACTGTTCCGTTCAGGCCGGATGTATTCCACCCAGAAGCATAATCTGGAAGTGGATGTGTCCGGGGTTCAGGTCCTGCAGCTGGCGTTGGAACAGGGCGGAAATAAGGACTGTGACCATGGGGACTGGGCAAATCTCTGGCTGGAGGCCAAGTAAGTGAAAGTCCTGGTGGCGCCTTTGGACTGGGGGCTTGGGCATGCAACCCGCTGTGTCCCCGTCATCAGTGAGTTTTTGCGGCAGGGCGCCCAGGTGGAGCTTGCCGTTACGGATTCATACGCGCCACTATACCGTGAAATTTTTCCTGAGCTGAAAAAACATACGGCACCCTCTTACGGCATTGTGTACCCGAAGCACAGTTTTAATATGGGTCTTTGGCTTTTGAAGAACAGCGCCCATTTGAACAAGGTCATCGAATACGAACATCACTACGCCGAAGAGATGGTTCGACGTCACGGGTTTGACATTCTTTTTTCGGATAATAGGTTCGGCTTCTATTCTGGCAAGGCCTATTCCATCTATATGACCCACCAGTGCCGCATCGCGTTCCCGACAATCTTTTCCCAGTTCGAGGGAATCGGCATCCACTGGCATAGAAAGAAAATGGAACGGTTCAGTCAGGTATGGATCCCTGACCTGGAAGAGGCGCCCGGCTATGCGGGGGCCATGTCCCATGTGAAAAATTTTACGGTGCCTGTCCGCTACGCGGGTCCGCTGAGCCGTTTTACGGAACTGGAAAACTTATCTGAAATTATGGGAGAAACGCCCAAGGACTTGAACGTGGTGGCGGTCATCTCTGGAGTGGAACCCGCCCGTAGCGCCTTTGAACGCAAGTTGCGGGAGTTGTTGCCTCGGGTTCCCGGGAACCACGTGGTGATTCTTGGAAAACCCGGAGTAGGAAAAAAGTCCTGGACTGAAGGAAATGTTCAGTTCTTCAGTCACTTGGAAACGTCCGAATTTGCCAGAACGGTCCGTCGAGCCCGTTGGATTGTCTCTAGGGGTGGCTATAGCACTGTTATGGACATGGCGGTCCTGGGCGCAAGCTGTATTTTTGTTCCGACGCCCGGTCAGTATGAACAGGTGATCCTTTCCAGGAGTCTTTCTCGGGCGGGCTATGCAGTGGATATTCCGGCTGGGAAGCTTAGCCTGGAAACCATGCAGCAGGCTATGGAGGCCAACGTCAAACTGCCCAAGCCACCGGCGCAGAACTTGCTCACCCCCTTGGTACAGGAGGCATTGAAACAGGTATGAATTCTTTTGTTCTTGCATTCCCCTTGACTGTAGCTCAGGATGAGCCCTTTGCTGTGACGCCCAGTGTGACGGTGGAAAAGGATGCGGCAAGCCTGATGGTTCCAGGCTGTACTATAAATTTTAAGGTTATCCGCAAGGAAGCCGTAGCTGGCCTTTCCGACATCTTCAAGGAGCATGAAGAAATTTCTGCTGAAGAGACCTCTGCCATTGATTCCCATAAATCCCTGCTATTCTTGTTGGGGAGCCTCAAGAGCGCCACTGACCTTATTATGGTGAATACGGCTATTCTGAAGGTGCTTTCGGCCGGGGCTCTGGGCGTGTATATGCAGCAAAGCGGAGCTGCCTGGACAGCGGAGGGCTTCCGTGAAGAGTTGGGTGATGCTGAATTCCCTATGGACCCTTGGATGAACTATCTGGAAGGTCCTGACGTGCTCTACACTCTAGGGCTTGAAACTTTTGCCTTGCCGGATTTGTGCATTTCGAAAAATACAGAAGTGCAGGAGCTGCGGGAGGTCCTGAGCGTGGTGGCTGACAGCCTGTTTGTGGGGGGAATCAGTTCCAAGTCTGGTACCGAAGTGGATTGCGGCCAGTGTGGCGTTTATGTGCTCCGTCAGGAGACCAAGAGTCCCTTTGCCAAGGATGACCCGGAATACAACCGCCAGGGAATTATGCGGCTTTTGAAACGTTAGCTTTTTATTTATATTGCTCACTATGATTGATATTTACGCCTTGTCAAAGAACCCGCTGGTATTCCAGAAGCAGAGAACCATTACGTCGGCCTATATCGATGTGTCCGGAAAGATGGGCCTAGCCCAGACGGTGCTTATGGTTCAGGATAATATCACCGAAAATTTCGGTGCCATGAAGATGGACAATTTTGTGGTGAAGGAGAAGGGTGGTTTCTGGGTGGTTTACAAGGCCAAGTTCAAGTTTTTCAGGCGTCCGTACTGGCGGGACAAGGTGGTCACCACGTCGTTTCCGGCGGATAATCAGTTGATTAGGCTCAACGAAAATACCGCCATCACTACGACCGAGGGAGAGCCCATCATTTTGGCCAAGCAGGAGATGTGCTGCCTCAGTTTTGAAAACCACCGCCCTTTGCGTCTGTCTGCAGTGGACTTTCCCACAGAAGGGTTCCCGGAAACCCTTGATGCTTCGGACTTCGACCGCTTTCACGTGAAGCCCGAGGAATACGTAGAGGTTTACCAGCAGAAGGTGTTGCCCCAGCATATCGATATGTCCCACCACATGAACAACATTGAGTATGTGAAGCTGGCCTTGAACGTGTTCGGGACTCCCGACTGGGAACTTTGCAACCCCGCCACACTAGAAATCCATTATTTGGGCGAATCCAAGGAAGGCCAGACCCTGCGTATATTCCGGGCGGACCACAGCGGGGCTACCTATATGCGTATCTTGGACGAGACGGATCGTGCCGTCTTTGAGATGCGTCTCCGGATGATGTAGCCGGGTACTTTACAGCAGTTTTCCTAGAGCCACGATGGCGGCGGTTCGAGCCCGGAGCCTTGTGTTTCCCAAGTTCAATGCGTAGCTTTTACCGCTGGTGAATTCTCGGGTCATGCGAATTTCATCTGGCGAGAACCCGCCTTCGGGCCCTACCAGAAGGGTTACGGGAGTCGTTGCTTCGCCACTGTCAACGGTATTGGTTAATTTGTCTATAACTTCTTTGGGAGCGGCCTTTTCACCGTCAACGTCGCAGAGAACCAGATCTCCGTGGTAGCCTTTCAGCCATTCCTTGAATTCTACGGGGCCACAAATCTCGGTGAGCCAGGGCTTCTTGGACTGCTTCAGGCTTACCAGGCTCTTGAGCTCGGAACGGCGGACTAGCTTATGTAAATCGGAGTTCTTGGGCTCCTGGGAGTAGTCGGTGCGTAAGAAGGTAATGCTTGCAATTTCGGTCTGGGCGGCATGGAACACTACTTCTTCCAGGGCGTCATCCTTGAGGCAGGCGATGGCCAGGTTCAGCAGGGGCCTTTGGGGCATGGGCGTTTCCACTTTGGAAATCTCCACCTGGCAGGCTTTTGGATTGGCCGTTACGATAGTCCCGACCGCAAAGTGTCCTTGCCCGTCGCAAAGTTCCAGCAAGTCTCCCTGGGCAGCCCGGCACACCTTTACGGCGTGGGTACTTTCGTTTTCATCCAGGGTAACAATTCCATTTTGGATAAGGGGGCAATAAAAACGGCTATCGGGAGTTTTCATGTTACCTAAGGTAGCAATTTTTTCTAACTTAAGAGGTATGACAGTGCGCAAGCCCGTAAAAGTGGTTGTCTTCGATTTAGATGGAACCTTGTATCTCAGCGGCAAGCCTTATCCGGGAGCCGTAGAGACGGTGCGGCGTGTGGCTTCTAGAGTGCCCGTTTACTACTTGAGCAACAACACCAGCAAGTCTCCGGTTTTTTACGAGAACCGGCTGAACGTGATGGGCCTGCCTCTTCGGGATGATGGCATTATATCTGCGTTGACGCTGTCCTTGGCTGCCATTCACGAGAAGGGTCTAAGGAACGTCTACTTCTTTGCCAACCCCGAAGTCTACGAGTGGTTTGCCGCCCAGGACCCGACTCTCAACCTACGGCCGTCCGTGGCAGATACGGAACTTGTATTGGTGGCCTACCATAACAGCTTTGATTATCAGGAACTTTGCGAGCTTTCGTTCCGTGTCCAGCGGGGGATTCCCTTCTGGGTAACTCATACGGATTTCGTGTGCCCTGATGCCCGGGGCCCTGTGCCCGATATCGGAAGCTTTATGGCTCTTTTGAAGACGGCTTATGGGGTGGAGCCGGAGCGCAGTTTTGGCAAGCCTAACCCCGCTATGCTTTCGGGCCTGTTGAAGACCTATGTTCCCGAAGAAATCCTGTTTGTAGGGGATAGGCTCTATACGGATTTTGAGCTGGCAAAGCGCTCCGGTTGCAGGTTCGTGCTGCCCCTGTGCGGCGAAACCAAACGCTCGGATGTAGAAAAGCTAGATGTGAAGCCGGAACACGTGGTCGAAAGCGTCAAGGATATCGATTTTGATGGATTTTTTGAAGGTCGGCTTTGATTTGGACTTCTAAAAAATCTATAATGTTGTAAGAGGTTGTATGAACGCATTTTTGAAAAAAGCTTCTCTGGTCCCCTTTGCCTTGGGCGGCCTTTTCTTGGCTGCTTGTGGCGATGATGGTAGTTCTTCCAGCATCGACTTGGAAGATTCCTTTGATATTGTCCTCTCCAAGGCCAGTTATGATTATAATTCAAAAGATTCTACCCTGAAGGTCACTTATCCCGTTTGCAAGGTCGGGACTCTGGGTGACCTTGTTTGGAAAAAAGCAAACGAGGATTCGGATTCCACGGCCAAGTTTAAGGCCTACCTGGACAGGAATACGGCGGTGCTCCAGCAAAAAGGGGCTGATAAGCCAAAGCAGTACGATTTTGACGGCGGTAAGTTCCCTACGGGATTCTGGTCCGAGGCGTTGGACAAGAAGGGGCTTAAGTTCCAGCCGGGTTTGGTGTTCGAAAAGGGCGATGCCCTGTCCAGTGTAGTCCGCTATACAGGCGAATGTTACGCCCAGGATTTCAAGGCGAATATGTTCAATAAGAATGCCTCCATTGCCAAGACAGAAAACGCCCTGGTGAAATTTTACCTGATGTTCCAGCCTGATGACAAGAAAGAAGTTAAGGATGAAAAGGAAGTTCTCAAGAATATTCGCGCGGTGGATTGCGACCGTTTGACCTTGTACAACGACCTTGTGGAAATCGAGGTGGACGAACTGAAGGAATCTTCCGGAGAACTGACGGTTTCTTACGAAGGGGACGAATGCTCCGTGAATTTTGCAATTCGGTACGCCTCGGAAAAGGAAGATTGCAATGCCGCCTACAGCGAATTTGAGAAAGAAAAAGGAAAGGGCGCAGAAGGATTCAACTTTGCCGATTACGGAATGAATGTCGAATATGACGAATACTGTATTGCTCAGCTGATTTTGAATCTGAAGAGAGACAAGAACATCCCTCTAAACCTGAAAAAGTCCGCTTCCTTGAAGACCGAAAGCAAGACGTTCGCCAAGGGCGTTGCCGGTTTAATTCTCGCTGGACTGAAATAGTAGACCGTTCGCGCTAAAATCCGAGGCAAGTTCTCTGGTCTGCGCTCACTCCCACCTAAAGGTGGCCATGTACACTAAGGCAACAAGTTGCCAAGTGTCCAAAGGTCGCAACCACGCCTGTTTAATAACAGGCGTTTGTTGCTCACGGTAATGACCGCATCGGCTAAATGCTTAGAGCCTTCTACGGCTTGCCGATGCTCTCGCCGTCACGACTCGTTGATACGAGTCGTTCGCGGCTCACGGAACATCCGCTAACGCTATTTTTTTCTTGCTTTCGCCAGCACTGCCACGCCGAAGATAGCGAGCAGTACGATGGCCAGCGCACTGACCTTCAGACAGTCATGGAAGGGCTTGCTCCGGTATTCCATGCGGATGGTGGATTTTCCCTTGGGCACTTCTACGGCCCGCAAGTTCCCGAAGGCCTTATAGACCTTGGATTCCTTTCCGTTTACGTAAGCCTTCCAGTAGGGGTGGTAATTGCCAGCCACCACCATGATAGCGGGCCTGTCGCTTTCGGCCTCGAATACCTGGGTGTCCATCTTAGGTTGTTCAACCAGTTTTGCAGTGCCTTGAGCGAAGCCGCCTTCTAGGGGCTGCTCCGGATTCTCGGATAGAATAACCTTTTCTTTGTAGTAGAATACGTTGGGGTCGTCCTCGGGTTCGTCCTGTGTGATACTGGAGCCAGTGGCAGTGCTGTCTGTGACGGTGCTGTCGGCGCTTGCTATGGTTGAATCTGCGACCGTAGAATCAGCGGTGCGTTCTTCTGCCACAGGTTCCGGGGCCTTGGGTTTCCGGATGGCGGCCTTGGTCTGCAAGGTCTTGATAGCCTCATCATCGCTCATGACGGTGGCCTCGCCGTACAGGTAGGCTTCGCCCATGGCGGTGGGGATTGGCATATAGGTGGTTCCACGCTGGGAATCAAAGATGATGTAGCCGATGTTCATCAAGTCCAAAAACGGGTGGGCCGCTTCGGGGCTATTGATGTTCAGCAGGTAGTTGGCGTTCTGCTGTCCACCGCGGAAAGTCCTGTAGCTCGCCAGTTCGTTGTCGTGGAATCCATCAGCATTTCTCAGGTGGTATTGGGGGAATATGTTAGAGCCGAAGGCCTTGTTCCTGGAGAGGGAAAGTACTCGGGGCGTATTCAAAGAGTCTGCCTTGTAGGGGGCCTTGACGGCTGCAACAAGGGTGTTGCTGGGTTGCAGGTATTCCTTGGCATCCACATTTTGGACAAAGGCCCCGTCAATGAAGAATAGTTCTACGGCGGCTACGAGGGCTAGGATGCCTGCCTTTTGCGCAATGCCTGCTTTCCACTTGAAGGTAAACAAAGTAGCGGCAACAATCACTAGCACCAGGATGAATCCGGGTATTACCTTGCCGGCGGTCATCTGCATAGCGATTTCGTTTAGGGGCTTAAAGTAGGGTGCCGTTACCGCATCTTCCAAGAGCTTCTGGCCACTCATGAGGAAGGTCCCGATCAGGGTGAAACCGACTACGACGCAGGCCTGTATCGCCCGATGTGTTCCGGGAAGCCCCGCTCTGAAGCTGCCGGTGAAGTTAGCGAGGGAGAATTCCTTGCCCTGGTCATCGATACTCATGACACCGAGACAGACCGCTGCATAGGCAAGACATGCAACCAGTCCGAAGGGGCCGATAAACAGAGTCCAGTTGTACCTGGCGATGACGGCAATGACAAGGAGCAAAACGAACATAACGGCGCCATGGACTAGGGCGCGACGGTTCTTGATGGCTTCGGCAGATTCATCGGAAATGGCTTTGAGTACGGGGGCGGCCATCATCAGGAGCAAAAGCGGGAGCCAGAACAGGGCCATACCCGGGGCACGGAAATTCTTGACGCCAGGCAGAATGCTATACCAGAGCTTGAACAGCGGGGAATGGGCCCCCATACCATAACTTAGGGCAAGGACTGCTCCCAATCCCCAGAACATAGCCCAGCGGCGCTTGCCCGGCAAAAACAGACACAGGAACCCGAGCAGGGTCAGGAGGGCGCCTGCGTTGTTGTGGTCCAGCTTGAAACTGTTGTGGCCCCAGTAGAAGGGCGAACCGCCGGATGTCTGGTATTCCTGAATAGTCGCATTTACGAAGGAACTGCCTTCCAGAAGGCCGGTCTTCTCGTTGTGTTCAAAGACATCCACGCCGATAAATCCAGGAAGTAGCATCTGTGCCATTTCTTCTTGGTGGAGTGACCAGCTGACGGCGTGGCCATAGTTGGTGTGGTCTCCTTCGCCGCGGACGGACTGGGTGGTGGTGTACATGTAGGGTGGAACCACCTGGAAACAGCTGATGGCAAGGCCGAAGGCAAGTCCGGCTGCAGCAAGGCCTATACGCTTGCCCTTGGTCTTGAAGGAATCGCAATGGAAGAAGGCTTCGTAGAGCGTGTAAAGGCCTGCTCCCCACAGGAACAGGTAGGTGAGCTGCAGGTGAGACCCGAGAATCATCCAGGTGATGGAAAGGGCCAGAACAATCAGGTAGGGGAGGCTTCCGTCCCGGACGATCTTGCGGATGGCAAGGAGCGCCAGCGGAGCGATGGCGAACACCATCATCTTTCCATCGTGTCCGCCGTAGATGTAGGTGAAATACTCCGGCGAAAAGGCGTAGAGCATACCAAGTAGCGCGCCCCACCAGCGGTTTCCTGTTAGGTTCCAGGCCAGCAGCATCGCGCTCATGAATGCGACCCAGATGGTCAAGATGAACTTGAATCCTACGGCACGAGCGGGATCGGTTAGGAACTGCACCCATACCAGCGGGTGGTAGGCATCGGCAAAGAGGGCGTCGATGGTGGGAACACCGCCCAGGCGGGAATCGTCCCACTCCGTAAGAACGGCATTCTGTGCGCGAAGCATACGGCAACCGATGGAGTTCAGCTGGTCGCTGTTCAACATCAGTGTGTCGGGGTTAAAGGCGAATTCCCGGAAAACAATCAGTAGGATGCCTAGGAATATGGCGGCGGTGACCGCAAAGAAAAGGGGCTTCTTGTTTAAAAAGTTCATATGGACAATATAGAAAAGCACCCGATGGACAGGTGCACAAAAGGCCGGGCTCAAGTCCCGGCTTATATCAAATAGACGTGTAGGTTAATCCGCCGTATTTTCGTCGAGGCGGGCGGTTCTCACGATACCGTAGATTCCGAGAGCAGAAATCAGGCAAACGGCCACAATAACCAAGATTTTAAGGACCTTTCCCATAGAATCTCCTTTCTTTTCTCTAAATCTACCTGTTTTTATATGAAAAAGCAATAGGTTGAGAGAATTTTTTTTGAACCTGGCTTATGAGAAACCGGAGGTCTTGTCACCCGAAATATCGAACGAGCGGTCGCATTGTGAACGAAAAAGGCTCGTATAAACGAGCCTTTGCAGCGAGAGTGAGCAAAAAGCGACCGATATTAATCGGTCGCGATTGCGAGAGTGAGCGCCATCCGGAGACGTTGCTCACGAATTTAGCGCGAACGGTCGTTAAACTCAGTCCCCGGTGAAGATGATGACCAGGACCGATGCGATGAACGCAGCGGACACAATCAGGAATTCCCAGGGGTTCTCCATGATAGAGGACTTGGCGGAAGCAGTGGCTTCGGCAGGAGCGGAGGCTTCGGCCTTGGCAGCTTCTTCAGCGGCCTTCTTGTCGGCTTCGGACTGGGCGAGAGCGGCGCTATCCACAGGGGCTTCTTCGGTCTTGGCTTCCAGGACTTCAGCGGAGTCGGCCTTGGCAGTGTCGGCGGCTACGGCTTCAGCAGAAGCCGCGGCAGAGTCGGCCGGGGCGGCTGTGGAATCGGCAGTGGCAGCTTCAGTGGGAGCAGCGGTAGAATCAGCAGGGGTAGCAGCGGCTTCGGCGGCAGGAGCAGCAGAATCAGCAGGAGCGGCAGCAGGGGCGGCGGCTTCGGCGGGAGCGGCTTCGGCAGCAGGAGCCGGTGCGGCAGCTTCAGCGGCAGGGGCAGCGGCCGGTGCAGTTTCAGCAGGAGCAGCAGCGGCGGGAGCAGCAGCCGGTTCAGCGGCTGCGGGAGCGGCGGCCTCAGTCTTTGCGGGGGCTGCTGCGGGAGCGGCGGCCTCAGTCTTTGCGGGGGCTGCTGCGGGAGCAGCGGCAGGAGCCTTGGCGGCATCGGCTGCGAAGGCAACGGCAGAAGCCAGCATGGTTGCCAGCAACAGATTCTTAATCTTCATAGTAATCCTCTCTATGTTTAAACTTTAACGCTCTAAAAATAGCACTTCTTTGTCCGATTTGCTCACTTTTTTTCAAAAAAAATCATTTTGTCCGCTTTTTTTACCCTTTTGTCGTTTTTTTTGCGAATTATTGCGGATTAAAACAGGCCCCAAAACTCCATTTGGGCATGGAAATTTTATCTTGTAATACATGAACTGTAAGCCAGGCGTTGCGGGCTGGCGACTGAAGCCCGCTAGAAGGGGTAGCGAAATAATAGACGGCTCAAGTCGGCTATTATGGAGCGAGGGGAAGGCTTTCCCCGTAACCCCTAACCCCTAGATCCTAACCCCTAACCCCTAAACTACTATGGCATTCAAATACGAAGCGACCGTGCAGCACGGCGAAGACAAGACTGAATACGTAAATCTCGGCAAGGATGGCGTTTCCGTCGCCGAATTCGAAGGAAAGAAAATTCTGAAAGTTGCCCCCGAGGCGCTGACCAAGATCGCCCAGGCGGCGTTCGAGGAAGTGAGCTTCAGACTCCGTCCGGCCCACACCCAGAAGGTGGCCAAGATTCTCCAGGATCCGGAAGCCTCTGACAACGACAAGTTTGTCGCTCTCACGCTCCTTAAGAACGCCTGCGTGGCCGCCAAGGGAATTCTCCCGTTCTGCCAGGACACCGGTACCGCCATCTGTATTTGCCACAAGGGCCAGCAGGTTTGGACCGGCGCCGACGATGCGAAGGCCATTTCCGAAGGTATCTACAATGCTTACACCGGCAAGAACCTGCGTTATAGCCAGATTGCGCCGCTTACCATGTACGAAGAGAAGAATACGGCCTGCAACCTGCCCGCCCAGATTGATATTCATGCTGAAGAAGGTGCCGACCTCAAGTTCTTGTTCGTAGCCAAGGGCGGTGGCTCTGCCAATAAGACTTATTACTGGCCCATGACCAAGGCGCTCCTCAACCCCAAGTCCCTTGAAAAGTTTATTTCGGATAAGGTAAAGACCCTCGGTACCGCGGCATGCCCTCCGTACCACCTGGCCATCGTGATTGGCGGAACCTCCGCCGAAATGAACACCCACACCGTAAAGCTCGCCAGCTGTGGCTACCTGGATGACCTTCCGACCACAGGTTCTGAGGGTGGCCGTATGTTCCGCGACGTGGAAATGGAAGAAAAGGTGCTCCACATTTGCCAGAAGACGGGCATTGGTGCCCAGTTTGGCGGCAAGTACTTTGTGCACGACGTGCGCGTGATCCGCTGCCCGCGTCACGCCGCTAGCTGCCCGGTCTCCATTGGCGTCAGCTGCTCTGCTGACCGCAACATCAAGGCAAAGATTGATGAGAATGGCCTCTGGCTCGAGAAGATGGAACACCATCCGGAACAGTATCTGCCCAAGGGCGATGCTGTGAATATGGCTCCGGCTGTGGAAATTGATCTTGACCGCCCCATGAAGGACGTGCTCGCTGAACTCACCAAGTACCCGGTGAAGACCCGCCTGAACCTCAAGGGCACCATGATTGTGGCCCGCGACATGGCTCACGCCAAGATTGCCGAAATCTTCGACAAGCAGGAAAAGGGCGAAGCCCTCACCGATATCGAGAAGACCGTTCTTGAGGTCGTGTCCAACCACCCGATTTACTATGCCGGCCCGGCCAAAACACCGGAAGGCATGCCCACTGGAAGTTTCGGCCCCACGACAGCCGGCCGTATGGACCCGTACGTGATGCGCTTCCAGAGCAAGGGCGCATCCATGATTATGGTGGCTAAGG
>JAEEGL011804568.1_pt1 | contig 13766 bp, 7 predicted proteins | sample 9134231 | NCBI WGS metagenome assembly JAEEGL01 (sample SAMN16246548, study PRJNA631951) | gut metagenome | biome: gut microbiome; feature: rumen; material: fiber-attached | host: Bos | place: Iran: Karaj | collected 2018-10 | reverse complement strand
CTTCATGTTGTCAATCTCGCTCTGGGGCAGGTCGTGGTCGGGCATGGCCTTCACCATGTTATTAAAGATGTAGCCGTGGCGGATGTAGCGCGGCATCATGTGCCACAGGTTGCCACCCCAGGTGGAGTTGATGGTCCACTGTCCGTGAATCTTGGGGATGACGCCACCCCAGTCCCACTGCTGCCAGCGCACCGAGGCGGTGATGTCGTCGGCGAACACCTCATAGCCGTCAGCGGTGAGTGCCCATTTGTCGGGGTTGTGTATGATGTTGTAGACATAGCTCAGCCATGAGTACACCTTGTCACGGTTCTCGAACACCATTTCGGTGGTCAGCTCAGTGTCGGGCTCCTTGTCGAGATAGTCAGAGCAAGAGGTCAAGCCCACCCCCACCCCTCCCCAAGGGAGGGGGGCTAAGATAGCACTGAGCCATACCAGCGACGACGTAACTTTCTTCTTTATTCTATATGTCGGTTTCATAATTGTATTCTTTATTCGTTATATAATTTCTTGTTACAAGTCCATCGGTCTTCCCTCCCTTGGGGAGGGGCAGGGGGTGGGCTTTAGAAGTTCACGTCGATGCCAAACATGACTGAGCGGTTCATGGGGTACTTCAGTCCGTCGTTGGTTCCCAGCTCGGGGTCCCACAGCTTAAAGCCAGTGAAGCAGAAGAGGTTGTTGCCACTGACGAAGACGCGGCAGCTCTTGACGTAGACGCTCTCAAACCATGACTTGGGGAAGGTGTAGCCCACCTCGATGGTCTTACAGCGCAGGAAACTCATGTCCTTCTTCCACCAGGTGGAACGGCGGTAGTTGTTCACGTTGGGGCCGTAGGTCAGACGGGGCCAGAAGGCATAGGGGTCCTGGTTGTCGACGGTCCAGCGGTCGTCGATGTTCTTGGCATAGGCATTGCCCTCGGTGGTGGTGCCGCCGCCAGGCAGGAAGTAGGGCTGCTGTCCGATGACGCGATAGAGGTCAGCGGCGCCCTGGAAGAAGAAGTTCAGGTCGACGTTCTTGTAGCTGACCACGCCGCCGAAGCCGTAGACGATGCGGGGGTCTTCGGTACCGCCGATGTAGCCCTCGTCCTCCTCGGTGATGACGCCGTCCTTGTTCACGTCGACATACTTGATGTCGCCCGGGTGCAGCGTCACGGCGCCCACGCCCTCCTGCGAGGGGATGCCAGCCTTGAGTGTGCCGTCGGCGTTGAAGTCGTCAGGCATGAACAGGCGCTCGGCGGTGAGGCCCCACAGCTCGTTCATGGAGCGGCCCGTCATGGAGCGGTGCGTGCCCTTGAGCACCTCCGGCTCGTCGCGCTCGTCAACGCGGTTCTTGGCGTAGGTGAAGTTACCATAGGCCGAGGTGAACCAGCTCTTGTTCCACTGCTTGTGGAAGTTCAGCGTCATCTCTATGCCGTGGTTGGTCACCTTGCCGAAGTTGGCCCAGGGTGCCTGCACGAAGCCGCTCTGTGTGGGAACGATGCTGCGCTGCATGAAGATGTTCTTACGCTTCTCCTGGAACAGGTCGATGTTGAAGTCGAGCATGTTCCACAGACCCAGCTCAAAGCCCACGTTCTTCTTCGTCACGGTCTCCCAGGTGAGGTTGTCCACGCCGATGTCACCCTCGGTGATGCCGCTATAGGAGCGTTGTCCGGTGGTACCCCAGGTGTAGCCCTCCTGTCCGGTGTAGAGTGTGCCGAGATAGGCGAAACGGCGTCCGCCGATGTTGTCGTCACCGGCCTGGCCGATGCTGGCACGGAACTTGACCTTGTTGAGCACCTTCTTATAGTCCTGCATGAAAGGCTCCTCGCTGAGCAGCCAGCCAATGGCGAAGGAGGGGAAGAAACCGAAGCGCTTGCCCTTGGCAAAGTTCTCAGAGCCGTTGTAGCCGAAGTTGAACTCAGCCACGTAGCGGTTGTCGTAGGTGGCCGACACACGGCCGGCGATGCCCTGCTTGCGGAAGTCCTGGATGCTGCCGTCGTCGTAAGCCTGCTGGTTATAGAGCAACATGGCATCGAGGTCCGTCTTGCCGAAGCGGCGGCTGTACATCAGGTCGGCCTCGAAATAGACATTGGTATTACCATATTCCGTGCCCTGCTCAGAGCCCATCGACTCGTCGCCGGTCTCGAACTGCGAATAGATGAGGTTGCCCTCGTCGTCACGTCCCGTGGCGGGGAACACCGTGCCGGGGTTGGCGGTACGGCTGCGGCGGCTGCGGTTCCAGCGGTCGAAGCTGAACAGCGCCTTGGCCTTCAGACCCGGGGTGAGGGCCTTCAGGTCCTGCTCAACGCTGAACAGGGTCTGAATCTTCGACGAGGTGATGAAGTCATAGCCTTGCTGGGTGACGGTGCGCCAGGGGTTGGCACGGTTAGAGATGACGGGGATGGCACCGTCGCTATAGCGCGGCGGGTGGACGAAGGGCAGCGTGCGGAAGGCCTCGCCAAAGGCACCGTCGGTGTTACAACGCTGCTTCTTGAAGCGGTTCAGGTAGCCGCCGATGTTCACGCGCATCATCGTCGTCTTCGTCACGTCCATGTCGATGTTGGTGCGCAGGTTAAACTGCTGGTTGTTGGTGGAGTTGTCGAAGATAAGGCTCTTATCCTGCTCCAGGATGCCACCCTCCTTGAAGTAACTGGCCACAATACTGTAGCGGAGGAAGTCAGAGCCGCCGCTGATGTCGAGGTTGCCACGGGTGGTGTAACTGTAGTCCTTGGTGATGGCGTCAATCCAGTTCACGTCAGGATAGAGGTCGGGGTCGTAGCCTGAGCGGGTACGGTCCACCTGCTGCTGGGTGAAGGGCTGCGCCACGCCGTCCTGTGCTGCCAGCTGGTTGAGCAGCGTCATGTAGTCAGGGGCGTTCAGGAACTCAGGCATCTGCGTGGGCTCGTTGATGGAGTGCTCCACATGGAAGCGCACCTGCGGCGCACCTATCTTACCACGCTTGGTGGTGATGACGATGACGCCGTTAGCACCGCGCACACCATACATGGCCGATGCCGATGCGTCCTTCAGGATGGAGAACGACTCAATCTCCGCTACGTCGACGTTGTTCAGGTCGCGGGCCACACCGTCGATGAGGATCAGCGGGTTGTTGCTGCCTGAGAAGGTGGAGATGCCTCGAATCCAGAAGTTGGAGTCGTCGTAGCCCGGCTCACCACTGCGCTGAATGCCGATGACGCCGGAGAGCTTTCCTGCCAGGTTATTAGATAATGTACGCGTAGTACCGAACTGGAGCTCAGCGGGCTTGATGGTCTCGATGGAGCCAATGATGGAGGCTTTCTTCTGCGAGCTGTAGCCCGTGACCACCACCTCGCTGAACTCGTTGGTGTCCTCCTCCATCTGCACGTTCAGCAGGCGGGCGCCGTTCACCTTCACCTGCTTGTTCTTGTAGCCGATGTAGTTAAACTCCAGCGTGGTGTTGCTCCTAAGGACGATGTCCATGTGGAACATGCCGTCGACGTCGGTGACGGTGCGCTGCTCGGTTCCTACTAAGGTGACGGTAACGCCGATGAGCGGCTCTTTGTTCTCATCGGTCACCATGCCCGTCACCTGTGTCTTCTTCTCACTCTGTTCTACTGCGTGAACTGCATCAGCAGCCTTCAGCTGCACTGGCACGGCAGCAAGCATAGCCGTGGTGCATAACACCAGGGCGCCTGCGGGCAGCCAGCTGTGGCAGAACTTTGATAATGGATGTTCAGTCATGTTGATTGGGTTTTAGCTATTATCGAAATTGCTGATGCAAAATTAGCCTTTTTTTCGCGCCACGCGCAATAGAATAGGGTTTGTATAACGTGTATATGATACTATGTCGGGTTATATGTGCTCATTATCAGACACTTAGTCCTACTAACTACTGGCCCGTTGTATAATGGAAATATTTCATGAAACCAGTGGTGCGCTCGGGCGAATAGAGTTCCCAGAGCGAGGCAACGGTCCATCCTGGGGCGAAGATGTCGTTGTAGAACCCCTTGCCGTTGCGACCATAGTCCCACCAGGTGTGCTGCACCACCTCAGGGTTGAAGCCGGGCACGCCGATGCCACACAGACGGTCGGGCGTGGGCAGCAACTGGCAGAGCGACGAGCGGATGACGTCGCACACCTGGGCGAAGCGCTGCTCGCCGGTCTGGCCGGCAAGCCATGTGGCAATGTGGGGCAACTCGAAGACGAAGACGTCGACATGGTTGTTCTCAACCGACACGTTGCTCCACCCACGGCTCTGGAAGCCCAGGTCGCCCAGCATCTGTCCCTGCGCAAAGGGCACGTCCCACAGGTAGTACCACGACAGGGCAAAATAGGTGGCCTGCTGGCAGAGGTCGATGTAGTGCTGACGCTCCTGGCGCTTCGTCACCATGGCCAGGTAATAGGTGGCGGTGACGGCGCTGATGGCTGCCTCCTTGTCCTCACAGTTGGCATCGAGCGTTGAGGAGAAGTAGTCGCTCTTGGAGATGATGTTCTTTTCCAGATAGTCGACCGAGCGCTTGGCGGCAGCCAGATAGCGCTTGTCGCCGAAGTACTGGTAACCCATGACGAGGGTCGAGGTGGCGCTGGGCGTGGAACCGCCCGAGGCGTCCACGTCGCTGTGGTCGTCGCGGTACTTGCGGGGGAAGTGGCCGTCAGCCTTCTGCAGCATCAGCATCTGGTCCAGCAGGGTGCGCATCTTCTGCTCCCACTCCTTGTGCTTCCTGCCGTGTTGCTTCTCGTAGACGAGGTAGTGGAGGACGGCATAGACGGCCTCCGACTGCTGACGGATGCTGTGCACACAGTCCTGGTCGGCAGGAATGCCGCCGGCTATGAACATGTCTTCCTTGAAATAGCCACGGGCGGTGAAGCCGTGCTGCAGCCAGCTGTCGAAGATGTCGCGTCCCATGGTGACGAGGAGCTGTTCGCCGGTAGCCTCGCCGTACTCCAGGGCGTTGAACGCATTGAGCAGCACACGTCCGCAGAAACCCAGCTGCACATGGTCGACGGGCAGGCAGTCGTCGGTGCGCAGACCATGACCTGAGTGATACTTCAGGGGGTACTTGTCGACATAGGCCTTACGGAAGTAGTTGGCCAGCTGTGCCTTCATCTGCTCAGGTGAGTAGCGGGCAACGAGGGGCTGCGGACGGAGCACGTCGACGCAGTGCTGCCATGTCTGGCTGACGAACTGGCCATAGTCCTGGGCCTGGCTACGACGGATGAGCCAGCGCAGGGTGCACGTCTGCCCCTTGTCCAGTCGGGCAAAGGCGGTGATGGCGGGGGCGAGGGTGAGCTTACGGATATAGCGTGTGGGCGTCTCTATATAGGGATAGCCGAAGGTGAGGCTGGCATGGCCTCCCTCATTGTCGAAGCCGGCATAGCCCACGGTGGTGGGGCCGCTGAGGATGACCTCGCCCTCCTGATGGGTGGTCAGGGCGTCACAGCCCGGGCCATCGAGACAGCGCAGAACACTGACGGCCTGTCCACTCGACAGGTCGATGACGCCGGTGAGGGGCGACGACAGACGGTCTTCGCGCACATTCCAGCTCTTGGAGGTGTGGAACGACGGGGCCTTGCGCGGCGACCGGAGGTTCTTGTGATACCAGAAGCCCGGCAGGTAGAAGTCGGAGGCGTCGGTGCTGAAGCCGGTGGCCATGCTGGCCCCCAGGTTGAAGTAAAGGGTCTGGCGTGCCGTCACGGTCAGCGTCAACTGTGTCACGCCCTCGGCCACGGGCGTCATCTCCTGACGGATGCTCACCTTGTCGCCGAGGCCGTCGGCGGTGAGCTGGTTGCTGCCTGACAGCTGATAGCTGACGGCAGCGTTGCCGGGCTGCTTCAGCTGTAGACGGTAACTAACGGTGTTCTGTGCCTGTGCCGGCCATGTGGCGAGCAGCACGAGGGCGCTGAGAATGGTTTTCAATGTTGTCTTCATATTTTTTTAGTTTAGAGTTTAGAGTTTAGAGTTTAGAGTTTGCTACCGCAATCTTGAGTGTAGAGCGCTTTGAGTGTAGAGTGTAGAGTATAGAGTTTGCTACCGCCGTCCCGTTAAGTTCCATTAGGTGCAGTTATAGCGGTAGCAAACTCTACACTCTAAACTCTACACTCTACACTAAAAACTCATTGTGTCATCTTCACGGGCAGGATATAGCCGTTGGCATCGAAGTAGAGGCGGTCGATGCAGGTCACACGGTGGTTGGCATCGGTCTCGCCCAGCGGACGACGGTGGTAGACGATGAACCACTCGTCAGCGCCACGGCCACGGATGACGGAGTGATGACCGGCACCGGTGGCCACCTGGGCGTCCTGCTCCAGAATCTTGCCGATGCGGCGGAAGGGACCCAGCGGCGAGTCGCTGATGGCATAGCTGACGCAGTAGTTGGGACCGCCCCACCCTCCTTCGCTCCACATGAAGTAGTACTTGCCGTTATGCTTCAGCATGAACGGCCCCTCCACATAGTTCTCAGGCGTCACCTCCTTGAAGAGGTCGCCATCAGCGAAGGGCACCACACTGAGCAGGTTGTCGCTCAGCCGCACCACATTGCAGTGGCCCCAGCCGCCGTAGTACATGTAGTACTGACCGTCGTCGTCGCGGAACACATACTGGTCAATGGGCTGGGCGCCATTCACTATTTGCTGTATCAGGGGCTTGCCCAGGGCGTCCTTGTAAGGTCCCTGCGGCTTCTTGCTCACGGCCACGCCGATGCCGCCCGTCTCACCCTCGTGCACATCGTTGGCCGCGAAGAACAGGTAGTAGCGGCCGTCCTTCGCTACCACGGCGGGGGCCCACATGGCACGTCGTGCCCACGACACGTAGGCGGCCTTCAGCACCTGCGGGTGCTTCTTCCACTTCACAAGGTCCTTCGACGAGAAGGCATCGAAGAAGAGCTGCTCGTCGTAGGGGGCCGAATAGGTGGGGAACAGCCAGTAACGGCCGTTCAGCACCACCCCCTCAGGGTCGGCGTACCATCCGTTGATGACAGGGTTGCCTGCCTGCACCGTCGTCGATGCAGCTGCAAGAAGGAGCGTGACTATGCTTTTCAGTTTCATAACAATAGCTTTTTAAAATTCATTGTCGGTGCAAAGGTAATATAATAATGTAGTAAGAAAAGGTAATAATTGGTCAGAATTGTGCGATTTTCGGTCTATCGCACCTTGTATAACTCTTTTTTTACGTACAAAGGCTTGGTACTCCCGACTTTTCACCGTATATTTGCAGCTGTTATGATGACCATCAACACCAACCAGGCACTCCGTGGCTTACTATGTAAGACCATGGCCATACTGCTGCTCTGCCTCGGCACGGCAGCACTCCATGCACAGCAGTACGACAACTACCGCAACCGTCTGCTCGACAAGAACGTGAAGGTGACCTCCACCAACCTGCCCATCGTGTTCATCAACGTAGGGGGCAAGGTCATCCAGCGCAACAGCTACGTGCTGGGGCGTATGAAGATTATCCACAACGGCGACGGACAGACGAACTACGGCGACACCCTGGCCCATCCTGGCCAGCGGGTGGACTATGAGGGATGGATAGCACTGAAGTACCGCGGCAACACGTCGTTTGACAACTCTGACAAGAAGCCTTATACCCTGCGCACCCTAGCCGGCAACGTACTGCCTGACAATGGGGGCGACAAGAAGAAGGTGGCCATCCTGGGCATGCCCAAGGACAACAAGTGGGGCTTCATTGCCCCATGGGCTGACGAGACGATGCTGCGCGACGTCCTCTCCTTCGAGCTGGGACGCCCCTGGATGGACTGGGTGCCCCACGGCCGCCACTGCGAGGTGTTCCTCGATGGCACCTACTACGGCGTCTATGTGCTCTGCGAACTGGTGTCGAAGGGCAAGCACCGTCTGGACCTGGACGACCCCAGCGAGGAAGACCTCAGCGGCGACTACCACGTCAGCGTCGACCACGGCTACGACCCTTACTTCACCTCCAAATACCGCCCCTGGCAGTCGATGGACGGCAGTCAGGTGGCCCGCAACTTCACCATCAAGTATGAGTACTGCGACCCCGACGACGATGAGTTCGGTACCCTGCCCACCGGCACCCGACAGGCGCTGCAGAGCGAGGTGAACAAGATGGAGGATGCCTTCATGGCCAGCGACTGGCAAGACCCCGACGGCGGCTACCGGCGAGAGATTGACGTGCTGTCGTTCATCGACTACATGCTGGCCACCGAACTGTCAATGAACATCGACGGCTACCGACTGAGCACGCACCTCTACAAGCACAGCCGGAAACGGGCCAGGGAGGAGGGCATCGACGCCCGATGGAAGACCACGCTGTGGGACTTTAACATCGCCTGGGGTAATGCCAACTACTACAACGGGGAGCGCACGGATCGCTGGCAGGTGGAGCTGAACATGAACTTCCGCAACGACGACTGCCCCGTGCCGTTCTACTGGTACCGCATGCTGCAAGACACGGCCTATGTCAGTGCCCTGAAACAGCGATGGCAGCAGTACCGGCAGGCCAACCACCGCACCGACCGTCTGCTGCACACCGTCGACTCGATGGCGACGCTCATCACCGCCGGGGGGGCCGCCGCTCGCAATGAGCAGGCATGGGGCATGTACCATCGCAGCAGCATCTGGCCCCTACCCTACTATGCCACCAACTACGACGATGCTATAGACTACCTGAAGGGATGGATAGGACAGCGCCTGCTGTTCCTCGACAAGCACCTGCTGCCGCCGCGCATCATCACCACCGAGCCTCTGTTGGTGGCCAGGGGCTGGAACGCCGACATCGTGGCGGAGTCGCTGCCCTGCAATGACCACACCACGACATCCATCGACGGCTCCAACCGCACGTTCTACACCGCCGCGCTGCGCAACAGCGGCGGCCTGCCTGCCAATAGGCTCATCACCTCGGCCAACGAGGATGTGCACTACCAGTTGGCGACCTACAACACGCTGAATGCGCTGTCGCTGCATGAGTACGGCGAGCAGGGCACGGTAGACTTCCAGGTGCCCGTCAACACGACGGAACTCTTCATCCTGGGCACCAGCGGCAATGGCGAATCGAAGGTAAGCATCCGACTGAACTATGCCGACGGCTCGCATGCCGAAGCGGGCACATACACCATCCGCGACTGGTCGGTGCGCGACTACGCGTTGCAGGGCAACGAGGCGGTCGTAGCACTGGGTAACATCAGGCGCGATGACAACACCTACAGCAGCGACAACCACTATTGTCTGTTCGACTTCTCGGTACCCGTCGATGCTGACAAGTCGCTGACATCGGTGACCGTCACCAACGGCTCGTATGCCTACGCCTCCATCATGGCCTTCTCAGCCATCAGCGGCGAGGACAGCGGCATCGACTTCGCCGTTGTACCTGCAGACTTCAGCCATCAGCAGTCGCCTGCCGTGTACACCACTGGCGGCGTGCAACTCAGCCACAGCCGACAGGGCCTGAACATCATCCGTCAGCCTGACGGCAGCGTGCGCAAGGTGATGATAAGAAGGTAGTAAAAGCCTCGCGCACGCACGCGCATTTAAGTTAAGTCCGAAAAATGGTGCACCAAGTGCACCTGAGTAGGACTAACATGTTGACTCGCAATTAGTTGCTTGGTGCACCAACACTATTTTTTTGGTGCACCTATGTACACCTGATGGCACACCAGGTCATTGGCTGAAAAAAGTGCCGACTTATTGAAATATCTCATGGAGATAATCTCATAAAGTGCCGACTTATGATAATAACTCATGGAGATAATCTCATAAAGTACCGACTTATTGCCAAATTCTCTCGAGAATTTATCCAAAAACCGCTGTTTCATCGATACTGAGCGGCCATCGGCTGTGTTCTGGAGCACCTTTAGCTGCCTCAGGTGCACCATCAGCAGTTCCTGGTGCGCCATCAGGTGCTCAATCTGACCTGATGGTGCACCAACCAACGACATGCAAGTCAACATGTTAAACCCCATAGGTGCACTTGGTGCACTATCTTTTTTTCGCGCGCGTCTATATGCGCGCGTATTCGGAATTGAGTTACTATAATAATGGAGGGGGCTACTATAGCGTTGCCATTAAGGGCAGAGTCTATAGTAGCCCCCTCGGGGGCAGACCTCTGGTCGCTTGCTACCGAAGGGACGCAAGAAGGGGGGGACCTCTGGGGCTTCCCGTGTGTCTACCTGAAGACCTTCAGGAACTGCTTATACTCGTCGCAGCGGGTGACGTAGTCGCTGGTGCTGGCAGGAGCGGTGCGCTCGTGGGCGACGAGGGCGGCCCAGGCCTTATAGTGCTGGGTGGCTGACTGTACCACGCGAGTGTAGTCGTTGACGTTTCCGTTCCATTCGTAGGTGAACCACTGGTCGTCGTTGAGATAGATATAGGCCAGTCCGAAGAGGGCGCGCTCCTTGAGTTTGAAGTCGGTGGCGAGAGCCGCCACGCGCAGCATCTCGACGGCCTTCGCCTTGAAGTCGGCGTCGCGGGGTGACAACACGACATAGGCCGTCTTACCATCATGCATCAGGAACCAGCAGTCGCCGGCCTGGTCAGCCTGTGCATAGCGCACCGCGAGGTCGTAGCAGCGCTGCTGCAGCTTCTTTCCCGAGAGACGGTTGAGGTCCTTCTCCATCTGCTGTATCTCGCGACAGAAGGTGAGCTTCGGGTTGTCAGGCAGACTGATGTCAGGATGGTTCCACTCAGCATCGCTCTTCAGCCACTGGCGCTTCACCCACGGCTCCACGGTGTAGCTGCGGTTGGCGGCATAGACGGCATAGCCTTTCTTGTTATAATAGGTCAGGGGCACCTTCTTAAGCCATGACTGTGCGGCCTCCCACTGACAGGTGCGCATATACTTCGTGCCGATGAGGTCGTTCAGCGCGTCCTTCTCCATCAGCTTCACGCGCGGCTTGAGGTAGCGGTCGAGGGGTGACGTGGCAGGACTCTCCGCATAGCTGATGAACTGCAGCAGATGGTCCACGTGCATGGTGTCAATATAATCGAAGTAGGTCGACGAGTGGGCGGCCTGCAGCAGTGCCAGTGCCTCAGCGCCGCGCCCGGCCTGCTCATAGCGCGTAGCCAGCGCCTGGTGTACCACACGGTCGCAGGCATTGTCGTAGTGGTAGTCACCCTCTTTCTTTGAGTCGAGCCACTCCAGTTCGCCTGCCAGATAGGTGTCGAACTGCGGGTTGGGCGTGGCCTGCATGGAGGTGATATAGAGGTGGAGCACGCGCGCGTTGTCCTTGGTACGCTCACGTCCCTTCATCGTCGTGGCCGTGTTGATGTCGGCCAGCGCCTGACTACGGTTGCCATACATGAACTCCAGCCATGCCTTGGCACTCATCCACAGCGCAGGCTCAGCGGTACGCCCCTCGCGCACGGCCTGTCCACAGAGCTGAATCATCTGCATGGCCTCCTGCCGCTGTATGTCGCGGATGAAGAGCTTGCCGCCGACGCCGCCTGCCAGGGGGTTGTCAGCATCGGTGGCCTCCTGGGCGTTGTTGACGAAATCCTGCAGCAGGAAGGGCAGCACGGCGCTCTGGGCATCGCGCAGGTACTCCTGACGGATGGCCTGGTAGGAGCGCTTGCGGTAGTACTGCGTCATCAGACTCTGCCAGTCGCCCTGCTGTGCGAAGAGTTGTCCGGCCTTGTCGCCCTTACCCGTCTTGAGCAGCGCCCCGGCGTAGATGTTCTGCATCATGTCCCTATAGACGCTCTCTATGTAGTTGCAGGCCGTCTGCTCCCAGAAGGTGACGTTCTCGCCGTGACGACCCAACATCATGTTGCAGCGCATAAGCAACAGGGCATGCTGACTGCGCAGGCGCGTGCCGAGCTTGCTCTGGGCATAGGTGCGCAGACGCTGCAGCGTGCGTGTGCTCTGTGCCCTCTCCTCAGCCGTGGGGTAGTCCCACTCATACTGCTCGCGCTCCTTCATGCGCACGCACTCCAGGTAGTCCTCAAGGTTCTCCACATAGGAGACCATGAGCAGGTCGCCCTTCTGACGCGCAGCCTTGATAATCTCGTCGGCATCGAAGGAGTACTCGTCGTCGCCCGTCAGTCCCAGGTAGGCCTTCCAGTTGTCGCGTGAGATGCGGTCGTAGGTCTCATGGAGGTTGATGGGGTCGCAGACGCTGAACAGGTAGTAGTTGTGCGTGTCGCTCCACATGCAGGCCAGCGCGGGTGCTGTCATGAGCACCAGCAGGCTAATGATGGTAAATCGCTTCATAGGTTTGAGTGTTATATCGGTTGATGTTTTCTTCGTCTAAGTGATAGGTGATGATGGTGTTGGCCAGACTGGGGCGCTCAGCCTCGACCATGTGCTTGACGTTGAGGATGACGCTGGCCTCGACGGTATGGTCGATGGCGAGGCCCTGCACCTGTCGCTGCCAGCGGTAGACAGGATAGGCGGCGGCCAGGGGCAGTGCGTAGTCGGCAAGGTAGCGGACATAGGGCTGCACGTCGCGCTCGTCGAGGATGGGGTTGCGCTCGCGGAAACGGCGCGGGTCGCCAGTGTTATAGAGCATCAGCACGCCATAGTCGACGGGCGGCGGCGCCATCTGCAGCTGGTGCAGGCGGATGGTGGCAGAGAGCGTTGAGATTCCAGAGTTGAGATGGACGATTTCTGCCTTCATCTCGTTCAGGAAGTCGTAGTAGTTCTGCCGGCTGCGCGCCGTGTAGTCGCAGTCCATCTGCAGCTCGGTGACGCCGCTGATGCCGTTGGTGGCGTTCATCTGCAGGATGCGGCGCACCACCATGCGTGCCAGACTGTCGTGGTGCTGGTGCATGCAGTCCTCGGTGATGTAGACGGTGGGTACCAGCTCCACGCCCTCGGGCAGCGTGTCGGTGAATGTCAGCGTGGCATTGGGGTGTGGCATGGCCCCTCTCTCGTCCATCACCACGTCGAAGTAGCGGCAGTACACCCTCCGTATGTGGTGGTGGTCCAGGAAGTGCCGCTCAGCGTCGCTAAGCCTCAGCTCCGTGCGCCAGTAGTACACGGCGCTGAGCTCATCGAACGGCGCCGCCTGGCGACAGGCAGTGAGCAGCCACGCGAGCAGCAGAACGGGCAGGAGGCTGCCACACTGTGGCAGCATAGAAGACAGGCGGCGGTAACAAACGCTATACTTTAGGCTCAACACGCTATACTCTTAACACTCGTCACTCAACAAAAGTCACTCAACACTAAACAAAAGTCACTAAACAAAAGTCTCTCAACACTCAACACTAAACACTCAACAAAAGTCACTAAACACTCAACGTAAGTCACTCAACAACATCCTCCTCGGGCCGGTCCTCCTCAATGACGAGGTTGTTGATGATGAAGCTCTGGCGCTCCATAGTGTTATCGCCCATATAGTAGGCCAAGAGTTTCTGCACCTGGTCGGTCTTGTGCAGGGTGACCTGCTCGATGCGTATGTCGGGACCGATGAAGTCGGCAAACTCGTCGGGAGAGATCTCGCCCAGACCCTTGAAGCGCGTTATCTCCGGGTCGGGTGCCAGCTCCTTGATGGCAGCCAGGCGCTCCTCCTCGCTGTAGCAGTAGCGCACCACATAGTCCGACTTCGTCTTGGCGACCTGGGGGTTGTTCTTCAGCTTGCTCTTCTTGTTCCTGACACGGAAGAGGGGTGTCTGCAGCACGTAGACATGTCCCTCGCGGGTGAGCTCAGCGAAGAACTTGAGGAAGAAGGTGATGAGCAACAGACGTATGTGCATGCCGTCGACGTCGGCATCGGTGGCCACGATGACCTTGTTGTAGCGCAGCGTGTCCAGACCGTCCTCTATGTCGAGGGCCGCCTGCAGCAGGTTGAACTCCTCGTTCTCGTAGACCACCTTCTTCGTGTACTTGAAGGTGTTCAG
>JAEEGL011153959.1_pt1 | contig 13766 bp, 10 predicted proteins | sample 9134231 | NCBI WGS metagenome assembly JAEEGL01 (sample SAMN16246548, study PRJNA631951) | gut metagenome | biome: gut microbiome; feature: rumen; material: fiber-attached | host: Bos | place: Iran: Karaj | collected 2018-10 | reverse complement strand
TCTCTTATAACCCAGCTGGTGTCGATAGTCACCGATCCCGGAAAGATTCACAGCAATGCGCTTCTTAAAGGGGTATATGATGCATTCAGCATGAAGGACGAAAGGCAGTTCTTTCTGACTTTGGTTATAGGTCTTATCATTGTATATCTTGTGAAAAATGCGTATCTTCTGTGGATCAATTACGTTCAGTATACCTTTATCTATAATAACCAGCTCAGGCTTTCGGGAAGGCTTATAGACTGTTATCTAAAGAAACCATATACCTATCATCTTGATAAGAATTCTGCAGAAATGGTCAGGAATGTGATGCTTGATTCGGAACGTTTCTTCCAGATGCTCTTAAGTGTATTCCTCATGCTTTCGGAGTTCCTTATATCTGCACTTTTGTGTATTTATCTTCTGACAGTGGACTGGTTCATTACGGTGTCGGTGGCTGTCATACTGGGTATCTTTACGGGACTTTATCTGATCATGTTTAAGAATAAGGCAAAGGAATACGGTAAGGAGAACCAGATATATGACGGCAAGATGCATCAGTCGATAAATCAGGCTCTCGGAGCAGTGAAGGATATAAAGATACTGCACCGTGAAAAATATTTTGTCGATGCCTTCTGCGGTTACGGAAAGAAGAAAATGAGAGCCGTAAGAAATAATAATGTCCTGGGGCAGGCACCGAAGTATGTTATAGAAACAGTCTGCATCGGAGCGATCCTGCTGATCCTTGTGTTTAAGATATTCAGAGGTGAAGATCTTAGTGCAATGATAACCCAGCTTGCAGCTTTTGCGGTAGCAGCCTTTAAGCTGCTTCCGTCGGTGAGCAAGATCAATAATTTCGCCAATCTGATCATCTTTTTAAAGCCGTCAGTGGATCTTATATACAGGGATATTAAGGATACCGAGGATATGAAGAATTTCGAGCTGACGGATGCAGACGGCAGTGAACCTGAAGCAACAGAAATCACAGTCAGCAATCTGACTTACAGATATCCGCATACGGAAAGAGATGTACTTAAAAATGTAAGCCTCAGTATACCTCTTGGATATGCAGTGGGTCTTATGGGTCCGACGGGAGCCGGTAAATCCACTCTTGCAGATATCATTCTCGGTATACTTACGCCTGCCGGAGGAACGGTATGCTACGGAACGATGAATGTCCATGAGCATCCTATCAAGTGGTCAAAGAAGCTGGCATATATACAGCAGTCCATTTATCTTGCGGATGAGACGATAAGAAACAATGTGGCTTTCGGCATTGAGGATGACAGGATCGATGAGGACAAGGTCTGGAAGGCGCTTGAAGAGGCTCAGATAAAGGACTTCGTAGAATCGCTTCCCGAAGGCCTTGATACAATGGTGGGAGAGAGGGGCGTGCGTCTGTCCGGAGGTCAGAGACAGCGCATCGGTATAGCAAGGGCACTGTATGATGATCCGGAAATACTGGTGCTCGATGAAGCAACATCGGCGCTTGATAACGAAACGGAAAACGCTGTCATGGAAGCGATCGACAGTCTTATGGGCAGAAAGACTCTTATAATCATCGCGCACAGACTTACAACTCTCAGGAACTGCCAGATTATCTTCAAGGTTGAAGACGAAGGCGTTCATGAGGTAAGCTACGAAGAAATAGAAAGCGGTTATCCGGAAGAAAACAGTTAATGCACATAGCAGTTATGAAGATGGAGAATAATGGGCGAAGTTAAGCTGAGTGTAATTTTTATAACATACAATCATGAGAAATATGTGGAAAAGGCTCTCAGGAGTGTCTGTGAACAGGAGACGGATTTCCCGTTTGAGGTAGTGGTGGGAGAGGACTGTTCGACTGATTCAACTCGCGAGATATTAAGAAAGGTGGCAGCCGAGTACCCTGATAAAGTCAGGCTTCTTTTCCGCGAGAAGAATTTCGGAAGGCCCACCCTTAATGTCTACAACACCACAATGGAGTGCAGGGGAGAATACCTTGCTTATCTTGAGGGTGACGATTATTGGACAGATGAGCATAAACTGCAGAAGCAGGTGACGTTTCTTGAGGAGCATCCTGAGTATATCGCATGTACTCATGACTGCGTGATGGTGGATGAAAACGGGGACGAAATAACAGACACGGAGATGCTTAAGGTAGGAGACCTGTACAGGTGGTCCGGGAAGTTTACGTATGATGATTATAAACATTCCGGGAAGTGGCCGGGCCATTATGCATCTGTGGTATCAAGGAATATTTATACTGAAGGAAGGTATGATTATACGATCCTGTACAGAGCTCATGATTTCGTGGATGATGCACTTATACTTCTGTTCCTTCTCATTCAGGGTGATATCTATCGAATGAATGAAGTGATGAGTGCATGGAGATATGTAAAGAAGAGCGGAGGAAGCAACTGGAACTCTCTTGCCATGCAGAGGAACCTTATCAAGGATGACTGCTATCTTAATTCAACGATGACTAAATGGGTTGAGGAATCGGTGGGACTTACGGGTCATGCGGCGATACGCTGTAAGAAGGATTTCCTGACCGCACTTAATATATACCTGCACAAACCGGATAAGGATAATAAGAAATTCCTTGAGGATATGTTTGATTACAATATCAGGCATGTGGTCATGAAGGATAAGCCGGTATCGCTGCTGCGATACAGCGTGAAGTGTGTATTTGAGAAGCTGGTAAAAAGACAATAATGATAATAGTACGTTTTACAAGCGGTCTGGGGAATCAGATGTTTCAGTATTCGTTCTACCGCTTTCTTAAAAACATATATAAGGACACACAGGTTAAGGCAGACCTGACCTGGTTCTATGCGAACAATGACCATCACGGCTATGAGCTTCAGAGGATATTCGGTGCTGCGAGATGTTCGGATTTCGATGTTGAAGAGGCGACAAAAAGGGAAATATTCAGGACTGTTGGACTGCTTCCCAATCTGTGGCAGCCAAAGAGTATGATCACCGGAGGGGCGAAGACTTTTGATAAGGAAAGTGTACTCGATTCCTTTAAACCGGAACAGAGCTTCAGACAGGGCAGATTCACACAGGCTCAGGCAGCAGGGTTTGAAAAGTTCAGAAGATATCCGAACAGGATCATACGTGAATTTACGCAAAAGAAACGAGAACCGTATATAATTGATCAGTTGAGTGGGAAGATATGCAATGATGATGTGATCGGGAGCGGTCCTGCCGGTAAAACATATAATGAAATGTATGATAAGGTCACCCATCTTGATATAAGTAAGGACTGGTATATGACCGGCTTCTGGATCGAGGAAAAATATTTAATGGGCAGGCTTGATGAAATGCGCAGGCATTTCAGATTCCCGGAGATAACAGACGACAGGAACAAAAGAATTGCTGATGAGATAATGTCATGTAATTCCGTAAGCCTTCATGTAAGGAGGGGGGACTACCTTTCGCAGACCTATGCAAATATGTTTGTCGCACTGGGAAGGGAATATTATGAAAGAGCAGTAGGTTATATTAAAGCCAGGGTGGGAGAACCGCGGTTTTTCGTCTTTTCGGATGATCCCGGATTTGTAAGAGAAGAGTTCGCATGGCTAGACAATAAATTTATTGTAACAGGCAATGAAGGTGATGACAGCTTCAGGGATATGCAGCTTATGGGCCTGTGCAGGCACAACATTACAGCCAATTCCACCTTCAGCCAGTGGGGCGCTCTGCTTAACGGTAATGAGGAACATATCACGGTTTATCCCGCATCGTATCTTAAGGACAGGGATAATGAGATGAAATATTTTGACGGATGGGTGCGTTTGTGAGATGAATTATGCTGACTGTTCAGAACAGGTTAGTAATACTATGTATTTTCGATGTTGTGGATTCATCCGATACAATGATTTTGTGATAAGATAAGGAACATGAGTAAAAAAAGAGGAAAGCGCAGTAAAAAAAAGAATATTCTTCGAAACAGGTGGGTTAAAAATATTGTTGACAGAATGCCTGTGAAAGTCAGACGCTTCTTAAGGAATAAGTACGCAGTCGGAAGCGCAGTCATACTGGTGGCAATAGTGGTCATCATACTTGTTGCGCTAAGTATTTCCACAAAGCCTGCGGAAGTAGCTGGTGTCGAAAAGGATGAAGAAGGCAATATCATTTACATAATCGACGAAAAAGGAAATAAGGTGGCGGTATCCTCGGTAGATGATGATTCGCTGGTACTCCAGAATGAAAAGTATGTGGAGAAGGCTGAGGAGGATCCGACAATCCTGGCATACAATGAAAACACCCGGGAAGGATATATGAATAATTGTATTTTCCTTGGAGATTCACGTACGGTGGCAATGGTGAGCTACGGCTTTATTTCGGATTCCAACGCACTGGCCAAGATCGGTATATCACACTGGCAGGTTCTGTCTACAACCTTCACACAGAATTCCGGAAACAAATATACACTGACAGATTATCTGAGAGCTCACAAAGAGCCTGTTATTTACGTCTGTTATGGAGTTAACGGCCTTAACGGTATGCCTGAAGATAAATATGAGAGTACCTACACGGAGCTGGTTGACAGGATAATCGAACTTGCGGGTGACCGGCATATTGTGCTGATGTCCATCTGGCCCGTTGATGATAACGGCAGATACAGAGGATCTGTAAAGAATGAATGGGTCGATAAATATAATGATTTTTTATATGGCCTGGCTGTTGAGAAGGGACTGCATTATCTTGACGTTGCTTCGATACTAAAGGATGACAAGGGAAGCATTAAGAAGGAATATGATTCGGGAGACGGTCTTCATTATAAGGCGTCAGCATATAATGATATCCTTGATTATATTATCCATCATCCGGTACCCGGTGTGTCCGATGAGGGAGAATTCGTTGTTCATTACGTAAAGCCTCGAGGTGAGTATAAGGAGATAATGACAGAGGAGCCTGTACTTCCGCAGACGACTAAGATAGAGGGTGACGATTACACATTCCAGATTCCCAATTTCATGCCTTCTGTTACGGAAGTTCCAACACCTGTGCCCACTCAGGAACCTCAATATGAGGAGAAAAAGGAAGAAGAACAAATGCCTTCCGATGAGCAGGATAAACAGAATGAAGTGAAGCCGGCAGAACATCCAACTCCTGTTCCGACACCCCAGCCAACACCGGAGCCGGAAAAGCCTGAAGAGCCTTTGCCTGAGGAGCCCAAACAGGAGGAACCAAAACCTGAAGAGCCTAAACAGGAGGAGCCTAAGCCGGAAGAACCGGGGAATGATAATCCGGCTCCGGGTTCGAACAGTAATCCTGAAGAAAGTGAACAGGCCGGTAATGAGAACATGTGAGAAAGCTATATGAGAAAAATATATGAGACTGACAGCTATATAAAAGAATATGAGACGGTTGTGACCGCATCCGGAAAGCTTGATGACGGACGGTACTATGTTGAGCTTGACGAAACCATTTTCTTTCCCGAAGAGGGTGGACAGAATGCAGATACAGGGACACTGAGTATCTTGAAGAAGTGTGATGGACGGGGGGCAGATACGACAGCGCAGGATATAGAAAAAAATACTATAACTGAGGGGAATTGTATCAGACTTACAGGAGGCATCATAAGAAGAGGGGATGCCGTCAATGATGATCGGATCAGGTATATTGTCAATAAACCTGTTGAAGCAGGGAGCAGGGTCTTATGCAGGCTTGACTGGGATGATCGTTATGACAGGATGCAGAACCACAGTGGTGAGCATATTCTGACAGGTGTAATACATAACAGGTACGGTTTTGACAATGTCGGTTTTCATCTAAGCGATACGGGTTTTGTAACGTTGGATCTAAACGGTGTGATCACATATGAACAGGTAATAGAAGCCGAGAAAGAAGCAAACAGGGCCTTATATGCCAATCTGCCGATAAAGGATTGCTATCCGACGAAGGATGAGCTTAAGAACATAGATTACAGGAGCAAGATTGATATAGAGGGCCAGGTGAGACTTATTGTTATAGGTGGCATGACGGATACATCGTACTCTGATTGTCTGGATGTCTGCGCCTGCTGTGCACCGCATGTTGCAAGGACAGGAGAGATCGGGATAATTAAGGTCGTTTCGGTAATTAACTGGAAGGGTGGTATCAGGATATCAATGCTGTGCGGGAGACGCGCACTTGAACATATCAATAAAGAGCATGATCTGCTTATGGAAACGGCAAGGTCTCTGTCCACAGAGGCTGTTAATGTTCCGGCTATGGTTGAACAGCATAAAAAGGAAATATCAGAGCTTAAATACAGAGTGAGTGAAATATTAAAACAGACGATCACCGACAGGATAATGGATGCAAACGGAGATGAAATGCGTCTTGTTTTTGTGGACAGTGATTATCCGGCCGATATCATGAAGGATATATATAATACGCTTACAGGGAAATATTATGGATATGTTGGCGTATTTGCCGGAGATGACGAACATGGATACCGGTATAATGCAGGCAGCAGGGATCATGATTCGAGAGAACTGGCAGCAGGCCTTAAGGAGCGCTTCGGAGCTAAGGGCGGAGGTTCGCCGCAGATGATTCAGGGAAGGATCACAGCATCTAAGGAAGAGATCAAGGAGTATTTTAAATTATAAAATATATGTGCTGTTCTGAATAGTTACAAATAGGTAATGAATGGGAGTGATAAGTAGCATATTATGAAAAAAATGGATACGGATAAAAGTATAACAACAATAATCTTCGATATAGGAAATGTGCTGGTTGATTTCTGCTGGAAGGATTTCATAGCAGGATTCGGATATGAAGAGGATATTCAGGAGAGGATAGCTAAGGCCAGTGTGCTGACAAAGGACTGGAGTGAGTATGACAGAGGAGTGCTCACACAGAAGGAAATAATAGACAGATTTGTTCGGAACGATCCGGAGATTGAGAATGAGATCAGAAGAACTTATGATAAACTGACCGGACTTCTTATCCAATATGATTATACCAAACCGTGGATAAGAGAACTTAAAGAAAAAGGGTACAGAGTATTGTACCTTTCCAATTTTTCAAGGATGGCGGAGACCGACTGTGAAAATGAGCTTGATTTTATTTCTCTTACAGACGGAGGTATCCTGTCATATAAGGTTAAGCTTATAAAGCCCGACCCTGCGATATATGAACTGCTTACCGATACCTATGATCTGGTTCCTGATGAGTGCCTGTTCTTTGATGATACTCCGGTAAATGTCGAAGCCGCAAGGAAGCATGGGTATAATGCTTATGTATTTGAAGGATATGATGAGGCAAGGAGTTTAATACCATGAGTTCTGATGAGTCTGCCTGAGGCGGATCATTCTCTCAGAAGATAAACAAGTCCGACATCCGTAGAATAGATACAGTCATATTTACGCCTGACTATCTCGTCCATCTGCGGAAGATAATCAGGAAGCGTATTGGAGCATATCATCCACTTGGGAGGGGTGTTTTCCATAAAGTCAAACAGCTCCTGCTCTATTGATGGCTCCAAAGCTATGAAATACTGAAGATTGACCATATATTTATTGCATGGAAGAATATCGTTTATCTCATACCATTGCATGTCAATATCAAATGAAAAGACGCTGTCCCTGTCATTTTCGGGAATCAGCAGCCCCATGTTTTTTGAGTTCCTGTAGTAATTGCTCTGAAATTCTTCATCAGATCTGTTTAAGAAGAGCTTAACAGTACCGATGCTTTCGCCGGTATAATGAAATACAAAGATAAATATAAAAAGCCAGCAAAGGCTCTGCCTGAAATTTTTAAACAGTATGAGAGGGTCGTACAGCTTAAGAAAGAAAATAAGGGACAAGAGCATGCAGGGCATTCCCGTTATGAAGTAGTAGATAAATGAGTCACCAAGATGAAGCGCAAGATAAGTGACTACGGACATCGGCAGTAAGAGTATGCTGATGTTATGAGGAAGCCTTGTATCCGATGTGTTTCTTTCTTTGTTGCTGCCTTTCCCGGCGCCGTCGGATATCTCTGTGGTACTTTGAACGGATATTTTGTCCGGTTCACAATCAGGGGTGTCGGTATGGGATACGCCTGTACTGCAATTACCTTTAAACATATGCAGAAGAGTAAATACTATCGAAAAGCTTACGCCGGAAAGCTTTACTTCCAGATCTGCAGAGACTGCGTGGGAGAGATCTCTGGAACGGTTGAAACCAAAGATGAAGGTACAGTAGAGCATCTTTAGAATACTGTTATGATAACCATAATAAATCAGCAGCGGCAGAAAAGCGATCATTGCTCCCATAGTAAGATAGAGAATATAATACCCTAACTGCCTGAATTCCTTATGTATGAGAAGAAGGATAAAGACGCCGGCAACAAGACCAATAAGTGGTGATCCCGCAGTAATCTTTGAGAAGGTCATGAGAGTAAAACAGATGCCGGTTATGAATGATGTAAGGTACAGACCATTGTTGTGACCGTCAAATGTAAAGCACTTGAGATTCAGCCATATGACCAAAAGATTCAGAGGCAGACAGAATTCCTCAAGGCAGTTACCACCCCACAGCATTGATATATATGCAAGAAGGAAGAAGACAATAACGCCAAGAGTCTTCTTTTTTGAGATATACATGGTTCCGATATTGTAAATGAGGATCAGAGAAGCAAACAGGGAGAGGATCTCAAGGATGAAAAGTCCTGTATGCCCCTTACGTATAAGCTGCCCGAGAGCCTGGATGAAGAAGAAATACGGTCCTTTAAGATCGTAGAAATCCGTGTATGGAACCATACCTTTCAGCATTCCTCTTCCGACCAGGGTAAAGAAGCTTGCATCACATCCGTACCAGTTCTTATATCGGGGGCTTATCCATAATGAAAATGAATACATGAACAGGAAAGATATAATGAAAAATGCAGCATAGGTGAGCAGCCGAACGGTCCTGTCCGGAAGACTGTATATATGTTCTTTAAACCGGGTGATTGTATGCCGCATATGTTTTCCACAACCTCTGAGCCTGTTTGGGACAGCCGCCAGTCTGTAATCTATGTCTGCACCGACACTTTTTCCGCTTCCTTTGAAGTACATAGGGGGAAGCCTGCAGAGCAGTTCCCGGCGCGTATGTATCTGCTTTACGATAGGGTGGATTTCATGTTATACTGAACCTAGCTGTCAGACGGTATGATCCTAGCTGCATGCCTGTGCATAAACACGCCGATGTCCGAGATTTATAATAACATTATGGAGTTGATAAGGCAAACATGAACATAGGAATGAGTGAAAAAGCGGGCATTATCCATAAAATATATATGCTGTTCTGAATAGTTGCATGAAAATTTCAAAAACAGAGAGTGGTCATAAGGAGGGGTGAGTTATGTCAGATACTGATGAAAGACTGAGCACCAGGATCAGGAATGAGTATATTAAAGATGTTGAACTGCTTTCGAAGTATATGAACTGGCTCGAAAAAACGAGCGGCCAACAGGTGGAAAGCTTCTACGATGGTGATGAAGAACAGAAGCTCATACAGATACCTGTCTATGATTCCAATCTTCTTGCTTTCGTAAAGGATGCAAGGAAGACCGGACTTATGGACCGGAATTACAGATATGTATATACAAGGCGCAGGATAAAGACTGTGGAAGATGAGCTGCATCTTATAAGGCATGCACATCTTAAGGATATTGATATATTCAAGGGGATACTCAGCAGCTATGTGATGCGTGGACAGACCAAGGGCGCGGTATGGGCCGAGGGGGTTAAGAACGGAGTATTCCTTGAGCTTATGCGTCGCATGACAGCATTGTTCTTTGCGACAAACGTAGATTAACAGCCTTGAGCAGGAAGAAAAATATATTATCATAATTTGCTGATTTAGATATATACTCTGCATTCCGCAGGGTATATTCTTCTTGTAACAGGTCATATACAGACAGAGAACCATATTAAGTCTGAGTATTATGACCGATCATATAAAAATCATAAGAGGAAAGGCGGAAGCATTATGACGATGGATGATTTCAAAAATAAGGCGCCCGGATCTTTTAATTTCGGGGGCGGATTTAACGGGAACTCGGCAAAGAAGGCAGGACGGGTAATGTTGATCACAGTACTTATTGTAGTTGCTCTCATTATACTGAGCGGATCCTTCTACTCAATCCGAGAGGAAGAACAGGCGGTAGTATGTACCCTGGGAGTTCCTAAGGCGGTGACTCAGTCGGGACTTCACTTCAAGATACCGATCATACAGACGGTGCAGAAGGTGAACACGACGATACAGGGTTTTGCAATCGGCTATTCATCGGATTCCGAGCTTAATTACAACGGAGCCGAAGGCGCCGACAACAGCATGATGATAACATCCGATTATAATTTCATTCATGTTGATTTCTATGCGGAGTATCGTGTTACAGATCCCGTGAAGGCGCTGTATGCATCTGAGGATCCGAGAGTAATACTTGCCAACATAGCGCAGAACTGTATAAGGACAACAATAGGCTCATACGGTGTCGATGCGGTGCTTACTACCGGGAAGAACGAGATCCAGAGCAATATCAAAAATATGATATTGGAGAAGTTGGATGCGATAGACATAGGCATACAGTTGGTCAATATAACCATACAGGATGCCGAGCCTCCGACAAATGAAGTCATAACTGCATTTAAGTCTGTCGAGACTGCAAAGCAGGGTAAGGAAACGGCACTCAACAATGCAAATAAATACCGTAACGAACAGATCCCAAGCGCCGAAGCAGAAGCCGATAAGATAGTTCAGGATGCAGAGGCAGACAAGCAGGCGAGGATCAATGAGGCGGAAGGTCAGGTGGCACGTTTTAACTCCATGTATGAGGAGTATGTAAAGTATCCTTCGGTGACCAAGCAGAGAATGTTCTATGAAACAATGGAAGAGGTGCTCCCGAGCATGAAGATAGTGATACAGGGATCGGACGGAAGCCCGGTACAGCAGATCATGCCGCTGGAGAAATTCAACTGATATAACGCTCTGCCGGTACGCATGAAATCCGGATATCAGATTTAAAAAAGATTATATGGATTCATGTCTGCATATCAAACAGAAATGATACAATAGCGAATTTACATTGAGAGGAAAAAGCTATGGATACAAATACAACTGAACGATTCGGTTCCGACGGAAAGCCGAAGAACAATAAGGATAATAAGAAAGCAAGAGGAGCGGCAGGATGGATCATCCTCCTGCTTGCAATAATGGTGTTGAGCTCCGGCATAGTAATATGCCATGAGAATGAATACAAGCTGGTCAGAAGATTCGGGCGTGTAGTAAGGACGATATCATCTTCGGGACTTTATATCAAGGTACCGATAATAGAATCGGTGGATACGGTTCCGAGAGAGATACTCATATACGATCTTCCGGCATCTGACGTAATAACATCCGATAAGAAATCAATGATCGTTGACAGCTATGTTCTGTGGCGCGTGACGGATCCCCTTAAGTTCGCCCAGACACTGAGTTATTCCGTGAGCAACGCAGAGAACCGTATAGATACACTGGTTTACAATGCAACCAAGAATACGATATCCAATATGACGCAGGATGAGGTCATCAGGAGCCGCGATGGTAAAATGACCATTGTTAACGCAGAGGTAGAAGAGGATGTGACCAACAATGATATCGTCATTGAGGAGACTACAAAGGTGGTTGACATAAAATCGCTCACCGATGAGATAATGGATCATATCGGAACGGTTTATGATCAGTACGGTATTGAGATTATGACGGTAGAGGTGAAGAAGCTTGACCTCCCGGATGATAATAAGAATGCCGTTTATACCCGCATGATATCGGAAAGAGAAAACATCGCGGCACAGTATACGGCCGAAGGTGAGGCACAGGCGAAGATGATCCAGAACACGACAGATAAAGAGGTGTCGATCATGCGCTCAACTGCGCAGGCCAAGGCTGAGAAGATAAGGGCTGAGGGCGAGGCAGAATACATGAAGATACTTTCCGAGGCTTATAATGACAGGAACAAAAGTGATTTCTACAGCTTCGTAAGATCGCTTGATGCTGCGAAGGAAAGCATGAAGGGAGGCAACAAAACCCTTATACTTCCTCCGGATTCACCGTTGGCAGAGGTGTTTGTAAACGATTCAGCGGATTCAAAGAGTACTGTTAATATACCTATACCTGTGCCAAAAATAACAGCTCCGGCTGAAAACAGTAACGAAGATACAGGTAATGAACAGACTGTTAACAACAGCGCAGATGTTTACGAATAACACAATCTGTGAGATAATATTCAGGTAATGCCGCTATAAAGATTAACCTAAGGGAAATGCTGATTTGCAGGCGTTTCCCTTAGTGGTTTATTATAAAAACAAAAGAACGGGGTGAAGGAAATGATATCAGAAAAAATGGTTGGACTTGTAAAAGGAAGCTCGGTGATCAGGGCGATGTTTGAAGAGGGAAAGAAGCTTGCCGCACAGTACGGTGCGGAGAATGTATTTGATTTTTCGCTCGGAAATCCCAATGTGGCACCGCCTCAGGCTGTAGAGGATGCGATAATCGATATCGTAAAAAGCGAGGATCCTCTCAGGCTTCACGGGTATATGAGCAATACAGGCTATGAGGATGTAAGAGCTACTGTTGCAGAATCGCTTAATGAGCGCTTCGGAACCGACTTTAATGAGAACAATATTATCATGACAGTCGGCGCGGCTTCGGGATTAAATGTTATTTTTAAAACACTGCTCAATCCCGGTGACGAGGTGATAACCTTCGCACCGTATTTTGGAGAGTACAGGAACTATGTTGCCAATTACGACGGAGTTCTTACAGAGGTTTCACCCAATACCGAGAACTTCCAGCCTAAGATAGATGAGCTTGAGGAAAAGATAACGAAGAAGACCAAATGCGTGCTGGTTAATTCTCCGAATAATCCGACAGGCGTTGTGTACTCGGAGGATACGATCCGAAAGCTTTCACAGGTGCTTGAGAAGAAGCAGAAGGAGCTCGGAATAAGTATTTATCTGATAACGGATGAACCATACAGAGAGCTTGTTTACGGAGATATAGAGATACCGTTTATTACGAAATATTACAGAAATACCATCGTGGGATATTCATATTCCAAATCATTATCTCTGCCCGGAGAGAGAATAGGATATCTTGTGATCCCGTCTGAAATAGATGATTACAATGATGTTTTCGCGGCAGCAGGCGTTGCAACCAGGATACTCGGATATGTAAACGCACCTTCACTTATGCAGAGAGTGGTTGCCAGGTGTATAAATGAGAAGACTGATATTTCATATTATGAAAGAAACAGGAATACATTATATGAGGGACTTATCAAGCTTGGATTTACCTGTCAGAAGCCGGAGGGAGCCTTCTATCTGTTCATGAAGACACCTGTTCCTGACGATAAGGAATTCGCGGCGGCGGCCAAGAAGTATAATCTGCTGGTGGTTCCGGGAAGCACCTTCGGATGTGCCGGTTATGTCAGGATCGCGTACTGTGTGGCTTACGAGACTATAGTTAATTCACTGCCTAAGTTCGCAGAGCTCAGCAAGGAATATTTCAAATAAGAAGCTTGAGGTTATAAAAGCATAAACGGAATAATGATGAAATATTTGAAGAATACTGCAATATATGGTACAATCTACTCCGTATGACAACAAGATATGACTTTCCGGATGAAAAAAAGAAATGCATTCAGAAATCATGACTTGTGGAATGCGCAGGATGATAAATAATGACAGATGAGTTGCAGGAAGCTATGAAAACAGATTATATAGTCCGTGCTACGGCAGCGGGCGGACAGATAAGGGCGTTCGCCGCGTCAACAAGAGAACTTACAGAGTATGCGAGGCAGGC
>JAEEGL010520671.1_pt1 | contig 13766 bp, 10 predicted proteins | sample 9134231 | NCBI WGS metagenome assembly JAEEGL01 (sample SAMN16246548, study PRJNA631951) | gut metagenome | biome: gut microbiome; feature: rumen; material: fiber-attached | host: Bos | place: Iran: Karaj | collected 2018-10 | reverse complement strand
TTGCTTGGTAATATCTTTACGTAAATAGAATTATACTACTACTTCCAAAGTCCTAGCGATGTACGATTAGTAGCAACACTTGAAGTAAAGAACCCCATTGGGCTTGCCCATGGGTTAGTTGTCAGGATAAGTATATGAAGACAAAAAAAAGGAAAACACAAAACTTATCTGCCTTCCTTAAAAGTCATTATATAAATATACCAAGAAGTAATGGAGATAATTTAATAGGAAGGAGAAAATAAATGGCTCTAATCAAAAGAGACAAATCTAAATCTATTGAAGATGTAATTTGTAGAAATTTATCTATATCTTCGATAGAAGAATTAGATAAAGACGTTGTCTATGTGATTAAGTATCTTGATAAAGCAGCTGAAATGATTTTAGACGCTATAAAAAAGAAAAAACTTATCACAATCGTGGGTGACTACGATGCAGACGGGGTCACATCTTCAAGCATCATGTACTATGTACTAAAATTACTTGGTGCAAATGTAAAGGTAAGAATACCTCGCCGTTTATCAGAAGGTTTTGGTCTTAATATGAATATCATAGAAGAGATTGATTCTGGACTTGTTATTACGGTAGATAATGGTATTGTTGCTTTTGAGCCTGTAAAAAGGGCAAAAGAAAAAGGTCTTGATGTAATAATAACGGACCACCACTTACCAGATGAATCTGGTATGCTTCCCGAAGCAGACCTAATCATCGACCCGCATCTTGAGGGCGCTGCAGATTTTGCAGATTATTGTGGTGCTGGAATTGCTTATAAACTAGCACAGCATCTTACAAATGATGAAAAGGTACTTGCAAAACTTTCTTGTTTTGCTGCTATTGGTACTGTTGCCGATGTAATGCCGCTTGTAGAAGACAATAGAAAAATCGTTAAAGAAGGTCTTAAAAATATGGTTTCTTATGGTTGCCGCACAACAGGACTTTATTCAGTTCTTCGTGCTGCTGACCTCGATACACATATTACTGCACATGACATAGCCTTTAAAATAGGTCCTATGATAAATGCTTGTGGTAGACTTTTCGACGACGGTGCTATGATTGCATTTAATTCAATCGTCTACGATGGCGCTTACAAAGAAGAAATCGGTACTGAACTTGTTGCATACAACGAAACAAGAAAACAAAAGGTTGCTGATGGTATTGCAGCGGTACACAAGAATATCACAATGAACTGCTTGTTTGGTGATATTCCACTTGTTATCTATGAACCATCCATTGAAGAAGGTATCGTAGGTATTATTGCTGGACGTCTTGCAGAAGAATACAACGTTCCAACGTTCGTGTTCACAAATTCTGAAGACCCTAATATCTACAAAGGTTCTGGTCGTACAGCAGGACAGGTTCACTTAAAAGATTTGCTTGATTCTTGCAGTGAAACACTTTATAAATACGGTGGACACGCAGAAGCAGCAGGTGTATCTGTTGAAAAAGCAAATTTTGATAAAATGCACGATATGATGCAGGATAAGTGTCCCGAACTTGTGCTTGACGAAAACAATAAAGATGTGTATTATGATTTAGAAATCAAAGCATCAGAAATTGTCAAGACTTGCAAAGAACTTGAAAAGTATGAACCTTACGGACAAGGTAATCCAAAACCAGTATTTTTGGTTAAAGATTTCCAATTATCACCTAGATATTCTTCATTTTATAAAGAACTTAAAGGTGATACGATTTCACTTTACGGAATTGGATGTTCTGCAATAGGTTTCGGAATGGCACCACGCTATCATGAACTTTCAGACCCCAAAAAACTTCTACTTGTTGGAACAATTTCAGAAACGTTCTTTATGGGTAGAGGTGAAGTAAAGCTTGAAATTGAAGATATGGACGCTTCAAATACAACGTTCACAAAATCGCTTCTTGCTCAGCAACTTGAAGCCAGAGCAAAAGCACGTTACAGTTAACAATTTAAGGAAGGTAGCACTTTTTGTGCTACCACCCTTACTTATTTTGAAAGGAGCAATTTATTTTGGCTGAAGAAAACATCAATTCATCAAAAGCATATACAGTCAAATTTTTTATTGGAGAATTTAGGGGGAAAACCCCAGCGCAGGTTCTTACAGAAGACCCTGAAAGTGTAGATAAACTTTTAAAACAAAAAGAACAATTATCTGCTAACGTCGCTAGATATCCAAAAAATCAAGACCAAATTGATGCTATTGATGAGGCTATTTCGCTTTATGAAAACGGAATGCTTGCAGAATCTGTTATGGACGCAACACCTGCAAATACAAAACAGGCGCCTACAAATACAGCTCCAAAAGAAGAAAAGGTGGGAAAGCCAAATCCACAACCTTCAAATAGGTCAAATACTTCAAAAGAGCCTGTAAAAATAGAATATCCAGAACAGATTTACAAGTATGCTAAAACTGATAAGACACTTGGTATTGATGCAAAGCTTTTTGCTGCTAACACTGATGCTGGTCAGTCACCACTTGAAATGCATGCTGGCTTTTCTAGATTCGTATTTACTATTTTAAGTAAATCACCAAGTGGTAAATATGAATTTGTAACAGCAAATCTTCGTCCAGATGATTTGGCACTGATGCAAATGGAAACTGAAATAGCAATAAAAAAGCTTACTGAAAAGTCACTTGAAAAGAAAAGCAGTCTTTCCATCGCTTACACAACTACATTTGTTATGGGCGAATTCAAAGGAAAAACACCTGCTGACGTTCTTTTAGAAGATGGTAGTGAAACAAAGAAGAATAAACTTCTTGAATACAAAAAGCAGCTTCTTGCAAATATCGCAAAGTACCCAAGAAACAAGGGACAGGCAGATGCAATTGATGATGCAATCCATCTTTTAGAAACTGGAAATCTTACAGCAGAAGGTGTAACAAGTCAGACAATGGATATATACCGCGCTGACATTAGAGCGCCACATGCTAATGAAAAAGATAATGAAGGTTATACAGATGTTTATAGTTTTTCTATTGTGTGTGACCTTACTAAAAACTATCCTTTTGCAGTAAACATTTTAAATGCAAAAGCAAAAGTAACTGCGAATGCAAATGGCACTATTACACCAAATATGTCAACAGCAAAAAATAAAAAGGAATTTTCAGTCCTTCTTACAAAATCTGAATGGGTCAAAGCGCTTTCAAGAATGGTTAAAACAACTGATCTATTTGAACAGTCCATTTTCGATAAAATGCTTAAAATCGCAAAAGATAATACTTTTGCAGCCCGCCAACAACAAAATTAATAAAATTTCACATAAAAGAGCGCCAAAAAACTGGCGCTTTTTTTGTTGTTTTTAATATATAACAATCATATTATTTTTAGTATTTCAAAAAATTTTTAAGGAGGCTATATGCTTAACATATTTAAAGAATTTGATTTAATTTCAGAAATGGATAAACATATAAAAGAAGACGAAGATATATTCGTAGAATGTAGACCGAATAAAATTCCGTTTCTTACTAGAAGAATGTGGCAACCAATTCTTGCTACAATCGGTGGTATTATTCTTACTATTCTTTATGTGGCAGTACGTTCTATTTTAGATATCGTACTTCAAAATCTTTTAGATTTTATATTTATTTTTGGATGGATAGGAATTATTGCATTTATTTTCATTGAACTTTATAATGGTATTTTAGATACAAAAACAAATTACTATGTCGTAACAACTGATGGCGTACACATACTTTACTTTTCAAAAACACTTGCATATAAATATATTCGTTATATAGATATGAAGAGTGTTGTATTAAAAACAGGTTCCTTTGGTGTAGGTGATATTTATATTAAAGAAAAATATGAAAAAGTTCCAAAGACACTTCTTGAAAAATTTATGTATAAAAGAGATGGTCTTATAGGAATAGACCAGGCAGATAAAGTTTTTGAGGTTATAAAAACTATCGCTATTCAAGACAATGATAATATTTTCTTTGCAGATAGTAATGAACTTGACCCAGAAGTAGAATACTTCAAAAAAGTTCAGAAATTTGACAGAAAACTTGACGTTAAAAAAGATGAATCACTTGTTGAAAGAAGAAATAATAGTAACAAATAAGGTGTAAAAAATGTTTGAAAATATTGATGCAAATACTATTCAAATTGCAAACAACTGTATAAAAGAAACTTATGAAAAGTTCCAAGACTATAATATAACTTCGCACATTAAAAAAGAAGAAATATTAGAACGCGATTTTAATAACCTTTTTATCTTTGAAGACTTTTTTTCCGAATATTTAATGGAAAACAGAGATAATAATGCAAGAGAAGAGCTTATTGAGGATATGGTTGATTTAATTGATGTCAACCAGGGTGATATTACAATTGAAGAACTTTATCAAATTCTTTGTACGGAAGAAGAAATTGAAGATAGCGATAAAGAAGAAGAAATTGAAGTAGAGGACTATGGTCTTTTAAATATGAAATTTGATGCGAATGCAAACGTTAATTTCGGCGATAATCATGCAATAGCACTTTCAGAACTTGCAGATGATTCCGCAAAAGCTTTAAAGAAAATTGATAATATCGAAAAGGCTGATAAAGTTAAAGCCAATTTAAGAATAAAAATCAATAAACCAAGTAAAAAAAGTAAATTTAATGAAGAAAACAGTTTAGGGAGTGAAATTAAAAAATGGAGCTTATACAAAAACCAAGAAACGAAGAACAAGAAAAGGAAATAAAAAGCACTAAGAAAAAGAACCGCAGATACGAAATTTGGGAAAATATAAAAACCCTTGTAATTACTATTACAATTACTCTTTTATTTATGCATTTCATAGCACAGCTTGGTGTAGTAAGAGGCGAAAGTATGGCAAATACTTTCCATGACTCTAACATTGTACTTATGGAAAAACTTACACAACGTTTTAGTGAACTTAGCAGATTTGACGTTGTTATATTTAATACAGGAAACCCACAAAAACCACACTATATCAAAAGAATTGTAGGTCTTCCTGGCGAAACTATTCAGATAACAGAAGATGGAACAATTTATATTGATGGAAATAAACTCGACGAATATTATGGTCGTGAGATTATTGAAGACCCAGGAATTGCAATTAATCCAATAACACTTGGCGAAGATGAATATTTCGTAATGGGCGATAATAGAAATAATTCAATTGATTCTAGATTTTCAGAAATTGGACCAATCAAAAAGGACGTAATACTTGGTCATGTAATTTATGGCTTATCACCATTTAAAAATCCAAGTATAGAACAAAGAAGAGGCAAATAATAACTTTAATATAAGAGGACTTGCTTTTTAAGCAAGTCTTTTTTGATTGATTTTCTGATAAATATATGCTAAAATAATAAAAATACTTAATTTTGGAGGTTGGTAATTTGAAAAAAATAAAACTTTTATTTATTGCCGTTTTACTGGCTTTTTCTATGCCTATACAAACGCATGCAAATGAAGATATTGTATTTTCTATTCCAGTTGAAGAAGTCAAAGATTTTAATACAGATAATGTAAATAATATTTATGAAGTACTTGATAAAGAAAAAGAAGACATACAGGAATATTTATCTTTTATTAATGAAAGAAGTGAAAAATATAAATATTTTATCTATTTGTATGATGCAGAAATTAATAAAGAAGAAATAATAGAAAATATAAAAACAAAAACTAATAAAGATTTTAAAATTATCTTTTTAAACTTAGAAACAAAAGAAAGCAAATGTTTTGATAGTAGTACTGGTAAAGAACGCTCTATAAAAAATAGTACGCTTTGTATAGATGATTTAAATGCAGAAAATTATAAATCTGCATTTGAAAAAATGCTTTATTTCGAAAGCGGAATATCTATTTATAATGATGAAATTTCAACTCATTTTGTAACAGATACTACAAATTCCTTAGAAATACCAGAAAATATCGAAAAAATAGCGTTTGATTATTCTTTAAAGAATAATAAAGAATATCATTTTGTTTTTGTGGACGATGCACACGAATATTTAGGCGATTTTGTATTAAATGATACTTTAAATAAAGATGGTGTATATTATGTTATTGCTACAAGCGGACATATTGCAGGCGGATATGGAGATTTAAGAGGCAAAACGTCACCTTTTGTATATTTGTCGCATACAGAGCTTGAAAATATCAAAAATAAAAATTTCAATACTATGCTTGAAAACTTTTATTTAAATGATACTTTTAACGAATTTGAAACAGAAAATATAGAAAAAATCGATACAAAAATTAACAATGCACTAAATATGCTTGTTGTTGCATTAAAAACATGCTTTAATATAGCACTTATAATAATTTTTATAGAACTTATTGTAACATTAATTCTTAAAAATAAAGAAAGCCTTTTATTATTTTTAGAAAAAAATAATTTGGTAGAAAAAAAGGAAGAAAACAAAGATTTTTCTAAAAAAGCGCCTATATTTACTGAAAACACAAAAGACATTGTTAAAAGTGACAAAACAGTAACAATAAAAGAAGAAAACTTAGAAAATAATAAAGAAGAAATTAAAGAAATTGTAAAAACCGAACCATCTGTTTCTATTGATTTTTTACGTACGCAGATGATGGAAGCAGTTAATTTAGACCCAAATCAGTTAAATCTTCTAACTTTTGAAAAATTGTTAAATCAGTATAATAGTCTTTCTTTTCAAGATAAAAGTAAGATAGAAAGAAAATACGCTTCAAAAATAGAAAATTTATATAATAAAGCACTACATTCTAAATATTAAGTGTTTAAAAATTGACAAAGTTGTGTAATTAATATATAATTTTAATATAAAATAAAACTTGGAGGTAATTTAATGTTTCATATTTTTGAACAAAAGTTTGATAATAAAGATAAAGAAGAAGAATACATCTACAACAGGTTAGATGATTATACTAGAAATACTAAAAGTGATATTGACGCGGTTAATATCATTAGATATCTTTCTATTTTAAAGGAATACATCGATACAAAGTGTCCAAAGAAGGAAAGAAATACACTACGTCTTATTAGTCTTGTTTCATCCGCAATCGATGTAAACAAAAACTCTGTCACATCAGTAGATTTGACATTCGCAAATCTACTTTCTAATGAACCAGATTCATATTTACCAGTAAAATATACTCTTATCAAATCGAATATTGATAATGAGACTATTTATGATATCCTTCTTTTCTTGAAGTATAACTTACTTACTACAATTTCAAGCGAATCTACAAAAGAAAATAGTGAAAGTATCAAAAATAAATATATTAAAGAGACAGAACTTCTTGACCAGTCTATTAATACTGTTGAAAAGCTTATTGATGACGATGAATCTGAATGGGAAGAAGATAGTGAAGAATCGTCCGCAAAAGGTATTTCTGGTGATTTAAAGACAAGACTTGAAAAATTCTTAGAAGAGTACAAGCCTTTTGCTATTAAAGCATATCTTGATAAACGCATCATCGGACAAGAAGAAGCAAAGAAAACTATGTCGGTTGCTATTTATAACCACATTCTTCTTCTTGCACATCCAGAACTTAAACTTAGAAAAAATAACGTTCTTATGGTTGGACCTTCTGGTTGTGGTAAGACTGAAATTATGCGCGTGCTTTCAGAAATTGTTCCTGTTCCTATTTCTATTTTCGATACATCTGGTGTAACACAAAATGGTTGGAAGGGCGATAAGAAAGTAAAAGATGCAGTCAAAGAACTTGTAGTTAAAGCAAAAGATACAGAAACTGCAGAATGTGGAATTATCTTTCTAGACGAATTTGATAAAATGTGTAGACCTATGTTCACAAGTCATGGTGAAAACGTATCTGTTCATGTACAGGGTGAAGCACTTGCTATGATTGAAGGTTGTAACGTAGAAGTAAATCTTGGTGGCGAAGATAGTCTTTTAGCACAAACTGCACTTCTAAATACACAAAAAATTCTTTTCGTTTGTGCTGGCGCATTCCAGGGTATAGAAGAAAGCGTTAGAAAACTTAAAACAAAAGAAACAAGCATTGGATTTGGCGGAAAAGCAAATAATCCAAATCAGCAGATTACAGCAAAAGATATTACAAAAGATGTTATTATCGAATTTGGTGTAACCCCAGAACTTGCAGGAAGACTTAGTATTACAACAGTACTTCACAAACTTACACGCGATGATATGTATGCTATTATTACAAAGTGTGACGATAACGTTCTTGATGAACTTAAAACAATTGCTAAAACAGGTTATGGTATTGACCTTGAAATTACAGATAAAGCGCTTATTAAACTTATTGATAAACTTTGTATGGATGTCGGCGCAAGAGGCTTGCGTAGTGTAATTTTCGAACACTTTACAGATATCCTTTACGAATGTTCAGCACGTGAAAATGTACAAAAAGTAATTATTGATGAAGACTTTGTTACAAAATACGTTGAAACGAAATTAAAGCCTAATAAAAAAAATCATAATAATAATATAGACGAGAAAGAAAGGGAATAATCCCTAATTACGAAAGGAGTAAAAATTTAAAATGAAAATTAAGTCCAGTTACACAGAAACAGAACTTGATTTCGACGTTGTCGAAAAGTTGGACCCCTTGTCTAATAACACCATGCTTCTTATTAAGCATGACTCACTTCGTGATGTAATTTATAACCAGTTAAACATCACAGAAACTGGTAGAATCGATTACAATTACGTAAAAGCGGATAAGGACCATGCAGTTGTTGAATGTACAATTGATGACGGTAAGGGACGAGTTGTTAAGGAAATCGGTGAATCTGTTCCAGAATCACTTGATAACCAGATTGCACAGCTCTATCCAACACTTATTGCATCACAGCGTGCTTTTGACAGAGCAGCAATTCTTCTCTTAAAACTTAGCGGCAAGCAGCTTTCAGCAGGAGAGATGAGCGAATTCATTTCGGTTGATTTCGAATCAGCAATCCTTAAAAACGACGTTGTAGAAGACCAGCAGGTACTTGATGATGGTCAGGACGCAGAACCTTACATGAATGCGCCTATCACAACAGAAGATAACCTCATGGCTATTCCTGATGGAATTGATGATGTTATTCCGTTTGATGAAGCAGAGCCAGCCGAAGAAACCACAGAAGAAGTACAGGCAGAAGACACTTCTAGTGCCGAAGCAGTTGCTGACAAAATCACAGAACTTGGTGATATGGTATTCGGTGCAGGTAAGTACACAGGCAAGCCTGATACTATCGCACAGATTTATGCAAAGGATAAGATTTATTTCGATAAGCTTCTTAAAATTGCAAAACCTGCCGATTCACTTGTTGAAGCACTTGACCATGTACGCGAATATGTACAGCTGTTAAATAGTTAAACTTACTTGTAAAGGGGCGGTAACGCCCCTTATTTAATTTAAAAAAAAGAAAGGACAAATTTAACTTTATGAAAAAAACTTTTCCAAACGAATCCGCCAGGATTCAGCGTCAGGCAATGAATGAACTTTTTAAGTTCGAAATTGATACTGCAGCAAACACCGTCGAAGTCAAAAATGACCCAGTAGAAATTATTGTATTCGATACAGAGACATCAGGTCTTGACAGTGAAAAAGACCGTGTTGTACAGATTTCGGGTATCAAATTTGAGTGTAAAGACGGAAAACTTACAGAAAAAGAAGGCGGAAGATTTGACCTTTTCATCAATCAGCCAGAATATGATGAAAATAAAATCATCAAAGACCCTGCTTTTGAAAAAGAGCACGGAAGACCAAAGACCTTCAAGGACCTTACAGGTATTACAAATGAGTTTCTTCGTACTGAGTGTAAGACAGAAGATGAAGTATTTGATACAATCTATGAATATTTTGGTGATAATCCAATTATTTGTGGACATAATACACCGTTCGACTATGGTTTTATGGTTGCTATGTATATAAGACATGGCAAGAACTTCCTTCCTACGCCTATAAGAAGACTTGATACGCTTGCAATGGCACGTGACCTTATTTCAAAAGAGGATGCACCTAAAAAGATAGGCGATGATGGCAAAGAAAAGCCTACCTACACACTTGGCGCCCTTACTGGAATGTACGGTATTGACTATGCAGAAGATAATGCAGAAGAGCAACTTACATTCCATAACTCAATGAGCGACGTTATTGCTTGTGGAAGACTTTTACAGGTCCTTATTCACGAATATGCAAAACGTGAACTTGATAACAAGATTGAAGAAGAGTCAACGCCTCCTGTTGTAAAAGAGCGTGCTATCGTAAAGAGCATCACTTTCTGGGAAGGATATCGTGGATTTTCAAGAATTTATGTCAATGCAACCCTTCGTGGTTCTAATGCAGGATTCTTCTATGATATTCGTGGTAAGAAGTGGGGCGAAAGAGACGAAGGCACAATGGTAGCAACAGATATGGAAATGCTTATTAAAGATGCTTTTGAACTTGCAAAAGTTGATAATGAAGCAGATTTTGCTAAAATCAAAACAGCAATCAATGCTGATGAAGCATTCCTTTCTCGCTATAAGTAAAATATTTAAGCTGTTCCATTTTGGAACAGCTTTTTTCATGCATTTTTTCAAAAATATATCATTATTTAAATATAATAATATTTTATTTTTAAAGGAGGTATATTTATGCGGACAACACATGTACTTGGACTGTGCACTGCTTTTGTTCTTATTATTGCTGGTATATCTGTTTCATTTGCTAGCGAACCTGCAAAAGAAATCAGAACAGGCGAAGAAAATGCACAGGCATATAAAATTTTAAATTGTAAACTAGTTGACGAAGGTTATTCTTATACAATAAATAAAGAATATGAAGAAGTGCTTCATGAAATTTATCCTAATATGAGTGATGAAGAAATTATTGCAAATATTGCACTTTCAAATTCAAATGCAAGAAATGTTTTGGCAAATAAAATTGCAGACAATTCGGACCCATCCAATATTGGTAGTAATTATAAAATAAATGCCGAATCTGGATACTATCTTGTTGATGATATGGACAATTACAGTTTTGTAACAGTTGAATAACTTTTTAGATTTTAAGATGTGCTTTGCACATCTTTTTTTTTATATTAAACTAATTTTAAATTTCCTATTCTGAATAGAATTTAAAAAACATATTAATAAAATAATAAATATTTTCAACGAGAGGAAAGAATATGAAAAATATATCTAAAAAGTTTTTTATAGGCGCGTTATGCGCTATCTTAATGGCAACAAATTTCAATATTAATAGTATTAAAGCAAAAGCTGCCGAATTTACACCAACAATAGCATTTGACGGAACAGTAACAGGTTCTGTATATGCTAGATGTCCTGGTACATACGTAGCATATCAAATTGATAACGCTAGAAGTGCACGGGATGTTTACGAAGCTCATAAAGATGAAGACGGTTTTAGACACTGGAGAGAAAGTGAAGAATATAGAAGTACTAAATTCGGAACAAGACTCTATCATTCAAGCTGTTCATGGACATCAAGATCGGATGAATTTGAAGATGGCTGGGCAGGTAGCGCAGTAGATAACTATTGGCTTATAAAATATAAATGCAATGTATGTAATAGAACAAGTGAAACACGGGCAGACGCTGCTTCAACTTATAATGGTTGTGTGGGTCAGTGGTCTACAAATGGACATCATAAATGGGGTCCATCAGTTGATGGAAAGTCGGTTTGCGGTTTATGCGGGGCTACATATCAATCATATACAGGAAGATGTACTCATAACACTACACAAGCAAGAACAGTTAAACTTTTAACAACGGCAAATTATATAAGCTCAGAAGGTAGTTCTACTCAAAAAACGCTTACTGGTTCTAATAATGACATGATAATTGTATCTTATGGAAGCAATGCTAATTTATATGTAGAAAATCAATATGATTTTGAAACTGGTAGTATTATAGGATATAAAACTATTGTAAATGGAATAGAACAAAATTTAGTAGGAACTACTGATGTAACTAGTTCTAATAACTTTAAATGTAAATACACAGGTAGTATAACAGATTATACAACAGTACAGTTTCATATATGGACACAATTTGGTAATTATTATACGCCAACAGTAGTATTAGTTCCAGGTTCTGTATTCACATATGTATCCGATTATGATACAGAAAATATTTATGGTGATAAATACACAACATTTGGAACAAATACAATGGAAAAAACCATTGTTCTTCCAAATAGTAAAGTCGTACTTCAAGACTGCAAATTTACAAGAAAAGGTTACTACTTTGTTGGTTGGTCATTAAACCCAAATATGAAAATAAAAGATATTTCATCAAGTACAGTCGATGCTCAGCAAGTAAAAGATTGTAAAACAATATCTGCTGCAAAAGATTATAATGCAAAAAACATCTTAAAAGGTGATATTAATGAATCGACAAATGGCACTGGTGCATGGCGTGGTGGTTATACACATACGCTTTATGCAGTCTGGGCACCAATAAGATATAATGTAGATTATGATAAAGGTCTTACAGATGTTAATGGAACTATGCCATCACAGCGTTATAGATATGATGAAAATGTAACACTTCATAAACATACATATACTGGTAGAAATTATAAAATTACTTATGATAACAACTTACCACTTACATATGCAGGTGTTCCAACTGCATCAGTACCACATTATGCTTTATCTACTGGCAATGCAGACGGTGCAGCCCCAGTAATTAAATCAAATCTTACATTTAAAGACTGGAATGTAACAAGCAGTTATAATAGTGGGCATTATAAAGAAAATACAAATCTTGGTCCTGCTGACTTTGAATTTACAGATGAAGCAAAGTCGCTTGCGACTGCTTGGTGGAATGATTATAGCCCAGAACTTCCGCATATGTTCTTGCCAGGCTATCAGTGGAATGGCTGGTATGCAGATGCTAAAGGAACAACAATCAACACTGACCAGGTAGAAAGTTATAGCGAAGGCTATACTTCATCGCCTAACATTGCAGATACAAACCTTAAAGGTTCACTCAAACACTTTACATTAAAACAAGCACTTGTTCCATTTACAACAACATTTTATTCAAAGTGGACACCAAATACATATTACGTAATATATGTTGACTATGACGGTAATGGTAATACAAAAGATATAAATAGATTAAGCAGTCATAACAAAGTGCAAACTTGTACTTATGACCAGTTATATCATTATGAACCAGATAGACCTTCAAATGATGAAAAAATATTCCTTGGATGGAGTACAGTTGATCCTGACGAATATACATGGACAAAAGAAAATATAGAAGATGAACCAATTTGGGTACAAGCAGATGGCGAATTTACTAACCTTACAACTTCGCAACATGGTGTAATTTATAGATGGGCAGTATGGGTTAAAATTGGTGAACCTGTAAATCCTGGTTCTCCTGATAATCCACCATCAGATAAAGTTAAACTTATAAATACAGACCAAATTCAAATAGAAGGCGATAACGTTTATAAAGACCCAACACGTGATAAAACTTATTATATCCAAGATAATACACTTTTTGATTTAAGCTTTAACGGTATTTCACAAATTGACAAAGAATATTTAAGAAAATATTTCATGTCAACACAAAATGCATTTAATGATAGTCATAAAAATTTATCACAGCTTACAAAAATTGACCTTCCAATTGAACAAAAGGTAGATGTAACAGGTGACGCTACGCTTACTAATGTAGGAAGTCTTATAAATGTAGAAGATTTTACAGCAACTAGAACAACTGATTATGTAAAATTAAACTACAAGCAAAACTATATGCTTGATGCAGATAAAGATAATATGTTAATAAACATTTATCCAACAAGCCAAGTTACCTTCATCAATCCATTTAGAAAAGTAGTAGCATTTACTGGAAAATCAAATATT
>JAEEGL010140126.1_pt1 | contig 13766 bp, 10 predicted proteins | sample 9134231 | NCBI WGS metagenome assembly JAEEGL01 (sample SAMN16246548, study PRJNA631951) | gut metagenome | biome: gut microbiome; feature: rumen; material: fiber-attached | host: Bos | place: Iran: Karaj | collected 2018-10 | reverse complement strand
TTATTTTAGGTACTTCTGGTTCTGGTAAAAGTACGGCTGCTAAATTATTACTTCGTACTCATATCCGTAATGGTTGTCAAATTGTTATTATTGATCCAGAAGATGAATTTCGTGAGATTACTGAGTCTTTTGGTGGAGATACTGTTGATATTGGTAAAGGTGGAGAATTTGGTTTAATTAATCCATTAGAGATTGTTATTGATGTTGATGAAGAAGAATTAAAGCAAGGTCTTGCTTATACAGTATTAACTAGGACATTACAGTTTTTAAAAGCATTTATGAAGTATTATGATCCTTCTATTGAAGAAGATGTTTTAGCTATGTTCTCTGAAGTATGTCAAGATACTTATAAACGTTTTGGTATAGATTTTAATACTAATTTTGCTCATTATACATCAGCTGATTATCCTACATTTAGTGATGTGTATGCTACTATTAGAGGAAGACTTATGTCTATGACAGATCAGACTCAAGAAAGAGATGTCATGGAACGTTTGGAATTAAAAGTACGTCCTCTTGTTAAAGAATTGAAATTCTATTTTGATGGTCATACTACATTAACTAAGGGTAGTGACTTTATGGTATTTAATATTAAAGAGTTAATGAATAGTGAATCTAGTATTAAGAATGCTTTATTCTTTAATGTATTAAAATATGCTTGGGGATTATGCTTAGATTTTAATGTTGATACGGTATTGATGGTAGATGAAGCTCATGTATTATTAGGAGATAATAATGCATTAGGTGCTGATTTCTTATCACAATTACAAAGACGTGCTCGTAAGTATAATACAGGAACTGTTATTATTACTCAACAACCTAGCGATTTCTCTGATCCAGCTGTCATTACTCAAGGTAAAGCTATTTTTGATAACTCATCTTATTATTTAGTAATGGGTCTTAAGAAACAAGCTGTTGAGGATTTATCGCTATTAATAGATTTAAATGAAAGTGAAAAAGAAAGTATTAAACATTATTCTCAAGGAGAAGCATTATTTGTATGTGGAAGTAGACGTATGAGAATTAATGTTGCGGTTACACAAGAAGAATTAGATTCCTTTGGTACAGGAGGAGGATTCTAGGATTTCATAATGTTAGGTGGTGATGTTGGTGGCATACGAAGCTAATCGTGATAATGAAGAACTTAGTCCAGAAGAGCAAAAAGAACGTAATAATCGTAATAATGCAAATAATATTCGTAATGCTGCTGATGTTGCGATGGCTTCTGGAGCGGGGCCTGTTGCCATAGCTGGTGGAGCAGTTAAAGCAGCTGATAAGTTAACAGGTGGAAAAAGTTCAGAAGTTTTAGGGAAAGCACTTACTACTGCAAATAAAATGGCTCCTGGTGGAAAAAGACGTCAGGATGCATTAAATAAATTAAATGAAAGTGGTGCTGGTAATACGATAGGAAAGGCTGCTTCAGCTTATTCAGCTAAGAAAGGTGGCCCTCCAACGAAGAATCAAGTACCTCATGGTGGAGAAACAGGAGGAGAACAAGATAGTTCTCTTCCTTCTTCTAGTGAAAATAAAAATCAAAATGTTCCTAATACGGGCAATAATACTAGTGATACAGATTCAAAAGATGGTAAAAAGAAAAAAGATTCTGAAAGTGATAGTGAAATAAAAAAATCAACTGAATCGGAAGCTGAAGAATCTACCGAAACTTCAGAAACTAGTGAAGAAAAGAAATCTTTTATTGGTAAGTTATTATTAAGAGGAATAATACAGATTATAGCTTTTTCTGTTCTTCCTTTATTTTTAATACTTTTTCCTATTTTTATTGTGCTTACTGCGGTTACTGGTATTGTTGGCAATTTTGAAGATGGTTTTGGTATTAGTTCTATTACTGGTGAAGAAACTGGAGGAGTTGAATATAGTCCTAAGAGTGAAGAACAAGTTGATTTTTATAATCGATTAAATCAAATTGCTACTCAATATGAAGGGGAAGGAAAAGAGTTTGATCCATTATTGGTAGTTGCGGTTTTTCATGTATTACATGAAAATGGGGCTGCTACTGATTATGATCAAGTATCGGATCAAGATATTCTAGAAGTTGTTAAGGCAATGTTTGATAATGATATTTATAATGAAGAATACTTTAAACAACAATTAACAAATCGAATTATTCCAAAATATTTACCTAAGAAAACACATGCTGAGTGTGAGGTTATTACGGAAGAGATTATTCAATATGTAGAAGATTATTATGAATTAATTGGAAAAGAGAGACCAACCTCTACTTGTAGTAATGCTAGTGGAGTATGTTCTTATGCAATAAAAGGGTATGCTATTTCTGGAAAAGGAAATGTTTCTGAAAATATTCAAGTATCCAATTTCTATGTTCGTTTGATGCAATGTGGTAGTACTACAGGGACTAATTATGGTGGTACATTTGGACAGCCTTTAGAAAATGAAGATTTAGTACCTTTTGAAAAATATGTGTTAGGAGTAAGTTATGCTTCTATGGGAAATAATGTATCTAGTGAGGCATTTAAAGCACAGACTGTAGCTGCTCGTAGTTTTATTTTAGCTAGACATGCTGATTTAGGGGGATGGAGAACTTTAAAAAAAGAAGATGGTAAATGGATTTTACAAGTAGCATCTTGTTCACAAGATCATATTTATTGTGATCCTGATAAAGGATGTTCTTCTACAAGTGGGGGACAAATTCATAGTGGTTTAAGTTATGGTGGTAGTTTTACGAAGCAACCTCTTTCAAGTACTTCTCCATTAAGAGATTATGCGGCTGCTACAGAAGGTGAAGTGTTGAGTAATGCTCAAGGATATATCATTTCTACAGATTATTCTACTGCGGATAAACAAAATTTTATTGATTTAGCAAATAAGGGATTAGATTATAAACAAATACTTGTTCAAATATATAATCAAGGAAGCCATAAGTATGGGGCTAGTAAAATACAAAAACATAGTTGTACGGGTGGAAGATCTAATTCAAATTGTTCTGTTAGTGGAGATTTTGAAAATTGGAAACAAGAAAATCCAGCTTGGGCTAATTTAGCTGTTGGTAATAGTGGGACAACACTTGGAAGAATAGGGTGTCTTGTTACTTCAGTAGCTATTCAAATTGCTCGTAGTGGGGTACCTACTAATATCTCTAATTTTAATCCAGGTACTTTTGTTGAATATTTGAATCGTAATGGTGGATTTTCGGCTGGTGGAAACTTTAATTGGTCCGCAGCAGAGAAAGCAGCACCAACTTTTCGATATGCTGGTCAAGTAAGTCTTTCTGGAATGACGAGAGAACAAAAACTTGCTAGAATCAGGCAAATTACCAGTATGGCAGGGGTATATGCTGTTTGTGAGGTTAGAGGAAATACAGGGCAACACTGGGTAGCTATTGATCGAGTAGATGGAAATAGAATTATTATGAATGATCCTGGTGGAAATACTGGTAATGATATGTGGGCTTATTATAATTGGGCTAACACATCTACTTTAGTCTATTATAAAGTTGGTTAGGTGATATTATGCAATCAAAAAAAATATATATTGTTTTAATTGTCATGATGATAGTTTTATTTATTATATTTTTCTTATTATATGGTGTTGATGAGATTATTAAAAGTGATGATCAAGCAACAATTGTAGTGGGAAATAATACTGTTTGGCAATATCAAAATAAAAAATGGATGAATATTGAAGGAATTACAGCTTTTCAAGATTATAATTGGCATACTTTTGAAGTGTTTGATGATAATCAAAAAATTGGTGATTATTCTTTATGGTATGATGATAGATGGTATATTTTTGATACTGAAAAAAATCCAGTTACTTTGTCAGGTAATCTTCTTGCTTATGAAGCTAATTATGATTTATCCGTTGCTTCTTTTATGGAACAAAAAATATCTAATTATGAACCTGTAAAACAAGTTTTAAGTCGATATGGAATCGATACTTCTAGTAAGTTTAGTAATGCTGTTCAAATATCTTTTGATATTGATCGAGATGGGGTTATGGAAGATTTTTATCTGATTACTGATGCTTTTGCTATCGATTTTGAACCTGATGTTTTATTCTCTTTTGTTTTTATGGTTAAAAATGAAGAGATTTATATGATTTATGAAAATATTAATCAAACTAGTATTTATAATACTTGTAAGCCTTATTTTACTAGTTTCCTAGATACTGATAGTGATAATACTTATGAGCTTATTTTAAGTTGTGGTCGTTATAGTGTGGAAAAAGAGATTCAATGGTTATATGAATTTCGTGATAATACTTTTAAAATTTTAATTTCCAACGAATAATTAATGACAGTTTTTAAAAGATACTGTATAATATAGGGAGAAAGAGGGAGTGTAATCGTATGAAATTTAAATTTCGTGCAGATCCAGAAGATTTACTAATCTTTGTTGTGTTTGCTTTGTTTTTATTGTATATTATTGCGATTAGTGTTGTAAATGTTCATACTTTTGCGACTGAAGGGCATATGTCTGGTTTAAATCCTTTTCCAGCATTTGGACCAAAATATATTTTATCTACTGTATTCTTATTTTTATTAGCATTACTTGGATTATTTGCTAGTGTAAGTTCTATGTTTTTTGAAAGAGAAAAAGGTTTTGGAATTACTACTGATAAAAAAGATAAGGGTTATTCTAGATGGGCAAAAGATAAAGAAATTCAAGAGGAGTTAGAGAAAGTTTCTATTACAGCTAAAAATGCTCGTGCTGCTGGAGTACCATTAATTCTAAATGAAAATGAAATGTGGGTTGATAATGGTGAGTACCATTCTTTGGTAATTGGTGCTACTGGTTCTGGTAAAACGCAAACTGTTATTTTACCTATGGTTCATAGTTTAGCAAAAGCTCGTGAGTCTATGATTATTACAGACCCTAAAGGTGAAATCTATGAAAAGACCAGTAATATGTTAAGAGCTAGAGGTTATCAAATTTTGTTACTAAATTTCCGTGATCCACAAAATGGTAATGCATGGAATCCTATGACTTTACCATATCAAATGTATAAGAGTGGAAATCAAGATAAAGCAATTGAGTTATTGGATGATTTAGCTTTAAATATTTTGTATGATGATTCTAATAAGAATGCTGATCCTTTTTGGGAGAAGACTTCTGCTGATTATTTTTCAGGTGTAGCTTTAGGTCTTTTTGAAGATGCTAAACCAGATGAAATTAATATTAATAGTATTTCTTTAGCGACTACTGTTGGAGAAGAAAAATTTGGTGGTTCTACTTATATTAAAGAATATTTTAATATGAAAGATCCATCTAGTGCTGCTGCTATAAATGCTTCTAGTACGATTATGGCTCCTAGCGAAACTAAAGGAAGTATTTTATCTGTTTTTAAACAAAAAGTTAAATTATTTGCTTCTCGTGAAAATTTATCTGAAATGTTATCTCATAGTGATATTAATTTAGAGTCTATCGGTGAAAGACCAACAGCAGTATTTATTGTTATTCAAGATGAGAAAAAGACTTATCACTCTTTAGTTACTATTTTATTGAAACAAATTTATGAAACATTAATATCTAATGCTCAAAAGCATGGTGGAAAACTTCCAATTAGGACGAATTTCTTATTGGATGAGTTTGCTAATATGCCACCTTTAAAAGATGTTACAACTATGATTACAGCTGCTCGTTCTCGTAAGATTCGTTTTACGATGATTATTCAGAACTTTGCTCAATTAGATGATGTTTATGGTAAAGAAGAAGCAGAGACTATTCGTGGTAACTGTGGAAATATTATTTATTTGATTACTACTGAGTTAAAAGCTTTGGAAGAAATATCAAAGATGTGTGGAGAAGTAAAATCTAAGAAAGATGATAAAACAGCTTCTACGCCATTGGTTACTGTTTCAGATTTACAAAGAATGAAACAATTTGAAGTCATTATCTTACGTATGAGAAAACAACCATTTAAGACGAAATTTACACCATACTTTAAACTAAAATGGGGTGTAAGTTATCCGCCAGCTAAATATCCGACTCGTAAGAAAAGTGAAGTTCATACTTTTGATATAAAAGAGTTTGTTAAAGATCAAAAAAAGAAGAAATTATTAGAAATGATGAATGCTGCTGATGAGAAAGATCGTGAATTAGGAGCTATGCCTCCTGGATTTATGAGACAAAATGATATTCATCAGCAATTACCACCAGAGTTAAGAGCTATGAGAGAAAGAAAAAATGCTAATGCTCCAGTTCCTGATTTTTTAACAAGAGCTGTACCTGTGGAAAGAGATGCTTCTTCTGCACCAGTATCTCCTTTTCCATCTTTTTCTAAGTATCCTACTCTTGATGATGAAGAGGATGATGATAATGGTGGATTTACTCCTTTTGATAATAAAGAAGTTAGAAAACCAGTTAGTATGAATGATACTAAAGATTCTAGTGATTCTGATGACTTAGGATTTGATGTTGATGAACTAGTTCGTAAAATTGATGCTAAGATAGCAGAAATTGAAGAAGAAGAAAGACTTGAAAAAGAAAGAGAAGAAAAGGAAAGAAAGCAAAACCAACAGGAGAAAACAGAAGTTGTTGAAGCTACTGTTGTTCCTGAAGTTTCTGAAGTTTCTGAAAAAGCTACTAATCATATTGCAGATGATATTTATGGAGAATCTAAACCTGTTCCAGAAAAAGATGATGTTGCAAGTGTTGTTCATCCAGTTAGTTCTCTTCCAATTACTTTAGATGATGATGATGACGATGCTTTCTTTGATGATTTTTTCGATAATTAGAAAGGATGTTTTTTATGAGTGTTAATTTAGTTAAAAAGCCTAAAAAAGAAGATGAAGAGATAGTTGATGAAGACGATGATGTTGAAGTAGAAGAAAGTGATTCTTCTAATCGTGCCGCTAAGAAAAAAATGATGCGTTTTATGTTGTATATTATTTGTGGTGCTGTTCTATTATTAATAATTTTATATGCTGTTTCCCTTTTATCTTCTCGTTCTTATACTTATGAAGATGTGGAAACTATATTAAAGGAAGCTGCTCAATCTTATTTTGCAGAGCATCCTGAAAGTTTGCCTAAAGAAGAAGGAAATATCATTGAAATTGATTCTAGTAATCTAGTAGTTGCTGGTAAAATGGATAATATTTCTGATTATTTGGGTGAAGCTTTATGTACGGGAAGTGTTCAGGTAGAATTATCTGGTAGTGAATATTTGTATACTCCATATTTAAATTGTGGAGAAGTATATTCTACTGTTGAGTTAGCTACTAAAGTATTGAGTGGAGCAACTGTTAATTCTGGATATGGATTATATTCTACTAATACTGGATATGCTTTTAGAGGGGAAGATGTAAATAATTACGTAAAACTTGATAAGAGTTTATGGAGAATTGTTAAAAGTACCAGTTCTGATAATCTTGTATTAATATCTGCAGAAGGTGTTCCTTATACTCAATATTGGGATAATCGTTATAATGAAGAACGTTTATATGAAGCAGGTATTAATCAATATGATGCTAGTAGAATTAAAGAATATTTAAATAAGATTTATACAAATCCTAATGAAGATAATGGAGAATTATTATTATCTAATTCTGATAAAGCTAAAATGATATCTTTTAATGTTTGTACTGGTAAGAGAAGTATTAAGAGTGAAAGTAAGAATAATACAGAGGAATGTACAAAATATTTACAAAATCAAAAGATGGGATTATTAACATTATCTGATTATTTATTTGCTAGTATTGATCCTAATTGTAAGTCTGCTTCTACTAAATCATGTAAGAATTACAATTATTTGACAATGAAAGAAGATTGGTGGTTAGTTACTGCTAATAAAGAAGATACTTCTACTGTATTTTTAGTAACTAGAAGTGGAAATGTTGTGGCAGAAGATGCAGGACATTATGGTATTGTTAGACCAGTTATCTATTTAAATAGTAGAGTATTATATAAAGATGGAAATGGGTCAGCAGAAAAACCTTATACCGTTCGATAGGAATCTATTATGATATAGATTCTTTTTTTTTCATCTATTATAGTTGGAGGTGTATAACGATGAATATTTCTATTTCAGAATTATTAAATCTTAACACTATGAATATAATAGATATTAGAAGTAGAGAAAGATATTTAAAAAGTCATATTCCAGGTGCTGTAAATATAGATTCTTATTTTTTATTAACTTATCCTGATAAGTATTTAAAAAAAGGAGAATCTTACTATATTTATTGCTCTTCTGGAGTACATAGTAAAAGTGTTGTAGATGAATTAAATCGTATGGGTTATACTACTATAAATGTTCGTGGTGGATTTCAGAATTACTTGTTAAGATAAGGAAAATATACTATAATAGTGTAGAAGGTGATAGATATGGAAATGGTTCATTCTTTGATTGAAGTTAGTACTAGTTTATTATCTACAGGAGGACTTTTATATGGATTTTTACTTATCTTTATAGAATGTTTTCTTCCTATGTTACCTTTAAGTGCTTTTATTGCTCTTAATGTAAATGCTTTTGGTATGATTATTGGAGTATTCATTTCATGGATTGCTACTTGCTGTGGTAGTTATTGTGTCTATAGAATATGTTCTTTTTTAGAAAGAAAGTATTTAAGTAATTTTTTGGGAAAGCGAAAAGAAAAGAAAATTATTCAGTTTGTTAATCGATTTCAAAATATTACTTTTTCAGAATTAGTTCTTTTATATACATTACCATTTACTCCGGTATTTTTTGTAAATGTTGTAAGTGGTATAACAAAAGTTTCTAAAGAAAAGTTTTTGGTTTCTATGATGATAGGAAAAGTCTTTTCAGTAATCTTTTGGGCTTATATTGGTAATAGTTTTATTGTTAGTTTAACAGATGTTTATTCTTTACTATATATTGGAATAGCATTATTAGTAGCTTATGGAATATCAAAAATTGTATGTTATCAGATGAATATTAATTAGAGGTGTTTTTATGGATATTGTAATTATTGTATTATTAATTATATTAATAGTTTTAACAATTATTTCTCTTATGAAGAATATTAATGAATCTCGTATAACGGAACGTTTAGGAAGATTAGAAGTTAATATGATGAAAGAAATGGGAGATTTTAAAAATGATTTAAGTCGTGATTTAAATGGAGATTTTACGAAGTTAAATGAACAATTAGAGAAAAGATTATTAATGATTAATGAAAAAGTTAATGAGAGATTAGATCAGAATTTTGAAAAGACGAATAAAACATTTATTAATGTAATGGAACGTTTATCTAAGATAGATGAAGCTCAAAAGAAGATAGAAACTTTATCTACGGATATCGTTAGTTTACAGAGTGTATTAACGGATAAAAAGACTAGAGGAATTTATGGGGAAGTTAATTTAAAACATATTTTGGTTAATGTATTTGGAGAGAAGAATGATTCTATTTATCAATTACAATATACTTTAAGTACTGGAGTAATTGCAGATTCAGTGTTATTTGCTCCAGAACCATTAGGTACGATTTGTATTGATTCTAAATTTCCTTTAGAGCATTATCAATTAATGGTTGATAAGAAGATATCTGCAGAAGCTCGTGAACAATATGAAAAGATGTTTAAACAGGATATGAAGAAACATATTGATGCCATTAGTTCTAAATACATTATTCCAGGAGAAACTACGGATCAAGCTATTTTATTTTTACCGGCAGAAGCTATATTTGCGGAGATTAATGCGTATCATTCTGACATTATAGATTATGCTTATAAAAAAAGAGTATGGATTACTAGTCCAACTACTTTAATATCTACCTTAACTGTTATTCAAATGATTATTCGAAATATGGAAAGAGATAAATATACTTCTATTATTCATGAAGAATTAAATAAATTAGGATTAGAATTTGCTAGATATAAAGAACGTTGGGATAAATTAGCTCGTAGTATTCAAACAGTTAATAAAGATGTAGAAAATGTTTCAATTACTACTGATAAAATCTCCAAGAAATTTGAAACAATTAATCGGGTTGATGTACATCAAATAGAAGATAATATAGAAAGAAAAGAACTAGAATAAGTTCTTTTCTTTTGTCATATTTTATACTATGAAAATATTATTATATATTATTAGTTTTCTTTTTATGATTATAGGGTTAGTTTATATAATTCTTTATTTTAATCTTTTTTCTTTTGGTTATACTTTTTTAGAATACATAGAATTTATTTTTACGAATTATGAATGTTATTTCTTTTATATTGGTTTTATTATGTATCTTATTCTTTTAATCAAATAAAAAGAGGGGATTCCCTCTTAATAATCTATTTTCATTGCTTTCTTTACTTTAGCCATTGTTTCAATAGCTTTTTCTTTGGCTTCTTGTGTTCCTTTATCTAGGATTTTATCTACTTCTTCAGGATGCTCTTCATAGAATTTTCTTTTTTCTTGAATTGGCTTTAGGAAATTATTCATTGCTTCTATTAATTCTTTTTTACATTGAACACAGCCACGAGATCCTTTTTTACATTCTTCACATATGTTATTACAGTTTTCTTCTTTATTTACTAATTTATGATAGTAATAAACCATACAAACATCTGGATTAGCAGGATCATCTTTTTTTATTTTACTGGTATCTGTTACGGCATTCATTACTTTCTTTTGAATTGTTTCTTCATCATCTACTAAGTAAATAGCATTTCCTAAACTTTTACCCATTTTTTCATTGCCATCTAGTCCTTTAATACGAGGTGTTTTACTTAATAGTTGTTCTGGTTCTATTAAGGTTTCTCCATAAATAGAATTAAACTTTCTAACAATTTCACGACATTGTTCTAGAAGAGGTAATTGATCATCACCAACAGGTACTACTTCACCACCAAAGCAAGTAATATCAGCTGCTTGAGATACTGGATAACCTAAGAAACCATAAGTAATAGATTCTCCATTATTACCAAATAAATCTTTCTTTTGGGCTATTTCTGTTTTTACAGTAGGATTTCTTTGTAATCTAGAAACAGTAACTAAGTTACTATAGAATACTGTTAATTCTGCTATTTCAGGAATTTTAGATTGTATAAAGAAATGGACATTTTCAGGATTGATTCCGATAGCAAGTAAATCTTTGGTAATTTCATATACATTATGTCTTACTTTATCTGGATTATTGAAATTATCGGTTAAGGCTTGTACATCAGCAATCTCTAAATAGAAGTCATAATCATCTTGAATGTCACGCCATGTCTTACCAGCTCCAAAATAATGACCTAAATGTAAGTTTCCGGTTGGTCTTAATCCGGTAAGAATCGTTTTCTTCATAATAATCACTCCTTGCATCTATTTTATCATATTATTGACATTTTTAGTTATAAAAAGTACAATTAATTATAGAATAAGGAGTATAGGAATTATGAAAAGAAATAAGAAGAAAAATATTTATTTATTATTGTTTATAATATTATGTTCATTTGGAATAGGATATGCTTTTTTAAGGACGGAATTATCAATTAATGGTACAGCAGATTTTTTAGATGCTAGATGGGATATCCATTTTAATAATCTAATTATAAATCCTAATAGTGTGGAATTATCTACTGGAAATATAGCTGCTTCAATATCAGCTTCCACAACAGAAGTTACTTATGCTGTTACTTTAAAAGAACCTGGTGACTTTTATGAGTTTACTGTTGATGCTGTTAATGCCGGAACTATGGATGCTATGATTGAGACCATTTCATCTAAAATGGGTGGAGTAGAAATTACAACATTACCTTCTTATATGGAGTATTCTGTAACTTATAGTGATGATATGCCATTAGAAGTAAACCAATATTTAAAAGCAGGAGATACTGAAACTTATAAAGTTCATATTGGTTTTAAGAAAGATATTAATGCTAGTGACTTAACAGGACAAGTAGAAAGTAAAACGTTTAGTTTTGATGTTACTTATATACAGGCAGATGAGAGTGCAGTAGATAGGCCATTAACTTTTTATGGAATGCTTAGTAAGAATTCTAAAATAGATAATATATCTAGTACTTATGTTACTAATGCCAACGGAATACAATTTGATGCTATTTCTTCAGATACTAATGGAAAAGGTTTTTATTTGAGAGCTGGTACTGAATATAATACTCATCCGATTTATTATTATAGAGGTGTTGTTGATAATAATATATTATTCGGAGGATTTTGTTGGAAAATAGTAAGAACAACAGAAACTGGTGGCTTAAAAATAGTATATAATGGATTACCAAACGGTACTAATAATAATGAATGTAATAATACTGGTGCTGATACACAGTTATCTACAACAACTAAATATAATACGAGTGATACTAGTCCAGCAGATGTTGGGTATATGTATGGAACAAGATATAGTCAATCATCAGAAACAGGAACTGGATGGTTGTATTCTCCTGATGTTGTGTATAATAGCGGAACATATACGTTAACGAATAAAAATGTTGGTGGTACTGTTTATGCTGTAGAAACTAAGAGTTCATTAGGTGATGATAATTTAAACTATCATCATTACACATGTGGAAATTCTACCGATACATCATGTAATAGTGTTAAATATGTATTTTATATATCAGATAGTGCTGTGTACTATATAACATTAGAAAATGGTAAAAAAATAGAAAATGCTATATCAGAGATGTTAACTAATTCAAGTAATACTACTAATTCAACAATAAAAACAATAATTGATAATTGGTTTCAAGATAATTTGGTAAGTTATGTTGATAAAATTGAGGATACAATTTGGTGTAATGATAGAAGTATAGCATCATTAGGTGGATTTAATCCGTTGGGTGGTAGTGTTACAGAAAGTCTTGTATTTAATGCATCTAATCGTTCTTATGTAACATTTCAACCAAACTTAGAATGTATGAATAAAAATGATTCCTTTACTGTAACAGAAACTTCAAAGGGTAATGGTAAATTAACATATCCAGTAGGCCTACTTACCGGTGATGAACTTAAATTAGCGGGTGGAAATGGAGAAAGTAATACAACGTTTTATTTATATACTAGTAAGACTTTTTGGTCTTTAACTACTTTATCATATCAAAATTCTGCTGCTAACTTAAGATGCGCAACTACGGGATCTTTGGGAAAGAATGATGTAGATACAGTCCGTGGAATACGACCTGCAATTTCACTTAAACCTGGTACCATAATCTCTAATGGAGATGGTACTACTGCGAATCCATTTACTGTAGAATAACTTTTATTTATGCGTTAGTGGAAATAGATGGACTTTAGTCCATCTTTTTATTTGGTTGAAATATTTGTACTTTTGTGGTATAATATGGACAATTTTTGAGGGGTATTATATGGATGAGTTTGGATTGGATGAATTAAAGAAATTTAGATCATTACTAGATTGTGTTGATGATATTACTGTACTTAGAAATATGGTTGAGTTAGAAATTAAAAATAGAGAGAGTACAGTTAATCAGAAATTTACTTTAGAGATGTTAGAAAGATTAGAAATTTTAAGTAAAAGAGAAATTGAATTATTAAGAGTAAATCATATAAGTAACTTAGAAGAGTTAATTGCTTGTGATTTAGAAAGTTTAATAGGAGTTAGAATATCTGATATTTCTAAGTTTCAATGGATAAGAGATTTTTATGATTTGAGAGGTTTAGTAGAGGGGGATCATTATGGAAAAAGTTAATCCATTTGGTATAGAAATTGAATTTGAAGGACCTTATTTAAAAGAATTAGCTAAATCTTTTTCTAAAACAGATTTACCTGTTCAACATTATCCACTTCATAAAGAATATAAACCTGAATATGATGTTTGGTATTTAGATAGTGATATGACTGTTTCTAAGTTTTTAAATTCTGAGTATAA
>JAEEGL015829067.1_pt1 | contig 13767 bp, 13 predicted proteins | sample 9134231 | NCBI WGS metagenome assembly JAEEGL01 (sample SAMN16246548, study PRJNA631951) | gut metagenome | biome: gut microbiome; feature: rumen; material: fiber-attached | host: Bos | place: Iran: Karaj | collected 2018-10 | reverse complement strand
TTTTCAGACAATCTGACGAAAATTCTGACTGCGCAATCTACGCACCAGAATTATGCGGTGTTGCCTAAACTGTATTGACTCTGTTCTTCTTTCCCCGCGGAACGCAGAAAAACAGCGATCAGCAGGATATAGCATACCGTTTTCGGCAGCATCAGCATACCCAGCATCGGCACGGCCCCGGCGCCTGCCGCGACCGGGATATAAAACAGGAAGGACAGCAGGATATACGCCCATACCGGCGCAAAGATCCGGTCTTCCCTTCTCTTTCGGAAATACAGGCGGCAAATCGCCGCTCCCAGGAGCACAAAGGGGATATTCCGGATGATCCCCCAGGTCATATCACTGCTGTTGGAGAGCCAGCCGTTCTGCGGGAAAAGGCAGAGGATCACGCGCACTGCCGCTAGGGACCAGAGGGCGACCGAAACGCTGCGCTTTTCTTCCATCCGGAAGCGCCCCAGCCAGACATAGTACAGCAGGAGGTAGAAAACCGTCATCGTGATGGAAGTGATCAGCTTTCCGACGCCCAACGCGGCGGTGAGATCCCCCTCCGAAAAATAGTTCAGCACCCGCGGAACGAGGTGAAACGCATCCCCGCAGCCCAGTACCAGGGCTGCGGTCCCCATGCGCTTTCCCGTTTTGTCCTTTGCGCGCAGCAGGAGCACACAGCCCCCGATCAGCGCAAACAGCAAATACAGGATGTCAAAGGCCGATTCGCCGTACTTCATTTATCCTCTGTCCGCCGACGTCACAGCTGCGCCTTGACCCGGTCTCTGACTTCCTTCATGTCCACGGTGGGCTCAAACCGGGCAACGACCTTGCCCTCCCGGTCCACCAGGAACTTGGTGAAATTCCATTTGATATACGCCTTATCTCCGAAGGCTTTATTATTCATATCCGAGAACTTTTTCAGCGCGACGCTCGCCAAGCCCTTTCCGAAGCTTTCAAAAGGCTTTTCCGTGGCCAGGAAGGCAAACAGGGGGTCTGCATTCTCCCCGTTCACGTCGATCTTCGCGAACTGGGGAAACTCCGTGCCGAACTTCACCGTGCAGAATTCATGGATCTCCTCGTCGCTTCCCGGGGCCTGATTGGCAAACTGGTTGCAGGGGAAGTCCAGGATCTCCAGTCCCTGCTCCTTCATTTCCTTATACATCGCTTCCAGCGGCTCGTAATGGGGTGTGAACCCGCAGCCGGTGGCCGTATTCACGATCAGCAGTACCTTCCCCCGGTAATCGGCGAGGCTGACCTCAGCGCCGCTTCTGTCCTTAACGGAAAAATCATAAACGGTTTTCATTTCTTTTTCTCCTTTTCTCATTCTTATTTGACAAATTCTTTTGCAAAGGCGGCCGCCGCTTCCAGGTCGTCGGCATTCGGCCTCCCCTTGTGGAGCCCCTTGAACTCTCCCTTGCAGTGGAACTCCCGCTCCTCCATGGGAATGCCGACCTTGTCGGCCTCCGCCTTGGCCTTTTTCCAGGTGGAGTTCAGCATAGCCGCAGAACCGAAATTGACGATCTTCCCCACCTTGTCCTTGTCCAGGCGCCGGATAAAATCCCGCACCTCCGGGTCAATGCTGAAAGCATAATAGGAATTGCCCAGGAAGAGCAGATCCACCCGCTCCTCCACAGGGGCGCTCAGGGGAAGCGCCTCCGTGCCCAGGGCTTTCGCCACCGCCTCCGCCATGCGCTTCGTGTTCCCCGTCTTCGTGTAGTATCTGACTGCAACCTTCATTCCGCGCCTCCCGGCTTACGCCTGTTCCTTCTGCCGGGCCGCCTGTTCCATCATTCTGCGGATGGCGTCGCTCAGCCCGTTTGTAAAATGCACGTAGTATTCGCCTTCATCCGCCACCGGGATCCAGAAGGATTCAAAGCAGTCTTCTCCCGCCTGGTGGCGGACCGATTTCGTCTCGCCGGAGTTCAGGGCGGCCATGGCCTGGCAGCCCTTGTGCATTTCCGCCGGTCCCACGTTGCACTGCACCTCCGTCTGCCCGCCCGCGCCGATATAGGCAGGATTTCCCGCTACCACACGATAGTGTCTGTCGATCAGGCGCACCTGTTCGGGATAATGATCCCACATTAGGTGAAACGCCAGTACAACCTCTTCTTCCCTGCGCTTGCTCATCCTTGCGTCCCTTCCTTTCTATGTTTTGATTCCGTCGCCCAGGATCTCGTAGAGCAGGGCGTACAAAGCACCCGCCTTTTCCGGCGGCAGCTTGACGCAGCTCCCCACCTGGATCGGAATGTCTTTTGCGGCTTCCTGCAGGGCGGCTCCCGCCTCGGTCAGCCGGATCTCCACCACCCGTTCATCTTCCTTTGTGCGCTCCTTGACGATATATCCCGCGGATTCCAGCTTCTTAAGGAGCGGGGAGATGGTCCCGCTGTCCAGATACAGCCGCCGGCACAGCTCCCCCACCGTGATCTCGTGCTGCTCCCACAGGACCATCAGCACGATATACTGCGTATATGTCAGGTCCAACGGCTTCAGATAGGGGGTATACAGCCCGGTGATCTTCCTCGCTGCGGCATAAAGAGGAAAGCAAAGCTGGTTTTCCAGCTTCATTGCCTCGTGATAATCGTATTCCATGTCCGTTCCCGTCCATTATTATTGTTTCCAATTGAATTGTATCAAATATATTTTCCGCTGTCAACAGGTTTTTTCGCTTTTTATCAAATGCCCGCGGGAAACCAGGCCGCGGCAGGTTCTCTTCTCCCAAAGCGGCCGCTGCGAATGATAGGGTTCTATCAGAAATGAGTATCAGTTCTCCGTCAGTTTTCGGATCCCTTCGATAAACAGCCGGACTGCCGGGGAAAACACCTGGTATTTTTTCCATATCAGGTTTCCCGCGTTTTCCATCCGGGGAACCAGCGGCCTGACGCAAAGCCGGCTGTCCCCCGTCGTATTGATGAGCCGGTCAAAACAGATGGCATAGCCAAGCCCGTCTTCCACCATCAGGGATGCGTTGTAAATCAGGTTGTAGGTTGCCACGATGTTCAGCTTCGTTCCGGCAAAAAGCGGCTCTGAGGCCCGCGAGACGATGAGCGGGCAGTCTTTCAGGTCCGAAATGCGGATCTCCTCTTTCTCTGCCAGGGGGCTGTCCTTCTTCATCAGCACGGCAAAGCTGTCCTCTGCCGGAAGGGGGATGGATTCGTAAAGGGAGTGGTCCACGTCGGTGAAGATCACCGCAAAGTCGATGAGGCTGTCCGCCAGCTCGTTCATCAGATCCCGGGTATCGCCGCTGGTGATATGAAAACGGATATCCGGGTGCTGGGCTGCCAGGTTTGCCGCCGTGCGGGACAGGTAATGGAACGACCGGGATTCGCCGGCTCCGATCCGCACCGGGCCGGACACATGGTTCTTGACACGGGAGATCTCCTCCTCCGTCATTTGCAGGAGCCGCACCATTTCCTCGGCCCGTTTGCGCAGCACCACCCCCTCCGCCGTGAGGGTGATCCTTCGGTTCCCGCGCACAAAAAGCTCCGCGCCCAGCTCTTTCTCCAGTTCCTTCATCTGCCGCGACAGCGAAGGCTGCGCGACGTGCAGGGCTTCCGCCGCCGCGGAGATCGTTCCCTCCCGGACTACGGCCAGATAATACTGCATGGTTCGGATATCCACAGAATCCCTCCCTTGAATTTCCCATGCAATATTAGCATAGGAAGATATAGAAAACAAGCATTTGATTATATCAAGGGGAACGATTACAATAGCAGCAGAAAACGGCGGGCGGCGGCCCCGTCTTCTCCCCCGGGGGGCGGCAGCCGCCTTGACGAAAGCGAGGCCGAGAATATGGATTTAAGAGGATTCCTTGCGAAAATGGATTCCGGCGAAGAGATCGAGGCCGGTTCGGAATACCATCTGTTCATGCACGCGCTTTCCCAGGAGGCGCTGCGGATCACGGCGGAGATGAACAACGCCTATCATACGCCGGAGGAGCTTCTGGCGCTGATGCGCCGGCTGACGGGCCAGACGGATTTCCCCTCCTTCGGGCTGTTCCCCCCCTTCTATACGGACTGCGGGAAGAATATCCATTTCGGGCAGAATGTGTTTGTCAACTCCGGCTGCCGTTTCCAGGACCAGGGCGGCATCTGGATCGGGGACAACGCCCTGATCGGCCACAACGCGGTGCTGGCTACGCTGAATCACGATCCCGACCCGGCGAAACGGGGCAATCTGATTCCCGGCCGGATCGTCATCGGCAAAAACGTCTGGCTGGGCGCGAATGTGACGGTGCTGCCCGGCGTGTCCATCGGCGATGGCGCGATCATCGCGGCCGGAGCCGTCGTAACAAAGGATGTTGCGGCAAACACGGTGGTGGGCGGCGTTCCGGCTAGAGTGATCAAAACGATAGAAGACAGCCGCAGGTAAGGTCCCGCTCCCCGGAACGGAGCGCGGCAAAACGGGAAAGATAACTCTGATTTGGGAAAGGCGCTGCGATGAAAAGAACGATCTCCATTATTCTGATGCTGCTAATGCTGGTCATGCCGGCATGCGGGGAAAATGAAGCGGACTATGCGGATGTGCCCGCCGATGCCTGGTATGCCGAGGCGGTCACGGCGCTGCGGGAAAAGGGCGTCATGGACGGCGTGGGCGGCAACCGTTTTGATCCCGAGGGCGTTTTTACCCGGGCGCAGCTGGCAACGGTGCTGTACCGCCTGGCCGGTAAGCCCGCAGTGCAGGGGGAGGACGGCTTTTCCGACACGCTGCCCGGCGCCTGGTATGCCGACGCCGTGCTGTGGGCTTCGCAAAACGGCATTGTCAACGGATACGGCAGCGGTCTCTTCGGCACGGACGATCCCACGACGCAGGAGCAGCTTGCCGTCATGCTTTGGCGCAGCGCGGGCTCCTACGTCCTCGGCAGCGAATACGCGGATCCCAACGGTGTGGAAAACGCCGCTGACGCCTGGGCCTTTGACGCGGTGCGCTGGGCGCGGGTCGACGGGCTGCTGACAGACGCCGTTCCCTTTGAGCCAACCCGGCCCGCTGCGCGGGCACAGGTAGCGGATATGGTTTACCGGTATCTCCAGCTGCTGGAACGGTTTTCCGACGTGGACGCCGTGAGCGGCGCGACGCCGCAGGCGGACAAGGGCGGCAAGGTGCTGGTCGCCTACTTTTCCTGCACGGGGACCACGGAAAGGATTGCCGGGTATATCGCCGGATCGCTGGCGGCAGCGACATACCGGATCCTGCCCGCAGAGCCTTATACCGACGCCGATCTGAACTACGGCGACAACGAGAGCCGCACCACGCGGGAGCAGAACGATCCGGATGCCCGTCCCGCCATTTCCGGAAGTGTGGAGGGCATGGACGCTTACGACGTCATCTTCCTCGGCTACCCCATATGGTGGGGGCAGGCGCCCAAGATCCTGTATACGTTTGTGGAAAGTTATGACCTCAGCGGGAAAACCATTGTCCCCTTCTGCACCTCCGGCAGCAGCGGGATCGGCTCCAGCGCGGAGAATCTGAGCCGGAGCGCCCCGGATGCTGTCTGGTTGGAAGGCCGCCGCTTCGGCGGAAGCACAGCCGAAGAGACGGTGACGGACTGGGTGAGCGGACTTGACCTGAAAGGAAAGGAAGGCAAAATGAAACTGATGATCGGAGAAACGGAGGTCCCGGTCACCTGGGAGGACAATCCTTCCGTGGCGGCCCTTCGGCAGCTGCTCCCCCTGACGATCCGGATGTCCATGTACGGCGGCTTCGAGCAGGTCGGCCCCATCGGGCAGAGCATCGAGCGAAACGATGCGCAGACCACGACAAGCTGCGGCGATATCGTTCTGTACAACGGAAACCAGATCGTGATCTTCTACGGCTCCAATTCCTGGGCATACACACGGCTCGGCCATATCGATCTGTCCCAGCAGGAAATTACGGCGCTTCTCAGTGACGGCAGCGTTTCCGTCACCCTTTCCGCGGGCTGATCGCCGCCGGGCTTCGGCCCGGAGCAGAGACCGGGGAGCGGCAAGTTTTCCCCTGGCAGTTATCTGAAACACCAGCCGGATGATTCCGACTGACAACGAAACCGAGGAGGAAGAAACCATGATTTACAAGGATTTTCAGGGAATGAAGCTCTCCATGCTGGGCTTCGGCGCCATGCGTCTGCCGGTGATCGACGGGGATGACGGAAGGATCGACGAGAGTGCCGCCATGCACATGGTCGACACGGCCATGAACAGCGGGATCAATTATTACGACACGGCCTGGGGCTACCACGGGGAAAACTCGGAGCTTGTCATGGGGAAGGCCCTGGGGCGTTATTCCAGGGAACGCTATTATATCGCCACCAAGTTTCCCGGCTACGATCCCGCCAATTGGGGCAAGGTCCGTGAGATCTTCCCGCGGCAGCTGGAAAAGCTAGGGGTGGACTACTTTGATTTCTACCTTTTCCACAATGTCTGCGAGATGAACATCGACGCCTATCTCGACGATGAAAAATACGGGATCTACAGCTATCTCATGGAGCAAAAGCGCAGCGGCCGCATCCGGCACCTGGGCTTCTCCTGCCACGGCAGCATGGACGTGCTGAAGCGTTTTCTCGCCGCCTACGGAAAGGACATGGAATTCTGCCAGCTCCAGCTGAACTATCTGGACTGGACTTTCCAGAACGGCAAGGAGAAGGTGGAGCTCCTGGAAAAGCAGAATATCCCCGTCTGGGTCATGGAGCCTCTCCGGGGCGGAAGCCTCGCCAGGCTGGCGCCTGCATATGAGGAGGAGCTGAAGTCTCTCCGGCCCGAGGAGGAGATCCCGGCCTGGGCCTTCCGTTTCCTCCAGAGCATCCCCTCCGTTACCGTGATCCTCTCCGGCATGTCCACCGAGGAACAGCTGGTGAAGAACCTGCAGACCTTCTCGGAAGAAAAAAAGCTGAGCGGCCCTGAAATGGATGCGCTGCGCGCCATCTCGGAAAAGATGCTCTCCGCGGGAACGGTCCCCTGTACGGCCTGCCATTACTGCGTAAGCCACTGTCCCCAGGGGCTGGATATCCCCAGACTCCTTGCTCTGTATAACGAGCACGCCTTTACCGGCGGCGGCTTCATCGCGCCGATGGCCCTTTCCGCTCTTCCGGAGGAGAAGCGCCCCCAGGCCTGCCTGGGATGCCGAAGCTGCGAACAGGTTTGTCCGCAGCAGATCAAGATCTCGGAGGTACTGGCCGACTTTGTGAAAAAGCTCGGTTGAAACAATACCGCACAATGCGTGCCACGCATTGTGCGGTATTTCATCTGCGACACCAACACCGGACTCGCTTGCGCCGGGCTCCGGTGTTGCTGCTTTGGAGCAGCTTTGCGGATTGCTTTCCTTGCAGGGAAGCAAGGATATTGAGCGGCTGTTTGAACACGATCCGGTATCAGCGGCGAGAGTAGTGATACAGGATCTGAGAATCCCCGATGGTCTCGGCGTCTTCATCGTCGGTGGCCAGGATCAGCTGCTCCGCCCCCGTATCGCTGCGGATCTGGACGCCCACATAGAATTCATCCCGAAGCTCCTCCACATAAGGAACCTTGATGGCTGTCAGCACTTCCTCAGCGCCGTTCAGATCCCGCAGATCCAGATCCAGGATCTCTGAGAACACCAGCTCCTGGTTGCCGTCGTAAATATAAACCGTTACGGGCCAGTCGAAAAAGAAGCCGGCGTTTCCGGCATTCTTCCAGGTGAATTCCAGACGCACGGTATGGTCCGTGAAGTCATACCTGGTTTCCAGCTTGGAAACATAGATACGGTAACCCATACGCCGGAGGACAGAGTTGCGTTCCACCTCCAGGTCTTTGTCGGTGAGATTGGGTACTTTCGGCCCCAGAAAAGTCATATGAGAGGCGGTAATATCCGCCAGAGTGTCCCCGAAGGAGGCGCCGAAGATTTCCTCCATGGGGATGCTGCTGGTGAATTCCCCACCCACGGGGCTCAGTATGCCGGGGGAAGGAAGGGGCACCAGGGTGAGGGGCTCTGTCGAAGTTCTCTGGGAGCCGCCGCTTTCCAGCCATCCCATCCAGCTCTCCGTATCCTCCCGGGCGCCCACCATGTCGTTGTAGCTTCCCATGCCCGAAGCCGCAGCAAAGGAATAGCTGCGCCGGGTGAGCAGCTTCTTCCCGCGGAAACAATCCAGATACAGGGATGCATAGGCTTCGCAGACCGAAGGATCCGGCATCAGGGACTCACCCTCGTTGCCGGTGGCGTGCCATTCGCCCCAATGCCCGAGGCTGCCCAGCTGCACAAAGGAGACAAATCCGTCCGCGCAGTATTCACCCAGATGCCGAAGGGCGTTCTCATGGGCGGCCATGAAGGTTTCATTCCCGTAGTCGGGAGCATAGCCTTTCCCGTATTTCGTGTCGTAATGCTGCCCATCCCCGGTTTTCTGATAGAGCCAGTCCGGGATGTCCATGTGGTCTTTTTTCCCGGGCCTGTCGCAGACGAAGCGCAGCACCGCATGCTTGTTCTCCCGCCTCCATCGAGCGAGATGGTATTTCTCCTCAAGAACGTCAATGGCAAAAACGTTTTCCTCCGGCTCCCACTCCGCCCAGGTCAGGTTGATGAAGACCATCCGGCTGTGTTCACACTGGGATTCCTCCTGAGCATCCGGTGCGAAGCCCATAAGAGGATTGTCGATCAGGGTGACATCCGGTTTGAAGGTGATCGTCTTGTTCAGGTGGAAACGATAGGGGATCATGTAGAGCAGCATGACCAGGATCGCCGCCGCCAGCAGTACAAGGAGCGAATACTGCAGGATCAGGCTTTTCTTTTTGCTTTTATCCATTGTATTCCCCATTGTACTGGATCAGGCTCACATCCTTCACGCCGGAAACCGCATTCAGCCGGTCGGCAATGCCGGGATTGGTCTGCCTGGACAAAAGCTCAATGGTCAGCTCCGTCTGCGCTTCGCGGATGGTCTTGGACTTCACCTGGAACCGCTGCTTGCCCAGGCTCTTGAGGACCTCCTGTCCCGCTTCCTCGCCCTCATAGTGGACCACCAGGATATAGATGGAGCCGGACTGCTTCCGGGCATAGAGGATGCGGACAAACACCGTCATGATGACCATGGTGAGGATGGCCAGCACATAGAGGTTCGCCGCCACGATGATGCCTGTGGAGATGGCCCAGAAGAGATACAGGAGATCCACCGGGTCCTTGATGGCTGTACGGTAGCGGACGATGGACAGAGCGCCCACCATGCCCAGAGAGATCACGATGTTGCTGCTGATGGCCAGGGTGATGGCACAGGTCAGGATCGTCATACCCACCAGGGTAGCCGCAAAGGCCTTGGAATAGACGACCCCCGCGTAGTTGCGCTTATAGACGCAATAGATCAGAAGTCCGAAGACGATGGCCGCCAGCAGGGCGATACAGGCGGTGAAGACGAAATCCCAGGTCAGGCCGTTGTTGGCTGTAAAGGATTCCCAAACCGATTTTTTAAATATGTCCTGAAAGCTCACTTCAATCCTCCATAAACAAGCGCGATTTTCCGATTCCCGCGCTGAGATTGGTCAGGTGACGGGCTGCCTCATAACAGGCCACGTATTTGGAAAAGGAGTGGTATTCCTTTGCTCCGTCGGAAAGCAGCTGCCGGATGAATCGGGGCAGGAACTCGGTGTATTTTACCTCCAGCAGAACCTTGTCCGGCTCCTGTGCCGAGATGACGGGGAGAGCCGGATCGAAAATATCGAAGCTCCCCACGGCAGCACGCACATCCTCGTCAAAGGTCAGCCGGACGGTGCCCTCCTCCAGGATCAGCGGCGTTCGCCGGTAATCCACGATCACTTTGGGGCGGAGGAGGGCTGAGGTACACTCCACCCAGAATTCCCGGCAGAGGTTCTCCTGCCGCCGAAGGAGAAAGCCGTAATCCCCCGCCACGATTTGCTCGAATTCTTCACGGTTGAGGGAGGCCGATTCCTTGAATATGTAGTTCCCCCGCTTTTTCTTCCGTTCCAGCGAGATCCGCTCGTCACTGTAATTGTAAATGCGCACCCGCCATTTCTGCCGGGCGTATACCCCCATGAGCTTCTGCTCATAGGCGGAATTCTTCCAGTCGTCAAAATACAGGCTGCGGACGGTGTAGCTGCCGCCGACGGCATGGGGATCCGGCTTCAAATGCTGCTTCAGCCGCCCGGCCATGAGTTCCGCTTGGGGGAGGGAGAGGAAATACTTCCATTCATATCGGTATCTTTCTTTTCCGCCGCTCATTCGATCTCTCCCCGTCTCAGTAGGCAGCGCCCACCACGGAGCCGTCTTCCAGCACATAAAAACAGTAAACGCCCCGGGCGGTGGTCTTCTTCTCGGTGTAATAGTTTTCAAATGCACACTGGACATAGCCGTTTTCCGTCTGCGCCTGTACCCGGAGGAAATACTGCCCCGGCTTCAGCATGCCGATGGCCAGAGAGGTGTCCGCCACATCCTCCTCCCGGACCACGGGATCCAGGAAATCCCAGGCGTCGTCTACCTCCACGGTGTAGCGCACGGTCCCGTCCATGACGTAAGAGGCGTCCCAGCTCAGGAGAATCCGGTTCCCCGTCCTTTCCGGTGCATGGATATGGAAGGGCCAGGGCGTTTCCAGTGTGTCATAGTAGGTGTAGAAATTCTCGTCGATCTGCTCCGGGAGCCGCTCCAGAAGGCGCCTGTAATTCTCCTCCGTGACCCTGGCGAAAGCTGCGTCCGGCATATCATAGAGCTGCGGGATGACTATTTCCGCCAGCTCCTCCGCCTTTTCCGTCACATGCTCCGGGGAAAGGATGGATTCATGCAGAGCCGTGACATATTCTCCCAGGGTATTGGTGCAGCCCCTGCTCTGCATCATCCGGCGGAAGAGAAGGGAGCCCTGGAAGCGGAAAATCCCCTGTTTCCAGCCGGGTGCATAGTCCGGATCCCGGAGGGCCTCATAGTCCCGGCGCAGGATGTTGTCGTTATCCCAGGGAATGATGTAGAAGGTGTCGGAGCCGGTGGGACTGTAGAGATAGAAATTCTCCGTCCCGGTATCCGGGTTGTCCAGCAGGATCTGGAAGGCCATCCAGGTGTAGATGTTCTCCTCCCGGAACCAGCGTTTCACCAGCTGCCGAATGTCCTGCTCCTCGTCCTGCAGATCCTCCAGCAGGGCAATGAGCTTCGTATAATCGTCGTCTCCCTTGCTCTCCAGGAGCGTCTCGAACCGGTCTTTGTCATAAGCCGCTTCCGTGGGCTGCATGATCGCATCCTCATGGCGCTCGAAATCGAAATCCACCGCCTTGTAAAGCTCGCAGTCGGCACCCAGGCCCCGGTTTTTCAGATACCGTTTGTTGACGGTTTCCACCATGGTATACAGGCCGTAATCCACATACAGTCCGCTGTCCTCGTCCTTATCCGAGGCGTCACGCACATAGAGGTGGACGAAGCTTGTCCGGGCGGAGAGCATGTCGGCGTTCTCCGACATCAGTTCATAGGCGAGCTTGTCGGCAAAGCGGAAGGGATCGGAAACGCCCTTGCTGAGGATAAAATTCTTCATTCCCTCCACACCCCCGGCGCCGTCCTTGATGATGATGCGGTAGCTTTTCTGGGGCCGGGTGGAGGCGATGCTCCCAGTGAGGCGGACGGTGGCATTGGCTACCGTGTCCCCGAAGCCGAACTTTCCCATGACCGGGCCCACCTCATTGCCGAACTGGACCAGGGCCTCGCATTCATAGGGGCTGATCCCCTGCTGCTCGTACCAGTCGAGGGGATAGGCATTCAAATCCTCCCAGCTGTGGTTCGTATTCTCCTTCTCCGTTCCCTTCTGGATGGTGAGATAGAGGACCCGTTCCTCCCGGTCATTCCGGTAAAGGGAGGTGAGGTCCCGCACGGAGACGGACTCGCCGGAAGAGGCTTTTTCATACTCCATGCCAACGGAGAACCAGTCCCGTACCCTACGCGCCAGGGTGCTCTCCGACAGCAGCGTGATCAGTTCCTGTTTGATAGAGGGAGGTCGCTCTGCCGCCTCTGCCCTGCCCAGGCCCCGGCCCAGCAGGAAGATGCAGCCGGCGACAGCCAGCAGCAGGAGAACCGTGATTGTGATTGTTCTTGCTTTTCCTCGCATGGCTTATCCTTCCTGCCAGTTATAATTAATCGTACCATCTGCTTCAATGATGAAGCCATAGCAACCGTATATTTTCTCTTCGTCAAAGAAGTAATCAAAGCAGTCCGTGGTATGCCCCGAGCGGTTCGTTGCCGTGACTTTCAGGTAGTACTCGCCGGCAGGCAGGATGTCCCAGTAGAAATAAGGGACGGTCAGCTTTTCCCCGTGTCCGATCACATCCGTAAAATCATAATCCCGTGCCAGGATATAATCGTAGGTCACCGGCTCTCCATGAACATCATAGGAAACTCCCCAGCTGAATTCCATCCGGTCATTCTCTTCATTCACCCGGGGCAGGTCCACAAAGAAAGGCCAGGGCCTCAGCATGGATTCCTGGAATGCCCGATACTGCACTTCCGGTTCTCCGCAGATCTCGGCAACAAGCATATCATAAACATCTTCTTCCAAGAGTGCTCTGTTTGAGTCCGCCCCTCCATACAAGAAGGGCTTTACAACACGCATATACCGCGCCGCCAGTCTGCGGACGGTTTTGGCATTCACATAGTGTTCGTAGATGTCCTCCACCGCTGCCGTCAGCATCTGCCGGTATTCCGCTTCTTTCATCATGCGGTTAACGAGCAGCAGGCCCAGGTACTGGGACATGCCCTGTTCCCAGGAGCCGCCTTCCGAATAGTCCATCCATTGATGGTAGGAATACATGAAGGACACATCCATATCCCAACAGATGGCGTAAAAGCGCCTGGAGTTCAAAGGGCTGTAGAGGAACAGGTTACGTGCCCCGGAGTCAGAATTCCCGGTCAGGATGTTGAAAGCCATCCAGTAGCAGAGATTCTCCGCATCGAAGTATTCCTCCACAATGTCACTGATTGGCTTCGAGTAGTTCCCCAGCTCCTCCAGGACCTGCCGAAGAAGGCTGTGATCCTCATCTCCCTTGACCTCCATATAGGCTTCAAAGCCAGCTTCATCGAAATCCGGATCGTCCTCCGGGATCATGATCTCCGGATATTGAAGCCACTCGAAAAACGTGACCTTATAGAGCTGACCGTTTTCGTCCAGGCCGTGGTTTTTCAGAAAGCGGCGGTTCACCTGCTCCACCATGGTATAGAGGCCGCAATCCTGAAATTCTCCGTCGCCCCCCTCCGTGGTATCCTTCACATAGAGATGGACGAACTGGGTACGCCCCCCGATCAGCTGGGGCACCGAATTCAGCAGGTCATAAGCCAGCTTGTTCGTGAAGCGGAAAGGGTCGGAGGAATGTTTATTCAGGTTCAGGGTCCGCTGTTCCCGGAAAAGACCCCGGCCCTCCTTAATGCGGATTTTGTAATTCTTCCGTCTGCTTCGGGAAGATGTCTGCCCTCGCACCTGTACGGAAACATTGGGGATCGTCTCTCCATATCCGAAGGAATCCTCCGTAAGGCCATTCCCCGTCTCGTCGATCTGGAGGAGGCCTTCCACCTTGTACCGGTCCACACCCATATCTATGTAGTCATAAGCGGAGTAGGTATTGATCTCCGTCCAGGTATGATCGCTGCCGTCCGCCGCGTTGCCGCTGCTCACGGTGAGGTACATGGTGATCACGGAGCTGCCGTCCAGCCCCTCATACAGGCTTTTATCGTCCAGCAGATGCCCCTCCGTCGCTTCTTCCTTAGCCACGGGGTGCACCTCCGGACCCGGTGTTTCCGTGGGGGCCGGGGTCGGTTTGGCGCCCTCCGCCATGCAGCCGCTCAGCAAGGCGGCTCCCAGCAGAGCGGCCA
>JAEEGL015823879.1_pt1 | contig 13767 bp, 11 predicted proteins | sample 9134231 | NCBI WGS metagenome assembly JAEEGL01 (sample SAMN16246548, study PRJNA631951) | gut metagenome | biome: gut microbiome; feature: rumen; material: fiber-attached | host: Bos | place: Iran: Karaj | collected 2018-10 | reverse complement strand
GAGGTTCAGGATGTCGCCCTTCTTGTGACGCTCCTCATATTCGACGCCTTTTTCTTTTGCCAGCTTCTTTGCCGCCGCATCGTCCGGCACCTGTGCGGGATCGTCAAAGTCGATGCCCGTATATTTCTTCACGGCTGCTGCCATGCTGATGCGCTCGAAAGGCCTGCCGAAATCCAGCTCGATATCGCCGTATTTAAATTTCGTGGTGCCCAGCACGCTCTGTGCCAGATGACGGAACATCTCCTCGGTCAGGTCCATCATGCCGTTGTAATCCGTATAGGCCTGATAAAGCTCCATCAGCGTAAACTCGGGATTGTGCCTCGTATCCACGCCTTCGTTACGGAACACCCGGCCGATCTCGAAGACACGCTCCAGCCCGCCCACGATCAGTCTCTTCAGGTAAAGCTCCAGGGAGATACGAAGCTTCAGATCCTCATCCAGCGCATTGAAATGTGTCATGAAAGGTCTTGCCGCAGCACCGCCGGCATTGGCTACCAGCATGGGCGTCTCCACCTCCATGAAGTCGCGCTCCGCCAGGAAATTGCGGATCTCGCGGATGATCTTTGAACGCTTCACAAAGACATCCCGTGAATCCAGGTTCATGACCAGATCCACATAACGCTGACGGTAACGGGCGTCCGTATCGGTCAGGCCGTGGAACTTCTCCGGCAGCACCTGCAGGGATTTGCACAGCAGGGTCATCTCCGTCGCATGGATCGAGATCTCGCCGGTCATGGTGCGGAAGATATAGCCCTTCACGCCGTAGATATCGCCGATATCCGACTTCTTGAACGCCGCGTAGGCGTCCTCGCCCAGGGCGTCCTTTGAAACATAGACCTGGATATCGCCCTCGCGGTCGCGGACGTTTGCAAACGACGCCTTGCCCATCACACGCTTAAAGAGCATGCGTCCTGCGATGGAAACGTTAATGGGAGACGCATCCAGAAGTGCGCGTCTCTCGTTATAGGCTGCCTTCTTTGCTTCCCGGTAGGCGCTCACGGTCTCGTTGTCCGCGCCCTCTGCGGGCTCGGGCGGAAGCTCCGGTGCCTTATAGTCCTTCAGGATTTCTTTTTCATGAGCCTCGTACAGGCGCACCACTTCATCCGTATGATGCGTCTGATCGTATTTTGTGATCACAAAAGGATCGCAGCCCGCTTCCTGCAGGGCTGCAAGCTTTTCGCGACGCACTTTCCTCAGCTGGTTCAGATCCTGTTCCTGAGGCTTGTTCTGTGTCTGCTTTTCTTCTGCCATATCAGTTCTCCATCGAGATCTCCAGCACCTTGAATTTCAGCATGCCGGCAGGTGCTTCCACTTCCACCACATCGCCCTTTTTGGAGCCCAGCAGGGCCTTGCCCATGGGAGATTCGTTGGAAATGCTGCCGCTCAGCACGTTGGCTTCGCTGGCACCCTTGATCGTATATTCCAGTTCCTCATCCATTTCCATATCCAGAACACGCACCTTGCAGCCGAAGCTTACGGATTTGATCTTTCCGCTCTTCTGGTCCAGATCCACCACTTCCACGTTCTTGAGGATGTTTTCCAGTTCCTCGATACGCGCTTCCACATCACGCTGCTCGTCTCTGGCCGCATCGTATTCGGCGTTTTCGGAAAGGTCGCCCTGCTCTCTTGCTTCTTTGATCTTCTGGGAGATCTCCTTTCTGCGAACCGATTTCAGTTCATGAAGCTCTTCTTCATATTTGCGCAAGCCTTCTCTTGTCAGATAGTTCTTTTTCTCTGCCATTTCCATCGCCTTTCCTTTCCTTATCCAATGATAATAAGACTACACAGTCTGAAATATTATAACCGTCTGTTATTCCGCTGTCAAGCGTTCCAGCAGGCGGTCCAGATCCTCCATACGCTCCATTTCGCAGGCCTGTTTCCGCAGTTGCGCCGCATGCGGAAAGCCTGCCAGATACCAGGCTGCGTGGCGCCGCAGCTCCCTTACCGCCGTAAATTCGCCCTTTTCCGCAAGCATCAGCCTCGCATGCTCACGCAGCATCGCGCAGATCTCGTCCGTATCCGGCCGGGGAGGCACTTCCCCCGTCCGGAGGAAACTGCGTATCTCCCGAAAGATCCAGGGATTGCCCTGCGCGGCGCGGCCGATCATCAGGGCTTCGCAGCCGGTCTCTTCCATACAGCGCTTTGCGGCCTGCGGCGAATCGATATCGCCGTTGGCGATCACCGGTATGCTCACGGCTTCCCGCACCCGTCGGATGATATCCCAGTCTGCTTTTCCGCTGTAGTACTGCTCCCTGGTGCGCCCGTGCACCGCGATGGCTGCCGCCCCCGCGTCCTCCAGACGCTTTGCCACTTCCACGGCGTTTACATGCGCCCCGTCAAAGCCTTTGCGGATCTTGACCGTTACCGGCTTTTTGACCGCGCCCGATACGGCCTTTACGATCGCGGCCGCCAGGAGCGGATCCTTCATCAGCGCCGAGCCTTCCCCGTTATTGACCACTTTGGGTACGGGACAGCCCATGTTGATATCCAGGATATCGAAGGGACGCTCCTCGATGCTGCGCGCCACCTCCGCCATCAGTTCCGGCTCGGAACCGAAGAGCTGCAGGGAAACGGGACGTTCCTCTTCCGTGATGCGCATCAGCGCTTCTGTGTTCCGGTTGCGGTAATGGATCGCCTTGGCGCTGACCATTTCCATACATAAAAGATCCGCCCCCATCCTTTTGCACAAAAGGCGGAAGGGCAGATCCGTCACGCCGGCCATGGGTGCAAGGATCAGGGGCTGATCCAGCTCAAGCTCACCGATCTTCATGCCCGGGACGTGTTCTTTTCATAGATGATGCGCAGACCGTCCAGCGTGAGCGTGCGGTCATACACCTCGATCATGTCCGTTTCACTGGCGATCAGCGAACCCAGACCGCCGGTAGCCACCACGTGCATCTCGGAAAGCCCGGCTTCTTCCTTCACGCGGCGGATGATATACTCCGTCTGCCCGATCTGACCGTAGATCAGCCCGGCCTGCATGCTGGTGACCGTATTCTGTGCCAGGATCGAATCCGGCTTTTTTATCTCCACTTCGGGCAGCTTTGCGGTATCCTCCCACAGGGCTTTTGCGCTGATGCGTATGCCCGGGGCCGTGATGCCCGCGACGAATTCGCCCTTTGCATTTACCAGGTCATAAGTCGTGGCCGTACCGAAATCCAGTACCAGTACCGGTCCGCCGTATTTTTCAAACGCTCCCACCGCATCCACGATACGGTCCGGCCCGATCTCCTTCGGGTTTTCCGTAACGATATGGATACCGGTCTTTAATCCGGGTCCCACGATCATGGGCTTTTTCTCCAGGAAACGCTCCACCGCTCCGACCAGCGCATGCATCACGTTGGGCACCACGGAAGATATGATCACGCCGTCCACCTCGGACGGCTTCATGCCGCTGTAGCCGATCATCTCCATGATCTGCACCCCGTATTCGTCCGAAGTGCGCATGGTGGACGTCATCAGACGAAAGCTTCCCTCCAGCTTATCCTTCCGGTACAGCCCGAAGGTGATATTGGTATTTCCCACATCCACAGTCAGCAGCATTTATCCTTCCTCCGTTTCCGCAAAGACGTCTTCATGCAGCACAAAGCTGCGGTAATAAAGGCTGAGCGCCTCCAGAAGCTCTTTCCTTTTCTGCCTTACCTGTCCGATCAGAAGCCCCGCGGATACCTCGTCGTAGAGGTAATCCTCTTCGGCCGCCGCGATGTCCATGGACACGCTGCCGTCTTCCTCAAAAACGATGGTAAAGATCCCGCCCACCTCTTCGGTAAAAAGCACACAGAGGATATGCAGCTCCTCCTGGATGGACTCCGGCAGATTGCCGTAGGCTTCCTTATTGAAATAATATTTCTGCTCGTAGGCGTTTGCGCCGCAGAGCACGCTCCGTTCAGACATATCCGCCGATCCCCCGTACCGATACTTCGCCGGAAGCGATGGTCCGCACACCGCCGTCCGGAAGGTGTACGATCAGCTCCCCTTTGTCATTGATCCCTTCCGCCACGCCTTCGTACTCCCCTTTGGGGTCGAGCACACGCACCTCGCGGCCCCGGTTGATCAGATAACTGTCATAGATATGCACGAAATCCGACACATCCAGGCGCTCGGCAAAGATCCCGTAATAATATTCGAAATAGTCCATGACCCCGACGATGATCTGGGCACGGTCCAGCATCTCGCCGTGGGCCATGCGCAGGGAAACGGCGATATCCTCCACTTCCTTCGGGAAGGAGGTCTGGTTCACATTGATCCCCACGCCGATCACCACATGATGGATGAAATCCGGTTCCGCGCTCATCTCGGTCAGGATCCCGCATACCTTGCGTTCGCTGACCAGCACGTCGTTTGGCCATTTGATATTGACCTTCAGATCCTGATAAAGCCCCGAGATCACCTCTGCCACGCTCACCGCCATCAGCAGCGTGAGCATGGGTGCCTTGTCCGGCTGAAAATCCGGCCGCAGCAGAAGGCTCATGGAAATGGATTCCCCCGGAGGCGAGATCCATTCGCGCCCGCGCCGTCCGCGGCCTCCGGTCTGCGTGTCCGCGACCACCAGCGAACCGTGTTCCATGCCCTCTTCCGCAAGATACTTCGCGTCCTCGTTCGTGGACTCCGTTTCCTTGCGGTAGTAGACCCGGCTCCCGGCCCATTTGGTGTTCATGCGGCTCATGAGCTCGCTGCCCGAGAGTATATTCGGATATGAAAGCAGGCGGTAACCCTTGTTGGTCACCGCCTCGATATCGTAGCCTTCCGCCTGCAGCTGCTTGATCACCTTCCAGACTGCCGTGCGCGAAACGCCGATCTTTTCGCACAGTTCCTGTCCGGATACATAATCCGCGCTGTTGCGGATCTCTTTTAAGATCTCCGCCTTGGTACTGATCGCCATATCTTTATTCCAGTGTCGCTGCCATCACAGCCTTGATGGTATGCATACGGTTTTCCGCCTCCTGAAAGACCCGCGACTGCGGTCCCTCAAAGACCTCATCCGTCACTTCCATCTCGCTGATCCCGTACTGCTCGCCCTTTTCGGCGCCGATCTCGGTCTTCAGGTCGTGGAACGCGGGCAGGCAGTGAAGGAAGATCGCCTCTTTCTTTGCCAGCGCCATCAGCTCCGCCGTCACCTTGTAGGGAGCGAATTCACGGATACGCTCTTCCCACACTTCGTCCGGCTCGCCCATGGATACCCACACATCCGTATAGATGATATCCGCATCCTTTGCCGCTTCCTTTGCATCCTCGGTCAGCGTGATGCTGCCGCCGCTCTCCTTTGCCCAGGCCTCGCAGGTCTTTACCAGCTCCGGATCGGGGAAATATGCCTTCGGTCCCGCCGCTGCAAAATGCATTCCCATCTTGCTGCAGAGCACCATCAGGGAATTGCCCGTATTGTAACGCGCATCGCCCATATATGCGAGCTTGCGTCCCTTATGATCCCCGAACACTTCGCGTATCGTCAGGAGGTCTGCCAGCATCTGGGTGGGATGATATTCGTTGGTCAGGCCGTTCCAGACCGGCACCGGCGAATACTTTGCCAGTTCTTCCACCTTTTCCTGTCCGAAACCGCGGTATTCGATGCCGTCGAACATACTGCCCAGCACCCGGGCGGTATCGGCCATGCTCTCTTTCTTTCCGATCTGGGAGCTCTTGGGATCCAGATAGGTGCAGCCCATGCCCAGGTCGTGCGCCGCGATCTCAAAAGAACAGCGCGTACGCGTGCTGGTCTTTTCGAAGATCAGCGCGATATTCCGTCCCCGCAGCGTATCCACGGGAATATGCTCCTTCTTCTTTCTCTTCAGCTCCGCCGCCAGATCCACCAGATAAAGGATCTCGTCCGGAGTGAAATCTTTTAATGTAAGAAAATCCCTGCCTTTCAGATTCATGTCCTTACTCCTTTTCTTACCAGAATACGTGACCGCCGATCTCGATGCCTTCATGACGGCCCACCGCGCGGAAATGCGTTGCATCTCCCACATTGGAAAAACCGTCCAGCGCCTGCTGTGCTGCCTGCAGGCAGGTCGCCGGCACGCCGTTTGCGATCCTGCGGTCCACCGCGCCGCTTCCCGCGGGCGTAAACTGCCCGGAGGCATAGATCACGCCCTGCAGCGTATTGGGATAAGCCGGGCTGCGCAGACGGTTCATGACCACCGCGCCCACGGCTACCATTCCTTCAAAAGGCTGATTGCCCGATTCGCAATAGATCAGCGCGCCCAGAAGCTCCACATCCGAAGCCGTGGCCGCATATACACCGTAATATTTGAAACGTTCCGCTTCGCGCTTTAAGCGCCGTTCTTCCTCTTCCCTGACGGCGATGGCTGCCAGCGTCTCGCCGTAATCCATATGAAGCCCCACATCCAGGTACTGCTTATTCAGATAACCGGGCTGTCCTTCGTAATTGATCTTGACCCATTCGTCGCCGTCTTCGATCACCTCGAACACATCGCCCTCGTCCACCACACCGGCGGCAAGGCTGTCCACGCTGGGCTCCTTGCGGACATTCAGCATATCCGCCGTCACCTTTGCCTGGTACACGCCCACTTCGTCCAGCGTCGCCTCCGCCGCCTGGCCGAAGAACAGGTAATCGTTCTTCACCCAGCCCGTAAGATCGCCGGACTGCATCAGGGTCCATTCATCGGTATATTCGAGGATGTAGCCGCCGCAGTCTTTGTACAGAAGGCCGAGCAGTGCGGATTCCCCGGAAGGCTCCTCCCGGACGTTCACCGACTGCATGACATTTGCCATCACCAAAGAACCCGGTTCCTTCCAGGCATTGGCTGCATTCTCTTCGATTTTCTGCCGGATCTCTTCTTCGGTCGGTTCGATGCCCGCCTCCACAACCTCCGCCGCGCCTGCACTGGCTTCTTCCAGTACTTCGTAGCTGGCGGTCGTTCCTCCGGCATGTCCCCGCAGAGTAAAACACGAAACCGCGACTGCGGCTGCTGCCCCCAATACTCTGCAGATCCTTTTACTGCTTTTCATCTGCTCCACCGCTTTGTTACGTAATTGTTTACGTAATGTTACGAAATTGTTACAAATGGTGAAGAGTATCGTAGCATACTTCCGTGTATTTGTCAAATCGTGACTTTTTATGTTAACCAAAGCCCCGCGGGCGGCGGCTTGGAGTGTTACCGTTCAGTGACCCGGACCGTTACCTCAGAGTTCCTTTGAACGTTCGGCGGCAGCCTCCACCGCATCCATCACGATCCCGCGGAAACCCGCTTCTTCCAGCACTCTTACCGCAGCGATCGTCGTGCCCGCAGGCGAGCATACCATGTCTTTCAGCTCTCCCGGATGCTTGCCGGTATCCAGCATGAGCTTTGCACTGCCGAGCACGGTCTGCGCCGCCCACTCATACGCGAGCGCGCGGGGCATGCCTTCCTCCACCGCTCCGTCCGCCATGGCTTCGATGAACATGAACACATAAGCCGGCGAAGATCCGCCCACGCCCACTACGGCGTCCATCAGATTTTCGGGCACCACATTGGCGCGGCCGCAGGAACGGAGTATGGAAAGCACCGTTTCCTTTTCTTCCCCGCTCACGTGGGCATTCGGCGTAGCTCCCGTGATCCCCTCTCCAACCAGTGCCGGCGTGTTCGGCATGCAGCGGACGATCTTTTTGTCGCTGCCGAGCTCCGCCTCCAGCCAGGCAAGGGTCTTGCCCGCCATGATGGAGATGATGACCTGCTCTTTCTTAAGTGTGGATTTAAAACCTTCGATCGCGCCCTTTGCGAACTGGGGCTTTACCGCCAGTACCAGGTAATCCGCATTGCTGACCACCTCGATGCTGTCCGTGCCCGCATGGATCTTAAATTCCTCCGCACGCTTCTTCGCCATCTCCGCATTGATATCCACGCCGTAGATATCGTCCGCGCTTACCAGGCCGCATTTCAAAAGCCCGCCGATCATGGCTCCCGCCATATTTCCGAGTCCGATAAAACCAATCTTCATTTCTCATATCCTCTCTGCCGCGCCGCTTCATACAGAAACAGCGCCGCGCTTACGGAAGCATTCAGGGATTCCGTCTTTCCCGCCATGGGAATGAACAGGGATCCGTCCGCTTCATCTATGGTTTCCTTTCTGATCCCGGCGCCTTCATTTCCTATTATAAAGGCACAGCCGCCGGAAAGATCTTCCTCCGAAAAACATCCTGCCCCGTCCAGGGCCGCCGCATAGATACTCACGCCCCTGCCGTGCAGAGTCGAAAAACAATAGGAGAGTTCGCGGATCCGCATAAAGGGAAGGCGGAAGATCGCGCCCATGCTGGAACGCACCACCTTGGGATTGTAGACGTCCGCGCAGTCCCCGCCGAGGATCACGCCGCCCGCTCCGGCAGCTTCCGCCGTGCGCAGCATTGAGCCCAGGTTTCCCGGGTCCTGGATATCCTCCAGCAAAAGCAGGAGCGGCGCCTTTCCTTCGGGAAAAAGCGCCGGCCAGTCATAGGCGTAACGCCGGACCACCGCCAGGGCTCCCTGGGGGGTCTGTACGCCGCTCATTTTTTCAAATACCGCATCGCTGACGAGTTCCGCCCTGCCCGAGGACAGCAGCTCCGTAACATCCGCATGGCCGCGCTGTTTCAGCGCTTCCAGGGCTCCTTCCGTAAAATAAGCCTCGGAAAGCTGCGTTACGGGAACTTCCTCAAAAAGGCGCAGTCCCTCCGCAACGAATACATCTTCTTCCGCACGCAGCGCCGCTTTTTTCTGAAGCATCGCAACGTGGCGTATCCTTTCATTGGAAAACGAAGTGATCACAGGATCTTGCTCACCTCGTACTCATATTCCGGTATGCTCTTTTCCATCGCCAGGGCTTCGTCGATATCGAAATCCACAAACTTTCCGCCCCTCTGCGCGATGACGCGGTTGCTCTTTCCCTCTTTCAGCAGGTCTGCCGCCATGGCGCCCATGATGGAAGCATAGTAACGGTCCTTACAGGTGGGGGAGCCGCCGCGCTGCATGTAGCCCAGGATCGTGGCTCGGGTCTCCATGCCGGTAGCCGCCTCGATCCGTCTGGCCATGGAAGTGGAATGCCCGATGCCTTCCGCATTGATGATGATATGATGCTTCTTGCCCTGCTTGCGGTTCTCGATGATATGGTTGATGATGCGCTGCTCGTTGTAATCGTATTTCTCCGGCAGGAGGATGTCCTCGGCGCCGTTGGCAACGCCGCACCATAAAGCGATATAACCCGCACCGCGTCCCATCACCTCGATGATGGAGCAGCGCTCATGGGAAGACGAGGTGTCGCGCACCTTGTCGATGGCTTCCATTGCCGTGTTGATGGCGGTATCAAAACCGATGGTATAATCCGTGCAGGCGATATCCAGGTCGATGGTCCCCGGCAGGCCCACGGTATTGATCCCTTCGTGGGAAAGCTTCTGCGCGCCGCGGTAGGAACCGTCGCCGCCGATCACCACGATACCGTCGATCTCGTGCTTGCGGCAGATCTCCGCACCCTTTTTGATCCCTTCTTCGGTCCGGAATTCGGCACAGCGCGCCGTACCGAGTATCGTTCCGCCCAGGCCGATGATCTCGGACACGGAATGCCGGTCCATTTCCACGATCTCTTCATTTAAAAGGCCCTGATAGCCCTTCTTGATCCCTTTTACTTTCAATCCGTCGGCGATCGCCTTGCGCACCACCGCACGGATGGCAGCGTTCATCCCGGGAGAATCCCCTCCGCTGGTCAAAACCCCGATCGTCTTCACTTCGTTCTGTTCCGCCATATCACGCCTCCCGTCGTACATAATCCCTGATAAAGAATTGTACGATAAAAATACGCTTTTTTCAATAAGCTTTCGAAGAATACGGATGCATTGCCGCCGGAGGTCTGTAGGTCACGCGCACGTTCTCGCTGCCGAGGATCTCCTCCAGACGCCGGCGCAGCTCCAGATCCGCCTGAACGCAGAAATTATGCGGGACATCCTCCGTTTTCCTTGTATCCCGGAAATACAGGCGGATCAGATCCGTCCCGTCCGAATCTTCCAGCGCCGGAAGGATGCGGGGCCACAGGGCCTCTTTTTCCGCCGCGTCCGCAAACTGCAGCCAGAGCGTTCTCGGGATATCCGAAAAGAGCGACATGCTCTCGGCTATGAGCTTGCCGTCCCGGTCTTCCTCCAGGCTCACCCGCCCGCTCACATAGAGCCGGCTGTCCTCCGTCAGCATCGGCTGATACCGGCGGTAGACCTTGGGAAAGACGATCACCTCCACCTGTCCCACCGTATCTTCCAGCGTGACAAAGGCCATGGCGTCGCCCTTTTTGGTATATTTGATCTTTACGTCTTCGACGATGCCGCCCAGGGAGATATTCTCCCCGTCCTTTACGGCCATCTCCTCTTCCGTTCCGTCCTCCGAAGGCTCCGGCCGGCGCAGATCCCCGGCCCGGTGTGAGATCACACGGTCCCAGAGGCCGCTGTATTCTTCCAGCGGATGGCCGCTGACATAGATCCCGAGCATTTCCTTTTCAAAGGAAAGCAGAAGCTCCCTCGGATATTCGCCGATCGACGCGGGTATGGACACGCGGAAGCTCTGACGGTCTTCCTCGCCTGCCAGGTCAAAGAGGCTCATCTGCCCGTTCATCTCCTGCTTGCGCCGCTTCTGCACCGAATCCACGACAGGCTGATAGATCGCCATCAGCTGCTTGCGTGTTGCGCCGAAGCAGTCAAAGGCTCCCGCCTTGATCATATTTTCCAGCACACGTTTGCTCACATCCAGTTCGGAGGTGCGTTCCACCAGATCCCCCAGATCCCGGTAAGGTCCGTGGGCCTCGCGTTCCGCCACGATCGCCGCGATGACATTCCTGCCCACGCCGCGTATCGCCGTAAGCGCATAGAGTATGCCGTCCTTCGTCACCGTAAAGCCCACGTCGCCGGCGTTCACATCGGGTGGCAAAAGCTTCAGTCCCATCTGCCGCGCGATCTGGTTATACTCCGCCACCTTGCCGGAATTATCGATGACCGAAGTCATCAGCGCCGCCATATACTCGCTGGGATAATAGTATTTCAGCCACGCTGTCTGATAGGCCACCACCGCATAGCATGCCGCGTGCGATTTGTTGAAACCGTATTTGGCGAAGTCGATCATCATATCGTAGACTTCTTCCGCCACTTCCCGTCTGATACCGTTCTTTACGCAGCCGGGCACTTCCTTCGGGCGCTGCCCCTCGGGCTTGCCCGCCGCTTCCGCCACTTCCTCCGCATTACCCTCCACGAAGATGCGGCGTTCGTATTCCATCACGCTCTGCTTCTTTTTGCTCATGGCGCGGCGCACGTTGTCGGAACGGCCCAGGGTATAGCCCGCCAGCTCACGCACGATCTGCATCACCTGTTCCTGATAAACGATGCAGCCGTAGGTGGGCGCCAGGATATGTTCCAGCTCTTTGCAGGCGTAATGCACATGCGAGGGATTTTCCTTGCTGTCGATATACTGGGGAATGATCTCCATAGGGCCCGGGCGGTAGAGGGAGATTCCCGCGATCACGTCCTCGAGACTGCCGGGCTTCAGCTCCTTCATGAAATTCTTCATGCCCGCGCTTTCCAGCTGGAAGATCCCTTCGCACTTTCCGGTGCTGATATAGGCATAGACCTTCGGATCGTTCAGATCGATGGCCGAGATATCGATATCGAGTCCCCTGCTGCGGCGTATGTTTTCCACCGCATGCTGTATCACTTCCAGGTTGCGCAGGCCCAGGAAATCCATTTTCAGAAGGCCCAGGCGTTCCAGGGTCGTCATCGTGAACTGCGTCGTGACCGGGCTGCCCTCACCGCCGCAGGAAAGAGGTACGAATTCATCCGCGGCTTCGGGACAGATCACCACGCCGGCCGCATGCATGGAACTGTGCCGCGGCAGTCCCTCCAGCTTCCGGCTCATGTCCAGCAGAAGCCGCACCTCGGCGTCCGTATCGTACAGCTGCTTCAGGTCGGGGTTCATCTGCAGGGCTTTATCCAGCGTGATCCCCAGCTCGGCGGGTACCATCTTGGCCAGCATGTCGCAGCGGGCGTAGGAGATGTCCATGGCGCGGCCCACGTCGCGGATCACGCCCCTGGCCTGCAGCGTACCGAAAGTCACGATCTGCACCACCTTTTCGCGGCCGTACTTGCGGCTCACGTAATCGATCACTTCCTGCCGCCGCTCGGGCCCGAAATCCACGTCGATATCGGGCATGGATACGCGCTCGGGATTGAGGAAACGTTCAAAGAGCAGGTTATAGCGCAGCGGATCGATATCCGTGATCTTCAGGCAATAGGAAACGATGCTGCCGGCCGCGCTGCCGCGCCCGGGTCCCACCGGTATCCCTTCCTGTTTTGCAAAATTGATGAAATCCCAGACGATGAGGAAATAGTCGACAAAGCCCATGGTCTTTATGACCGAAAGCTCGTAGGACAGACGTTCCTTCAAAGCTTCGGGCGTATAGGGACTGCCCTCCGGGGCGTCGGCTTTTTCGAGATACTGCGCGTAGCGTTCCTGCAGGCCTTCATTACAGAGATGATTCAGATAGCTCCAGGAATCGAAGCCTTCCGGCACTTCGAAATGCGGGAGCTTGCTCTCGCCGAAGACGATCTCCACGTTGCAGCGGTCGGCGATCTTCTGCGTATTCTCGATGGCCTCGGGCGCATAGGGGAAGAGCGCGCGCATCTCTTCCTCGCTCTTGACATAGTACTGGCCGCCTTCATAGCGCATGCGGTCCGCATCCTGAACCCTCGCGTTGGTCTGGATGCAGAGCAGCACATCATGGGCCTCGGCGTCCGAAGCAAGGGTATAATGGCAGTCGTTCGTCGCCACCAGCGGGATGCCCAGTTCCTTGCTGATGGCAAGGAGTTCCATATTTACGAGCCTCTGGGCCGGGATGCCGTGATCCTGCAGCTCCAGGAAATAATTTCCCTCCCCGAAGGTATCGAGAAACCATTTGGCTTCCTTCCGCGCCTCCTCGTGCTGGCCGCGCTGTATCATACGCGGCAGCGAGCCCGCCAGGCAGGCCGAGGTGCAGATCAGGCCCTCATGGTATTTTTCGAGGATCTCACGGTCCACACGGGGCCGGTAATAATATCCCTCGGTAAAACCGATCGAAACGATCTTCATGAGATTGTGATAACCCTGTTGGTTTTCCGCCAGAAGGATTAGATGGTTGTAACGTTCTTCGCCGCCGGACAGTTCCTTGTCGAAACGCGAGCCCGGTGCGACATAGACCTCGCAGCCGAGGATGGGCTTGATCCCCTCGGCTTTTGCGGCCTCATAAAAATCCACGACGCCATACATGACGCCGTGGTCTGTGATCGCTGCGGAGTTCATCCCCAGCTCCTTCACCCGCTTCACATACTCGCGGATCTTATTGGATCCGTCCAGCAGGCTGTATTCCGTATGTACATGCAGATGAGTAAATGCCATAATCCCTTCTTATAAATATTTCTTCAGGCTTTCCGCCTTGTCCGTGCGCTCCCAGGGCAGATCCAGGTCGTTACGTCCGAAGTGTCCGTAAGCCGCGGTCTGCTTGTAGATGGGCCGGCGCAGATCCAGCATCTTGATGATGCCGGCGGGACGCAGATCGAAGTTCTCCCTTACGATCTCCAGAAGCTTCGTCTCGGGAAGCTTGCCGGTACCGAAGGTATCCACGCGCACCGAAGTGGGCTGTGCCACGCCGATGGCATAGGAGATCTGGATCTCGCACTTGTCGGCCAGACCGGCAGCCACGATGTTCTTTGCCACATAACGTGCCGCATAGGCTGCGGAACGGTCCACCTTGGTGCAGTCCTTACCGGAGAAAGCGCCGCCGCCGTGACGAGCATAT
>JAEEGL015624422.1_pt1 | contig 13767 bp, 7 predicted proteins | sample 9134231 | NCBI WGS metagenome assembly JAEEGL01 (sample SAMN16246548, study PRJNA631951) | gut metagenome | biome: gut microbiome; feature: rumen; material: fiber-attached | host: Bos | place: Iran: Karaj | collected 2018-10 | reverse complement strand
GTCCTAACGGAAGTGTTTATCTGATGATATTGTACTTGGCGAATTTCAGCAACAGCTGCTTGGTGCCTGCGTTACGGAACTCTACGGTGGCCTTGGTATTCTCGCCTTCGCCCTCCACACGGAGCACCGTGCCGATGCCGAAACGCTGGTGCTCGATGATGGAGCCCTGTTGTATCTGGGGTTTGAAGCTGTTGGAGAAGGGGTTAACGGGTGGTTCCTCACGACGGGGCGGCACGATGCGCGGCTTAGGGTCTGCACGGAACTGGGTAGCCACGGGATGCGGGTTTTGCATCCAGCGGCTGGAGGCATTGCTGCTGTAGTCCTTTTTCCTCCACGGCAGGTCGGAGGAACCGAAATCGTCTCCCCTACCCTTTTCCTTCTCTACCTGGATGAGCTTAGGGTCGATGTCGCGGATGAAGCGCGACGGCGTGTCGTACTCCATGCGACCGTAGCGGAAACGGCTCTCAGCGCAGGTGAGGATGCAGTGACGCTCGGCACGGGTGATGGCTACGTAGAACAAACGGCGCTCCTCCTCCAGCTCGCGCAAAGAACCCATGCTCAAAGGCGAGGGGAAGATGTTCTCCTCTAGCCCTACGACGAACACCGTGGGGAACTCCAGTCCCTTGGCAGAATGGATGGTCATGAGCGACACTTTAGGCTGGTCGTCGTCTCCGTTGCTGTCAAGGTCAGTGAGCAGGGCCACCTCCTGCAGGAAGTCGGAGAGCGCCACCTGGTCGCCAAGCCCCTCCTCACGACGACCTTCCACGAAGTCGTGAACACCACCAAGGAACTCCTCTAGATTCTCCTGACGGGAAATGTCCTCGGGGTTGCGGCCGCTGTAGAGATCCTTGGCCACGCCGCTCTCCTGCACGATAGCATGGCCCAGCTGGTAGGCATCTTCAGTAGCGGCACGCGCCATCCAGGCCTCCACCATCTGGCGGAAGGCACGGAGCTTGCTGACGGTAGCGGGGGCGAGCGAAGGGGGAGTGAAAGGGGAGTGAAAGGGAAGTGAAGGGGAAGTGAAAGGGACGTTACCACACATCCCTGTTATTACCGTCCAGAGGGATAGGCCACTCTCATTGGCGGCAGCTACAATCTTATTGAGGGTGGTGTCGCCAATGCCTCGTGTGGGATAATTGATGATACGCTTCAGCGCCTCCTCGTCATCGGGGTTGGCTACAAGACGGAAGTAGGCGATGACATCCTTTATCTCCTTGCGCTGGTAGAAGCTCAGTCCACCGTAGATGCGATAGGGAATGTTGTCCTTGCGCATCTCCTCCTCGAAGGAGCGGCTCTGGGCGTTGGTGCGATAAAGGATGGCGAAGTCACTGTACTGCCCTCCCTCCTTCTTCATGATGCGCTTGATGTCACCACAGACAATCATCGCCTCCTCCTTGTCGCTGTAGGCGGGCTTCAGGGTGACGCGCTCGCCCTCGTCGTTCTTGCTGAACACGTCCTTGGGTATCTGTCGCTCATTCTTACGGATAAGGCTATTGGCGGCTTTCACGATAAGCTGCGTGGAGCGGTAGTTCTGCTCCAGCTTGAAGAGCCGGGCGTTGTCGTACATCTGCTGGAAGTTCAGGATATTGTCGATATTTGCACCTCGGAAACTGTAGATGCTCTGTGCATCGTCGCCCACGACACAGACGCGCTGCCGCTCACGGGTGAGCTGCCACACAATCTTCTGCTGGGCGAAGTTGGTGTCCTGATACTCGTCGACGAGGACATAGAAGAACTTCTCGACGTACTTCCGTCGGATGTCCTCGTTACGCTCAAAGAGCAGGAACGTCTGCACCAGCAGGTCGTCGAAATCCATAGCATTGGCCTGACGGCAGCGGGCGGCATAGCGCTGATAGACATCGTGAACCTTGGGTCGCTTGGAGTCGTAGAGCGAGCACTTGGGGAACTGGTCGGGCAGAATGAGATGATTCTTCGCCATCGAAATCTGGTCGCTGACGGTACTGGGCTTGTAGACCTTATCGTCAAGGCCCATCTCCTTGATGATGCTCTTTGTCAGCGAGCGGGAATCGGCCTGGTCGTAGATGGTGAAGCTGGGGTTGTAGCCGATGTGCTCGGCCTCCACACGGAGGATGTGGGCAAAGACAGAGTGGAAGGTTCCCATCTGAAGATAGCGGGCACGGTCTGCTCCCACCAGTCGTGCTATGCGCTCCTTCATCTCACGGGCCGCCTTGTTGGTGAAGGTCAGGGCGAGGATGTTCCAGGGCTTCAGGTCTTTCTCCTGCAGCAGGTAGGCAATCTTGTAGGTCAGCACACGTGTCTTGCCAGAACCGGCACCCGCAATGACGAGCGATGCACCGTCGCAATACTCAACGGCCTCGCGCTGGCTGGGGTTAAGGTCTGACAGGAGTGAAGGGGAAGTGGAGTTCATAAGAATTATTCAGCCATAATCGATATTACCGTCGAGATGTCGGCTACATCTACCGTTCCGTCGCCGTTGACATCGGCATTGTCGTATTTTCCATCACCAGCCATGACGCTGATGATGCTGGAGATGTCGGCTACGTCTACCGTACCGTCATCATTGACATCACCTTTCACGGGCGATTCGACTTCTAGTTTCATTGCGTGCTTCACCTCTTCGGCCGTGAGGGCATAGTTATAAATGCGCACGTCCTGAATAGTACCTGTGAAGGCAGGGTCGGAGTCGAACTGGCTGCGGCCCAGGAAGTTCATGGCAGGACGTATGTCGCTGGGGCGTATAGTGATGTCGGTGGTCGATGCTGCTTCCTCGCCGTCGATGTAAATGGTGGTTTTTTCCTTGCCTATGGCTACTGCCACATGTTTCCACTTCACTACCGGCAGTTTGGGACAGTCAAGGGTCTGCTCCTGTCCTCCATTCTTGATGGCAAAGCGCATGGTACTGCCAGCATTTGGTGTGAGGAACATGTATTGCGAGGTGCCGTTGCCGAAGTCGAAAATTCGCTGCCATGATGATGATAAGCTAAGGCATTTCACCCAGGCACAGAAGGTCAACTCGTCGTGGCTAGCCACCTCATAGGGCAGTTGCAAGTAACGTTTCGAGGCGAGGCTGAAGCCTTTGAAGGTAACGTCATCGGTGTTGAGGTCAGGATTACCGGCAGCGTATTGCTCGTTCTCATAGACAGCGGCATCCATAACGTTCTCGGTGGTGTCGTTGAGAGTGCTGTTCATCGTCCACCGTGCTATGAGTGACGGGGCGTCTGTTGGTGCAGACGCAACTGTCTCACTGGCTTCGGAAAGATTAAGGGCATTATCAAGAGCCTTCACCTTATATATATAATTGTGGCCTGGACGGCAGTTGTTGTCAACGAAAAATGCTGTCTTGATATCACGTGCTATGACGCTCCATTCTGAGTCAGAAGATTGCTCATTTCTGAAGATGTTATATCCTCGCAAGTCTTCGTCGCTGTTTGCCTGCCACGTCAGCCTTACCGATGCTGACTGTGCCTTAGCCATGAGTCCTTTGGGCTTTGCAGGAGCCTCCGTTTCGTAGATGACACCCTCAGGCAGCAGACGCCACATCTGGCGGTCACGTAAGGCAGAGTCTGCCTGAAGCACGTTGGTGCGCACACGTACGCCATTGCTGGTTGCTGACGAGGCAGAGGTGAGGTAAAGCGATGTCTCTCGGTTACGAATGTAAAAGAAGCCGTCGCCGGCATATTGCAGATACCACTGCTCGTTAGACGATGGCGTTTCGTTTTGCGAATAACCAATGACGTTTGCCCCGTCAGAGGTGGAGAAATTCTCCACGTTCATGCGGAGCTTGCTGTTACTGACCGATTCGATGTCGAGGAAGCTGTAGTCTCCGTTCGTACGCTTCGGGTCGGCCCGCTTAATAGTCCACTGCTGCGTCTTTGACTTTGGGAAGTTCTGCTGTAGAATAATGTTCGATGTTGCGTTAACGTATGTTCCAGTGGCTTTGTTCACAATGCGGTATATACCATCAGTGACTGCTATGTAGGGCACATCCTCGCCCCACGTAATGTCTATTACACGTTCAGCGTTGGTCTGGCCCTTCTGATAACCTGTGCCGCCGGGAATCTCCATTCTCAGCTCGCGAAATGGTCCCTGCGTATCGTAATAAACGTCACGGTCTGTGCTGACAAAACAGTAAGAGGTGGTCTTTGCCTGACGCTCGCTACTGCCTATAAATGCTTTCACTCGTCCGTCATCATGACGGTAGACCGAGGCTGCCGTCCAGTTGTTACGGTGCTCGCCATAGGCCAACCGCTCGCCGTTGCGTGAGATGTCGCAGAACTCACCACGGGCACGGCTATCGAAGCCCCACCAGATACCCACCGTCATACCATACTCCAGACCAATCATAGCCTCACCAACGTTATGCATCTCGTCGGCATAGCCAGTCTTACCGTCGGTCTTCAGTTGCTGGAAGAAAGCGGCAAAGGTGTCGAAGCCACCAGCCAACTGGTGGGTGTTGCCCCAGTCGTAGTAGTCTTTGCCCGTCTTATACCAGTCCATAGCCTTATCGTTGTTCAGGGTGTTGCCGCCAACGATGGCCACGTCCTTCATACTCGGATACTCCTCACGCAGTTTCTTGGCCACCTCCACCTGCTTGGCCACGGTGGCACCCTCCTCGTCGGCCCAGTAGTCAGGCTCGTTGAACGGTGAGACACCGATGATGGGGTGACTGGTGTTCTGCTGCATCCACTCCACATGGGCATTAATCATCGCTGCCCAGTTGTTGGTGTTGCAGTTTTTGTTCGTCACGTAATAGGTGTTTGTCCCAGCCTCCTGGTCGGCAGTAAGCACCAACGGTAGCTCTGCTCCACAGACAGAGGTGAAAAGATTGCTGCGCCGACGAAGAGTATTTATCTGGCTATTGGTCAGGCTCACATCGTTGACCAGCGCATCCGTAAAGCGGAAGGCAGAACGGCCTAAGCCCACATTTTCCTTCCCCATGTGGCGCACGCCTTTGCGTAGATTCTGTTCGCTAATCCATGCAAGGTCAAGTCCCCAGATAGGCTGGAAACGAGTACCCTCGCCATCGACACTATAGTAAAGAGTCACGTCAGACTTGGACTGAGGCTGTAAGTACATGCTCGAGGATGAGCGTTCCTGGCTTATTGCCGGTAGTACCATCGCCATCATCATGGCGGAAAGGAGGAATCGGTTCATATTGGGAAAATTATTTGTTAATATCAAATGGCGTTACCTGTCCGGCAAGGACATTCTGCAACGTCACCTGTGCTGCTTCTTTCTTGGTGAGCTGCTTGCTCCAGGCTGCGCGTTGACCAGTGTCTGCACCCTCGCCCGTATTCTCAAACTCCAGATAACGGGCAGTCTGCTCACGCTCTTTCTGCCAATGATGCCATCCCTCGGGACGAATCTGACGAGGCAACGAGCAATGCATGAAGAGCGTATAGCCATAGTCACGCCACGGACGACCCAGATAGACTTTCTCCACATCGGGGGCGGCAGTAATGGTACACTCGTTGAACACATAGCCATAGTCCACTTCCTTCGGGGTGGAGGCAGCGGTGATGTAGCTGTTGGCCTTGCAATGGATAGTGCAATGCTCAAACCACGCTGTCGAAGGACCAAAGATGAAGTCGGTGGTTCCCTCGATGTAGCAGTCCTTGAAGAAAAGACGGGTGTTTGCCACACCTGTGTAAACCGTGTCTTGATGTCCAAGGAAGCGACAGTTGATGAACTTCAGTCGGTCGCCCTCAGTATGAAGTGCCACAGCCTGGCCCAGCCGGGCGGAGTTGTTCTCGATGGTGATGTTCTTCAGCGTGATGTCGTTTCCCTCTATCTTCAGCGTGTAGGTACGGAAGGTGCCCATACCCTGAGGGCGCTCGGCGGTACGTATGTTGGCATGGTCATCGTAGGTGATAATAGTCTGGTCACGGTCCTCACCACAGATTTCTATGTTCTGAAGCCATTGCGGAATGATGAGTTTCTCTTTGTACGTTCCCCGCTTCACGAATATGACCTTATGATAGTCCATAAAGGCACGGCACACCTCGATAGCCTCGTCAACGGTGCGGAACTCACCCGTACCGTCACGTGCCACGAAGAGCGTATCAGGGTTGTCATACTTACCGGCAGCGCTAACATTGCCGATGCCCATGCCAAGGAACAGCATGGAAAGGGAGAAATATAAATATGTTTTCATCATTATTCCATTACTTCATACTCATCAGTGCGCTCTGAGGACTGATGACTGTGGTCGCGGTACTGCGATGGTGTCATGCCAGTACGCTCAGTGAAAAGGCGGTTGAACTGCATGGGGTCTGCAAAGCCCGTGTTGAAGGAGATGTCGGCCACGCTGTCATTGGTCTGTTCAAGCATCTGGCGTGCCTTTCCAATGCGGAAGTCAATCAGGAAGTCACGTGGAGACTTTTTGGAGAAAGCACGAAGGGAATCCTCGAAGTCGGCACGGTTGATACCCTGAGCCTCCATAAACGTGTCGAAGGTAAGGTTCTGCTCGGCATAGTGTGTCTCCAGCCATTCCTCCAGTTGTACAGTGAAGCTACTAGGTTTTGCGGCCTCGTTATTCTTTACATTCTGGTTACGTTGATTCTTTACCTGCTGGCGTATGCGCTGCTGACCTAAGAAGAGCAGCAGGAAACCAGCTACCGCCACGATGAGCATGTATAGCCACGTGGCTCCAGAGGAGAAGAGGAACATCGGAGGAATAGTAATCATGATCTCCTTCATGTCATACTTATCAGGCGATTCAAGCATGAAGGCTCTCACCTGGAACCTGTATTCTCCTGCCGGTACATTCTCGTAGCTGGCCATGCGGTCAGGTCCTGCATTGCGCCAGTCGGGGTCGTAGCCCTCAAGCATATATTGATAATGTACGCGATGCTGTAACTGGAAGTTGAGCGAAGCGAAACGGAAGGCAAAGGAGGAACTATGGGAAGGCAACGTCACAGCCTTGGATTCAGGCACGTAATAATCATAGAGGTTCGTGAGGCGTGGGCTCTGCAACTCGTTGTCTACCCAGAAGCCGGTGAGACGCAACTTGAATACTGCGGCATTGTTGCTCATCAGCTTGTTACGGTCTACAACGTAGTATCCGGAAGTAGTTGTTCCGAAGAGAATATTGCCCGAAGGAAGCACCAGTGCAGCCGACTCAGAGCACATAGTCTCGTCGACACCCTCCAAGGTGGAGAAAGTGGTGAAGATGCGCTTATCCTGGTCGAAGGAGCAGAGGATGTGTTCTGTGGCGAACCATACACTACCACGGGAGTCAAAGGCCAGACTGAGTATCTCCTCTGAGGGAAGTCCGTCACGGGAACCGAAATTTTCGAAGAGCCAACGTCCTTCATTGTCCTTGCCAATGGTATGGCCCAGTCCGCCACCATTGGTTCCCACCCACATCATACCTCTCTGGTCACGTCCCAGACAAACAATGTCGTTAGAATACAAGATATTGTCAGGCTCCTCCTCGGAGTATTCCAGCTTTTCTATCTGCACCTTGCCATCCTTCATCGAGAAGAGCAGGATGCCGTCGGTGGTGCCCGCCCACACCTTGCCATCCTTGTCGACTGCCAATGTGCGTGCCTTGCGATAGAAGTTGTGGGGATAGGCATCCATACCGCTATTACAATGCAGGAACTGTGACGAGCCACTAGGCAACACGTTCACACCTCCACCGTATGTCGCCACCCAGATATTCCCCTGACTGTCCTCAAGGGTCTGATAGGCACGGTTGTCATTCAAGGAATGGGCATCGTTGTCATCATGGCAATAGTTGACGATGTGATAGCCACCACCAGCACGAGGTGTCATCTTGAACAAGCCGTTGTCTTTCGACGACACCCAGTAGTTCTCCTTGGAGTCTTTCGATATGCCGTAAATACGTCCAAATGCTTGTCCGTTGTCGCTATGAGTATAAGCGGTGTGATTGCCGTCGTTGTCTGTGATGTAGAGCATGCCGCTTTTGTTGCCCATCAGCAGACAGCGGTTGCGAGTGTCATAGTAGAATGCACGGATATCGTTATCTGGCAAAGAGGTAGGATTCTCCACCATTAACTTCCGTTCAATGGTGTTCTTCATGATCTCCAGCTTGTCAAGCCCTCGCCGTATGGTCGACTCAAATACCACACCGTCCTGAGTCTCCAGCGTCGCATTGCAGGAGTTTGACAGGTTCCAAGGGTTGGTGGGGTCGTTGTGGAAGTAGCGCACCTCTTCGGTCTGACGGTCATAGTAGCCATAGCCGCCAAAATTCATGCGTATCCACACCGTACCATTCACATCGTTGAACTCTACGCCGCCGCTCTCGTACCCTTGTGTCATTACCGTTTGCACGAAACGTCTCTCCACATGCGTTTCTGGATCATACATGAGTACACCCGCTTTATTGTCAGCAAACCAAATCAAGCCGTGACTGTCGACGAATAGTCCGTGCAGGTCGTTGCCCGCCTCCTGACGTATAACGGTTGGCTCCTGACCGTAGGCGAATGACAGAATCTTTCCAGACTTAGTACCAGCAAAGATGTTATAACCATTTGAGAAGAGACATGTTACGTACTCATCGAGAAACATTCCCTTTCGCTCGACTGTCATGTTGCTCGCATCCAAACGGTGTATGCCCTCATTGGTGCCCAACCAGATGTCATTTTGGTAACCCTCGGCCATAGAAGTTATCGTTAACCCGCCAGTAGTAACCAGCTGACAATTCACACGGTCTGGCTCGACACGCATCTTGTAAATGCCCTTGTCAATGATGGGTACGAACACGTCACCACCGCTGGTGATGAAGATGAGCTGGCTGTTGCGGAACTCCTCGCTGCCCTTGATACCCTCAAAAGGATTGATGATTTTGTCCACAGAGCGCTTCATCACGAAGATGCGGTTATCATACATACGCATCCAAACATTCTGCTGATTGTCTATGGCCAACCCCTCTATTCGGTTATGCAAGTTAGGCACTCGGCTCATGGTGCCCGTACGGTAGTTGGTGAAGTCGTAACCGTCGAAGCGGGTAAGGCCGTTCCAGGTGGCAATCCAGATGTAGCCCCAGTCATCCTGCTTCATCTTCGAGATAGCGTTGCTGGCCAGTCCGTCTTCGGTAGAATAGTGAGACAGCTTGGCTTGCAGTTGCTGAGCCTGCATAGAAGTATATATAGCTAGAAATAAGGCTGTTAGACACAGCCGTTTAATAGTCTTGTGCATCATTTTAGGTCAAGTTATACGTTTTAAGGCCGAAAGGTACGAATAATTTTCCAAATAGTCGCTTTGTTTTAAGTTTTTTTAGTAAGTAATTAAACTAGCCACACAACAGCCAGACAACGGCGAGCAAAGACCACAGGTCATATCGAAGGAGACAAACAACAGCTACCATTATTGTACACTTTTCCCAATATAAAGGAAATATTAGACATTGTTTTCAGAATGTGTGCCCACACACAAATTTATGTAAAAAAAAAGTCGAAAAAAATTTGGAGGGTATAAAAAAAACATGTACCTTTGCAGCGTTATCCTGAAAACAATCTTTTTACCTTAAAAGAACTAATACCTATTGAAGATAAAAGCGACCGGCTGTGAAGCCCGTCGCTTTTTCCTTTTTATTTCTATTTGTTTATTTTTTTCATACTGACATCACCACAGCCTCAGAGCTTCACCTTCTTCTTTGCCGGCTTGCTCTCGTTCTGCAGACGGTCCAGCGTGGTGACGAGGTAGGTGTACCTATGGTTTCCGTTGATGTAGGGCAGCTTGTAGAAGGTGTTCGTCGTGATGGCAACGATGTTCGCAGCATTGTCTGTGCTCACCTTGTCTCCCTTGGCAAAGCGATAGACCACATATTTAATAGCCTCATCGTTCCACTTCTTGGCTTTCGGTGCCTGCCAGAAGAGCACAGGGCCGTCGGCGGTCTTGATTTGCTTCACCTTCACAGGCTTTCCTGGTGCCTTCTTGTCAATATAGGGCAACAGAGGTTGCAGGGCGGGATAGCGCCAGTAGTTCTGACGTAACGTGGTGGCATAGTTGCCAACGTTGTCTACAGCGGCCTTGGCATACCAAAGGACGGAGCCTTTCACGTTCTTCATCTGCATACAAAGTTGATGCTTGGCCCACTGCTGGTTACGCTTCGGGTTCTGTGGGTCGGCGTTCTTCACCGTGCGCTCTATGTCCTCGCCGATGTAGAGCGGACGGTTACCACAGTAGCGGTCCCACCAACGAACAAGCGTATCATAGTCGGCAGCCTTGTTGCCAATCTCCCAATAGACCTGCGGCACGCAGTAGTCCAGCCAACCATTATTCACCCACAGCAGGATGTCGGCGTAGAGGTCATCGTAGTTCTGCAGTCCATTGGTCTCGCTGCCAATGGCGGCAGAACGTTTGTTGCGGTAGATGCCAAAGGGCGAGATACCCACCTTCACCCACGGCTTTGCCTGATGTACGGTCTCGTAGAACTGCTTGATGAAGAGGTTCACGTTATGGCGGCGCCAGTCGCCACGGTCTGCTATTCCATTGGAATACTGGCGGTATGCATTATCGTCGGGGATAGTAAGACCTGCCACAGGGTACGGATAAAAATAGTCGTCCATGTGTATGCCATCCACGTCATAGCGGGTCACAATGTCGCGTGCCACCTGACAGATGTAGTCGCGGTTCTCAGGTAAGCCGGGGTTCAGCAGCATCAGCTCGTCGTACTCCATGCAACGCTCAGGGTGTTGCGCCGTAACGTGAGTGACGGCCACTGCCGTCGTGCCCTTCGTCTTGGCACGATAGGGGTTTATCCAAGCATGAAGTTCCATGCCACGCTTGTGACACTCGAATACCATCCACTGCAGGGGGTCCCAGTATGGCTTTGGCGGACGGCCCTGCTGCCCGGTGAGGAAGCGGCTCCAAGGTTCGAGACTGCTCTGGTAGAGGGCATCACACTCAGGGCGCACCTGGAAGATGATGGCATTGGCACCCATCTTCTGCAGCTCGTCAAGCTGATAGGTCAGCGTCCGCTGCATCTGCTCAGTGCCCATGCCCTGGAACTGACCATTTACACACTGTATCCATGCCCCACGGAACTCACGCTTCTGCTGTGCATAAGCACCACCAGCGGCAAGGATAAGAAAGAACAGGAGTAATACTTTCTTCATTTCTTGAATTCACTTTTACAATCGCGGTGCAAAGATACAAAGAAATCCCCGAACCACCAAATGTTTCGGGAATTTTTCAAGTTTGTAACATAAATGTTTATAAAAGGCAAAGGAGTTATGACTTTGACACAACCCGTTCTACGATTGCTGAGAGATAAAGCTGAAGAAGGAGCACTTCGTGAGGTGTTGGTTCTCCTATATGGACTTTGTAAACTACACCATTACTAAGATGCAACTCTATACCAGCATGGCTGGGATGGCTAGGAGTACCTTTAGCTATAACATCAAGACAAGCATTTTCCCTTATTCTGCTTACTGTCAGGATAGCAGCTCCCCAATAGGTTTCACCTTCATGAAACCATTTCTTAATGTTGTCACCACCCGCAATGATATTGTCCAATGGAAGAATGGAAAGCCTCTCTACAGAAATATATGACTCGTTCTTCCTGAATAGTCGGAAGCTGTCGGGCGAAACACCTGTTGCCTCATTATAACCAAGTGGAGTGGAAATGAGCCTACACACCTGCTCATCATTATCTACATACGTTTCCATATCGTCAACAAAAGCTGTTGTCCTCATAGTGTCGCATTCTGAAGCTTTCCGTAGAAAAGTTCAATATCCTTGTTCCCTTCAAAAGTACCTTCTCCTGACGTACTCTCTGCTGTACTTGTGTTTAGTATGGCATAAGAAAAGCGGTCTGTACCCGCATCAATAGAAGCTACAACTTTTCCTACTACCCATTTCAACAACACAGTAGCATGGTCAGTAGGGTATGATGACACCTTTTCAAGGAATGTCACATTTGGAGTTAGCTCTATCACATTGATTGCGTTGCGCACAGCATATCCAGTCGGCTTCTTTAGGATGTCATCTTCCCAACTATGGTGTGATGCCATTTCTCTAATTTGACTTACTGCCTTGTATTTCAGGTATTCTGTATCCCTGTCTGCCTCCTCAAGAAGTCTTCGTCCCAACATTCTGCGCGTTGTCAACGAAGGCGATACAGACATAATATAAGCCATAAGCCCATCAACACTGTTCCTTGCCATAACACCGCCAATGGGTTCACGCACTTTGTCATCTATCTGCATTTGCTCTTCCATTATCGCTTTTGAGTTTTCTTGCTATTGTCGTCAAACACCTTTCTCATTTATAAAACCGCAAGTGGACGGGCTGGCATCGGGAATCGCAAATCCTTTCTATCCCTCCCCTACACGAGCGACGGTGCAAATTTACGAAGATTTTGGAAAACGGCAAAGAAAAATGAGGAAAAAAGACTAGAAATAAAAAAATCAAGAAAAAACACATATAGAATTTTGTGTTATAGGGTGTCAGGGTGACAGAATGCCGATAAACACAGGGCTTGCACCCTGTTTTGGAGGGTGACAAGGGTGACAGGAGGGTGACAGAATTCTTCTCCTAGATTAAACAGCTTTATCATTATTGATATACCTAACTTCTGCGGGAGTCTGCCCAGTGTAGGGGCAGGCCCCCGTGCCAGCCCGATGCTCCGAAAGGAGCACATACATCTGCCATTACCCCCTGCAACATTTGCCCTGACGGGCAATCGGGCTGGCACAGAGGCCCCTACACTAGCAAAATACGCTACGCGTCGTACGAAAACCAAAGAAAACAAGAAAAAACAAAGAAAACCATTGTTTTTGTAGGTTTTGTTTGTTTTTCCTGTTTTTGTAAGACGCAAAGCGTTATGATATCAATTATGACACACCCTCACTGTTTTTGTGTCAGATGTGTCACGTTTCACATTGTTTCCTATTTCTTCTGGCCCAACTTTATTTTTTTCCTTTTATCCCCCTTTCAATACCACTTTTAAGTGAATAAGTGAAACAAAAGAAGTAAAATAGATACTATCTTGTGAAATACAGGAAGATGCATGTGTTTCACATCTGCTTCACATCATTTCAAAGCGGCAGAATAAGAAAGCGCGGGCTGGCAAAAACAAAAGAAAACAGGGGGAGATTAAACGGCTTTATCTATCAGGTACTCGATGACCTTCTTTTGAGGGTCAAAGGGTTTGAGGTCGTCAAGGCCCATTGACGTGATGGCGGTTTTCAGGATGTCTTCCTCAGGAAGGTCTACGGGGAGGTGCTGCTTCTCTAGGAAATAGCGGCCTGCTTCGATGAGCGTACGCTTGGGAACCAGGCCAATGATTTCCGTTCCTGTGACCTTCACGCCTCTAAGAGCAGCACAGCGGCAAACCTCCTCATAGGCTACGTGGAGCGGCGTAACGTTGATGTTGGTGATGTTCATCGACACCTGAGCAATGCCATATTCATCGATATACCAGCCGAGAGCCTTTGTACATTTCAGCGTGCCGGGCTTTGGTGGGCGGCCTTTCTCACGCACATCGAAGGCAATAGCATTGGCAATGCGCGTGTCGGTAGTGTTGAGGTTGAAGTTCACGGCAATGAGGAAGTCACGGGCACCAACGACGGAGCAGCCAGTCCTGTGCCATTTATCCTCATCCCCACTTCTTGGCATGAAATCAGGACACCTGTCAGGGTCGGCAAGCTTCTCCGGCAGTCCCTCATACTCTCCTGCACGGCAGACGGCGAGGTTCTTGAACTCAGGCCGGAAAGCAGCAGCCTCGTAACAGTAGCAGGGGATGCCGGCCTCGTTGGCAATACGCTTGGCCAACCCACGAGCCAGCTCGGCACATTCCTCCAAAGTGATGCC
>JAEEGL015341972.1_pt1 | contig 13767 bp, 14 predicted proteins | sample 9134231 | NCBI WGS metagenome assembly JAEEGL01 (sample SAMN16246548, study PRJNA631951) | gut metagenome | biome: gut microbiome; feature: rumen; material: fiber-attached | host: Bos | place: Iran: Karaj | collected 2018-10 | reverse complement strand
ATCGTTTATGACCAAACAAGAAATTGGACAATTAGGCGAAGATGCCGCCGTTAATTTGCTGATTAGCAAGGGATATAAGATTTTAAACAGGAATTTTCGAGTAGGCAGATTAGAAATTGATATTGTCGCCCTGAAAGATAATTTCTTGGTTTTTGTGGAAGTAAAAACCAGGGACGAAAACTTTTTGTATTCGCCGGAAAGCGCAGTCAACAGGCGCAAGCAAAGCAATATTATCAATGCGGCAAGGTTTTATATCGCAAGGTTCAAACGGACGGAAGAAGCACGTCTTGATGTCATTACAGTCCTGCACAAAAACGGCGTAATAACTGACGTTAAGCATTATGAGCGGGCATATTTTCCGCGGCCGAGAAGATTTTAAAATTTTCGGAAAACTTTTGGTGATTCCGTTTTTATTTGCTTTCTTTGTGAAAACTTTAAAGACTTAATAAATATGTACACATTAATTACTTTGCCTTACTCAAATGAGGATTTATCGCCGGTGATAAGTTCTGAGACTTTGAGTTTCCATCATGGAAAGCATCTTCAAACCTATGTGAATAATCTCAACAACTTGTTGAAAGACAGTGGTTTTGAAAATTCAACGTTGGAAGAAATCGTGCAAAAATCTTCCGGAGCAATTTTCAACAATGCTGGTCAGATTTTGAATCATAATTTGTATTTTCTTCAATTTCAGAAAGTTAAGGAGGATAACAAGCCGGAGGGAAAAATTGCGGAGTTAATTAACAGAGATTTCAAAAGTTTTGAAGATTTCAAAGATGAATTTTCAAAGAAAAGTGCTGGATTGTTTGGTTCAGGTTGGGTTTGGTTGTCGTTAAACACCGACGGAAAACTTGAAATTTCACAAGAGCAAAACGCTCAAAATCCGATAACAAAAGGCAACATTCCGCTGTTAACGATTGACGTTTGGGAACACGCCTATTATCTTGATTATCAAAACAGAAGGGCAGAATACATCGAAAAATTTTGGTCTATAATCAACTGGAAGGAAGTTGAAAAAAGATTGAAGTAAAAAAAAGAATCCCGAATCAAGACGAAAAAAAAATCGTCGCGATTCGGGATTTGATTATTATAAAAAGTCGCCAAAAAAGTATCTTATTCGCAACTAAATGTATGTCCTTGAACCTTGTTTATAAATTCATATTCAATCGTCTGTTTTAAACCGTCTTCCAATTTTACGGGAGCAATAAAATCAGTTGTTTTTATGTTTTTCCCGACAAAATAAGTGTTTTGCGTGAACTTTTTTACACGTATAGCACTGATTGGTAATTTTTTGCGAGTGATAAATGCCAAAAAGTCAAAACACATTCCACCGAAATACGCCAACCAATACGGGAAATGGAAAAGGCTCTTTTTCGGCTTGCCCAAAAACTTGTAAACATCCAAAACCAAATGATTCATGTCGTATGCCGGTTCATCGCAATAATTATAGAGATGTTCGCCGGGATTGTTGTCGTGTGTTAATTCGTACTCTAAAAACGCAGCAACATTTTCAACATAATTCATACTTTTGCGGTTTTCTCCGCTGCCGACCATCGGGAAACGTCCTGAGGCAATCTGTTTCAACAAGTTATAAACGTTTCCTCGATTCTGCTCTCCGAAAATAACTGTTGGACGAATTAAGACAACGTTGTTCTCTGGATTTTTCTTCAACCATTCGCGGTATTTATTTTCCGCTAAATATTTTGTCCGACCGTAATCGTTGAAATAATTTATTTGTCCGCTTTCGTCAGTTCCAACAGGTGCAAAACCGTAAACTGCAACTGAACTCGTAAAAATAATTTTCTTGATTCCTAATTCCAAACATGCGTTACAAACGTTTTCGCTGCCTTGAACATTTACCTCATCATAAAGACTTTTTGGCGTAACATCGTCGCGGTGTTCTGCGGCAAGGTTTATGACAACATCGCTGCCTTTCAAAACCTCTTTTAGTGAGTGCATCGGTTGAAGTTTTACGGCTTCGGCGTGTTTCCCGGGTGCTGAGGCGGCATCGGTCAGAGATTCAGGAAAATCATTTGTTTCATTCGATTTATTGCGAATGTCGCAACGAATCCAAAGTTCAGGGTATGAAACAGAACAACGTTTATCCGCTATGCGGACGGTGTGTCCGTTAGATAGCAAACGCTTAACAAGGCGTGTTCCGACGAAGCCAGAACCGCCAATTATTGTGATAATCATGGAGTTATGTTATATGTTAGAAAATAAAAAACATCACTTTCGGGAAGGGAAAATGATGTTAGAAAAGATTACCAAATATGTTGTTTATCGGATTTTTCCCGATTCAATTTCATTAGTTAAAAAAGAGAATATATAATTTGGACTTTGAAAATACAAACCTGTTTTTTCATCGGTTAATTTTTGAAAAGTTTCGGAATTATACAACACGTCAAAAGCCGTTTCGACTGAATAATTATACTTTTCCATCAAAAGGCTAATGAGATTTTTTGTCGCGTACTCTATCATAAATGTTATTTCCGAAGCCGTCATATCATTTTCAATTTTTTTTATGATTCTTGCGTGCAAAATGCGAGATCAATTTCTGTAATTTCAATATTTGAACCGTGGTACAAAATCATAACTTACCTCCTGATTTTCTACAAAATACAGACATGTCAGAAATTGTATCGTCCATATCAAGCGTGTGCATAATTCCGTAGTTTTGAAGTATAAAATTTATCCCGCCGAAACGTTTCATATATCTGAATGCCTGCGTATCGGTCAGAGAAAAATGTTTCGCAAATTTATTAATAAAAAACAACAAGATATTCTATTTTATTTTTTGAAACCTCGGACATAACATTTCATTTTTTCTTTTCCGCAAAGATAAAAAAGTTATGTTACTTACGCAAAAACTTGTAAATAAATTTCAACATGAATTTCGGCAACAATCTTATTGGAACTCTCAAAATAAGTAATTTAAAGTATTCCGCTTTGCTGATAAAACCTGATTTTAATTGCCGTTTAAGAAAATTAATTTCGTGTCTTGCATATTTAAAACCATGTCTGCGACCAATCATATCAGTACCTATTCGTGCTGAAACCATTATATCAGGCAGATTTGCAACCCGATACCCCTTTTGAACTATTCTAATCCACAAATCGTAGTCTTCAAAATACGGTACGGATTGATAACTACCACTGTCAATAACTGCCGACTTTTTGAATACCACCGCCATGTGATTGAATGCGTTCCTATGTTTCAAAAACTCTTTTATTTTCTCGTGTTTAAGAGGAACGGTGCGTATACTTGAAACCTCATCAGGATTGTCGTAAAATTCTTCTATGCAGCCTGATAACAATGTAGTTTCCGTATTTTCTTCTAAAAACTTTATTTGTTTTTCAAACCTATTAGGTTTTGCGATGTCGTCTGTATCCATTCGGGCAACAATGTCATAGGAACAGTGTTTTAATCCTTCATTGAGAGCAACACCAAGTCCGCTGTTTTTTTCAAGTTTGACGGTTTTTAATTTCGGAAATTTTTCTATGACAGAATACAATTCAGGAGTTAAAGCACCATCTTCAACAAGAACAACTTCGTCAGGTTTTAATGTCTGATTGAAAACAGATAACAAACTCTGCTCCAAAAAGTTAGGACTCTCTTTGTAGTAGACTGAAAGAAGAACAGAAAAAGGCATAAACTAATCACCAAAATCAATATTTAAAATAAAATGCTTCTCGCGTTTTTCTATGGGCGGTATTTGCATATAATCTCCATATAACGTTTTTAAATAATGGTCATAATTATTTGGAACAAAAGATTCAATACCTTCAAATATCGCCGTTTGTGCAGGATAATAAACTTGCTTTTTATGAATTTCTCCCCAAAAGTGTTTACGCCCCGTTGGAATGGCTGTAAAATCAGAATCATATTGTTTTGAAGATATTCTATCTACTGTTTTATACCAACTTGTGTATGATTTCCATGAAAATAAAAAACCAATAAACTTACGCAAAGCAATTTGAAATTTTCCGCGTAGAGTACTTGCAACAAATTCATCTGCATATAAATGCTTCTTTAATAGTTTCACACAAAGTGCTATATATGACAACATTGTTATGCGTATGCCAACAAATAATTTTGCTATTTTATTGCTTGGAATACTTTCGATTGGGAAAATATCAATTGCAATACGGGATGTTTCATCAGAATCATAAAGCGTTACTAATTTGGTTCCTATTTTTTCTATTTTATAAAACGCATACGGTACATTCGATGATGTTACAGGTGAAATAACATTGTATTTCCCTTTATATTCATTTTCAAGAAGTTGAGGTAATTTGTCATATTCTTGACGCAACATTAATAAATCAAAATCATCATCCCATGGTATAAAGCCGTTATGCCTAATTGCACCTAAGCATGAACCGCCAGCTAAAAAACACGTTAATTTATTTTTCTTGCAAACTTTAAGAATGTCTGAATATATTTCAAGAAGAACAAATTTTAATTTACTACTCTCTTGAGGAGTTATTTCCCTGACTGTAAGTTTGGATTTGAGAATTAAATCGGTAAGTCTCATATCTTTATTGTAGAATTTTTAATGTTCTGTCAATCGTATCTTTAAAATCAGATTTTGTATCCCAGCCTATCGCTTTTAATTTTTTATTATCAAGAACTGCTTGTGTTGCGACAGAATACCCTCTTTGCTCAATTTCTGACGGTAAATCAAAAATTACGTTTTTACCTATAAAGTTTGCACACGTTTTTGCAAAATCTTTAAGTCTGATACTAAAACCTGAAATATTATACGCTTCACCGTTTTCACCATGCAACAATATAAAAAGCATTGCACTTACGGCATCTGCCGCATACGTATATGAAAACAATTGTTCGCCTTTGCTTTTTAAGACAATATCTTCATTATTCAACGCTTTTTTGATAAATTGTGATGAGGCTTTTGTGTCTGATTCCAACATAGTCGGTCCAAAAATTCTGCTCAACCTGACAATTTTTACAGAAGCATTTTTCTCTGCAATATATGATTGACATAGTGCTTCGCTAACACGTTTTGATTCCGTATAACAAGAACGTGCATTTGATAAGTTCAAATCGCCGGTATAGTTCTCTGTAAAAATATCATTACCACGTGCATTACCGTAAACTTCCACGGTTGACATATAGAGTATTGTTGCATCACATTCTATTGCTTTGTTCAAGGCATGTTCTATACCAAAAACATTAATTTCAATCGTTTCAATAGGATATTGCGAGTATGCCAACGGATGTGTATTGCTTGCCCCCGGAATGATATAATCAACTTTCAAATCTCTCGGTAGAGGTTCTCTGACATCTTGTTCTATGAATGCAAACAATGGATTGTCATAATATTCCCCCAAACGTAAAAACGCTTTCTCTTTGCTGCGACCAACTGCAAATATTTTGATTCCGGCGTTTTGGGTAGCGTTGAATTTCATCAACGCATCAATCAGACACACTCCTAACATACCTGTTGCGCCTGTGATTAAGATGCATTTTCCTTTCAGCCGCACTATGCCATTGGTATGCAAAATATTGTCTAAATCTTTCTGATATAAAGGATGTTGCTTATTTAATTTTATTTCAGCCATTTGTCATTTTTAGTTTTGAGATACCCCTTGAACATTTCCAAATCGTCTTTTGTCGTGAGTTTGATGTTTTTGTCAGAACCTGCTGCAAAATAAAGTTTTTCACCAAGTTCCACCATCATTGTATTAGTGTATGACGAACCGTAAATACCGATTTCTTTCTCGTAAGCTGCATGATAAGCCCAATCAAGTTTTTTGAATTTATATGCTTGTGGTGTTTGTACTCTACGAAGTTGTTCGCGGGGAATATATTTTGAAGTGGTTTCTCGGTTATCGGAATCAACAACAAAAATTTGTTCATTATAAGGCAACGAGGTAACTCCGTTTCCGTTTTTTTGACAGCATACAATGACATCAGATAACACCGCTTCATCTATAAGAGGGCGTATTCCGTCGTGAATAATTATAATATCATTTTCATCACATTTATCTTCTAAATTGAAAACGCCGTTTCTAATTGATTCTTGACCTGTCTTTCCTCCCGAAACAATCCATTTTAATTTACTTATATTGAATTGTTTGGCGTATGCCTCAAGTATGGATTCCCAACCATTTATACATACGACTTCAATTGCATCAATTAGCGGATGATTTTGAAAACCTTCCAACGTGTAAATTATGACAGGCTTGTCATAAATACTGATAAATTGTTTGGGAATGTCTTGTCCCATACGGTTGCCGCTACCGCCAGCAATGATTAAGGCAATATTCATTTTTTATAATTAAAAGTATTTATTAAATACATTGATGTAAGGATATACCTCGCCTGCATTTCTATAAAGCATTATCGTACAATAAAATAACAAATAGATTGATAACAGAATAGAAACTTTTATATACTTTTTTTTATGGAAAAAATCAGGCAAAAATAGTGTCTGAACAATTGCGAAATTATAAAAAATCCTTGTCCCTAAACTTAGTTGACATATTATATTAAACATAATAATACCGATAAAATATATTTTCAGCATAGGATTAGATCTTAAAGCATTGTCGCAACAAAAATAAATGTACAAAAAAAGACCACTATATATACAACTAAAAATGATGAATATAGAACTATCATCTCTATACAAATTAGTACTATTAAAGTAATGTCCAAACTTACCTGCTATAATAGACAATTCTTTGGCAAATGGCAATGCTCCAATAATTAAAGTAGATACAATTGCTACACAAACAAACGTTTTGTTCTCTAAACTGATTTTGTCTGCAAAAATTGCCGGTAATGCAAATAATGCTGCCAAATGGATTGTAGATGCCAACAAAATGATTATAGTACATATTATCATTTTATGGTGATACGTGAATGTATATGCAAGCAAAAGGACAGATATTGCAGCATATTGTCTCATAATGTTGAGGGAACCGCAATAAGCATAAATCGCGAAATAAATGAATAAAGACAATTGTGCATTGGAACTATATTTATGCCATACATAACCCGCAATACCTATTGTAAACAAAGAAATAAAAGATAAATATAAATTATAATCATTCGTGAAAAATGCTACAAAATTACTAATACTATTCCATCCTATTTCCATATAAGAATTGCCATCTATCAAAATAGATTGCCATGCAAGACTATATGGATACGTATCTGTTCCGACAGAAATGGCTCTAAAACCTGCGATAAAAACTAAACTTCCAATACTAAATATATACCAAAATATACTTCTTTGTGTTTGTAATCCAAGAACAAATAAAAGTAAAAGAATAGTTATCCAAAATAGCATTTTATATAATTTTCAGTTAACCGTTACATTATAAATATTTTTTTTGGAACACAGCATCAAATTGTTATTATACCAAAAACAACCTTCCGGTTCAAAATTATAGCCGCGTTTTTTTATGTCATAAGAGGCTATTAATGAATTAGTTTCGAGACTTACAATTCTGAGTATAGGTGTACTTATACCCTGCCCTATATAAATTAAACCATTATGTATACATGCCCCCTGCATATTCACCGCAGAACAATCTATCGAGAAGGACGAAACTATATCTTCATCCGATAAAAATAATTTTGATTCATTGACAGGAGGTATGTCAAAACAAGAAATGCGACACACGTTATGGTTGGAAGCCGCAGTATCATTATTTCGTGAATATGTATACATTTTTTTACATTCTGCATCGAATACCACATTTACATTCCCTAATGCATTTTGTTCATTCATTACAGGAAAATAAAGTTTTTGTATCAATTTTACACTAAATTTTTGACATTCTCCATTCTCATTTACTATTATTCTATAAACCTCTGCAAAACAACGCATATCTTTACTGGCTCTCTGACTTATATAAAGTAACGGGAATTTATCATCAGAAGAATAAAACATTGGACTAAATGAACTTTGGTTACAATGATACAAAATATAACCTGACGGTGTCTTACTATTTACTGCCGATAGTTTAATAGTGTCAATTACTTGGCAATTAGATATATCATATACATAAATGTATGCTCTTTTGTCCGTTACAAAAAAAGCGTAATTGCTGTATATTGCTGCACTTTGGTGCGTTATCGCTGGAGAAGAATACACTGCTATTGATATTTCGCCAGTAATATCAGAAAAATCATCAAAATTATCGTATGCTGCGCATGATAATATTGCGCAGAATATCAATAATATGAACATAATTGACTTTGATTTGCAGAAGTTAAGTTTCATCATTTGTAACAATATCCGCCGTTAACTTCTATCATACTGCCGTTAACAAACGAATTGTCAATACAAAATCGATAAGCATCTACAACTTCGTCAATAGTTGCAAAACGATGAATCGCAGTTTTTTTGTAAATGTTTTGTTTGATTTCTTCGGGTTTGTTTTTTTGCCATGGAGTTTCTACAAAACCTGGAATTACAGCATTAACGGTTGTCCCCGTTCCGTCAAACTCTTTGACAAGATTTTTTGCCAAAGCACAAACCGCCGATTTTGTAACGCCATAACTCAAAACCGTCGCGTGAGGGTGAACCGCCATTTGTGAACCAGTAAAAATTATACGACTGCCATTGGGTACCAAAGAATACAATTCACGTATTATTATGTAATGCGAATTAACTGCAACTTCCATTTGAGAATCCCAATCTTCGTCGGTGGTTTCTGTAAACGATTTACGGATGCTCATTCCGGCATTGCAAACTATACAATTTATATGCTCGTTTTTTGACTTAATGTAATCAATAAAACCATAAACAGATTTTCTGTCGGCTTGATTGATTTTTATTGCCTCGAAGTTTTCTATTTGTTGTGGAAAATCTTCACCAACATATGTTGCATAAACATAATAACCTTTGTTTATTAACATTTTAGCTACACCAAGACCTATGCCTGATGTTCCACCAGTAACAATCGCTTTTTTCATATTTTCATAAAATTAATTTCGTCAGAGAATTGATGCATAATTTTCGCCATACAAACCGATTCGCTTTTACTAAGTCTTGATGTCGAAAATCTGCCGTTCATAATGCAACTGATAAACTCCTGAATTTCATAGCGTAAACCTGCGCCGTCCCATTGGTAAAAGAATTTTTTATTGCGGTTTTGATCCTCGTAACGGAGTTCAAAATAATCGGTTTTCCACCATGGTGCAGGCACGTATGCATAACCTTTTGTCCCTGAAATTATTAGATTGCCTTCGGTTTTGACACCTAATCCCACTTTAAACGAACAAACGGCATTTTTGAAACGGAAAACTCCTTTTGTGTACATATCCACGCCTTCTTTCATACGTGAATACAAGTTGAGGTTTTCGTAATCTGTGCCGCAAAGTCTTAAAATCGGTAACAATGGATAACTTCCAAGTTCGTAAAACGAACCGCCCGCTTGCGTTGAATCAAATTCTCTGAGCGACATATCATCGTCCCAAAGTTTTGACAATGAAGCTTCAACATCAACGACATCACCGATAACACCAGATTTTACCATCACAATCAAATGGTTGAAAGCGGGACAATAAGCGGTTTTGTTGGCTTCAATCAATACGCAATTTTGTTGTCGCGACAATTCAAAAAGTTCGTTAGCCTTATCGGCACTCAAAACCATCGGAGTTTCTGCCAAAACGTGCTTTTTGTTGTTTAATGCCGTCTTAATATATTCGTAATGAGAAAGATGCGGTGTAGCAACATAAACTGCATCAACAATTTCCAAAAGTTCATCAAAACTTTTACACGGTTTTATGCCTTGGTGTTGTTCAGTAAAATTTTGGGTTATTTGATTATCAATATCGTATGCTGCAACGATTTGTACACCGCTTACAACTTTTGCCTCTGATGGGAAACGATTTGCAACACGTCCACAACCTACAATTCCGATTTTAACATCTTGGGTTGTTTCCGCTCTAAGCATTGTTGACGAAATGCCTTCTGTTCGAGGCAGATAAACAACTTTGCAAAATTCGTTTAGGTAGTCGAACTTGCCTTCCCAATCGCTTCCTATCGCAAAAATATCCACATCGTATTTCTGTATGTCATCTATTTTTTGACCAACGTAATCTTCAATGACAATTTGGTCTGCATATCCAGTGGCTTTGACTGCTTCCACTCGTTCAAGGACATTGTTTCTGACGTTGAGTTTTCCTCTGCCTTTGTCGAAACTATCGCTCGTAACACCGACAATCAAATAATCACCGAGTTCCTTCGCACGTCGAAGGAGATTGATATGTCCTTGATGAAGAAGATCGTATGTGCCGTATGTGATGACGCGGGTCATAATTTATTTCCAATAATATTTATTGAAATCATGGCGGAGGACTCTATCTTTTTCGGGTGGTAATTGCATATAATCACCGTATTTTGACCTTAACGCTTTGTCGTATCCGCTCATTACATAAAATTGTCTATCCTCGAAAGGTACTAAAACATAATTATCAAAAACATCCGAACTGCAATACTCTCTTATTCCATATCCCAAAAACGATAAGTTACTATACATTTTAGAACCGATAAATGGTATTTGTTTACATAATTCTATATGCTTATCAAACGATTTTTTCCCATTTACAAATAAGTTAATCACCTTATATACCAATGTTCCAAAATTATGCTTAATTGTTTTATTTTTAAAATTGAACGAATCTTGGGTTCTTCTCCACCAATATCCTTTTTTCCACACTTTTCTAATGATTTTGTGTCGAATTTCAGCTGCTTGGTAATCAGATTCAACTCCATCTATGGGGAAAATATCTATCCATATCCCAGTAGGTTTGTCTGTCCACGATATATTAGAAGAGTCGACAAAAGTTTTGTTCATATCGCAAACTCTACTGAATGCAAGATAAACATTATCACTGTTTTCTCTACTGAATAGTTTGTAACCTTTTTCTGATTTGTAAGTATGAATAAACTTTTCATACTCTTCTCTTGTCATTGCTATATCCACATCATCATCCCAAGGAATAAACCCCTTGTGACGTATAGCACCTATTAATGTTCCTCCAAAAAGAGTGTACTTAATACCGTTTTTTACACAAAAATTGTGCACATCTTGTAAAATATCCAACGAAACATTCAGAATATCCGTTGTTGTCATTTTTTTCATAATCAATGTTTTATGATAAAATATAATAAACTGTACAATTTAAGTTTCATCAATAAGTACTTTATATTATGTTTGATACCAAAATCAATTGTCAAAGGTTCGAAGAAATTGCCGATATAATTGTCTTTTCGTACATCTGTAAGATGTTTTACAAATGTGTTTTTGTCAATTTGAGGCAACATTTTATCTGAAATTGTTCTGATAATATACAACCAAGTACGTTTTCTCAGTCCATTGTCAGCAATAGATTTTGTGTCTATGCTTTTATAACATTTAAACATATAAATCAGCGATTGCCATAATGAAAAATCATATTTAGCAGTGGCTTGACCAGTCCTACGCACATAATAATACATTCGGTCTGAAATTATACGCAATCGATTTATGTGGTACAACATAGAAAACATTGCTATTTGGTCTTCTCCAAACCACATTCCCAATCCGTTTTCTAAACCAGGCAAGATATATTTACGTTTTACCATTTTTGACCACAACATGTTTGTCATCCCAAAGCCATAACACTTTTTATCGTAGTAATAATGATTAGCTATAAAATCCGATAATTGCTGCCCTTCAAAACTACCTTCTAATGTTTTTTTTGTTTCAGATATTTTCCCAGTCTCTTCAAAATAATCATAATAATTGCATGACACCATATCCGCATCGTCTTCGATTATCGGTTTTAAAAGTTTTTCTAAATACAAATCCGACACATAATCATCTGAATCAATGAATGTAATGAACTCTCCTTTGCTATTTTCAAAAGCGGTAATTCTTGCTTTAGCAACTCCTTCGTTTTCTTTGTGATAGACTTTAAAACGTTTATCTTTTTCAGCATATTCATCGCAAATTTTTCCCGAATTGTCAGGACTTCCGTCATCAACAAGAATACACTCCCAGTCGGGATACGTTTGATTGACAATACTGTCAAGACAGCGGCGGAGATATTTCTCTACCTTATAGACGGGGACGATAATTGAAATTTTAGGCATAATAAATCAAATGTACCTTAATATAAAATTGCTGAATTTATTTATAAACCTAAATATACGATTATATTTCTCTTTAAATAGATTTAATGCGTCTATCGCACTACAATTCAAAATATTCCACAAATCACATTTAACTGGAACACAATTAGTAACAATATCTTCTTTGCAATTTTTTACCAATGTTTGTAGTGAATTTGATATTATTCCATTCTTTTTAATCTCCTCATATAAAGCGACATTATAGAATGGAGAAATATCATTTTTGATGACATTGAAAAAATGAATAATTTTTGCTGAGTGCAAATATTTTATACTTGATAGAATTTGACAATTATAAATACCATCAATCGGTTTTATAATGCCGCCCATATCAACATCTGTTTTAAACAATGGTGGTTGATCTAACACCTTTCCTGTTTTTTGTAGAGAATATTGCCAGTTTTTATGCCATTTATCAAAGAAAACATAATTGTCTTGAACATCCTTAACATACATTACTCCGCTGTTGTAATAATCAAAATTATCAGGCACGTTAATATTAAATATAGTTTTTATATTACTTTTTATTTTATCTGATTGAAAACATTCTTTCAATCTTCTATTTAGATCGAACACTAATCCTAAATTAGATTGAAAGTTGTCAATTTCCGTTAATTCATCTGTTATAATCGTGTCAGAATCAATAAATAAAAAATCTCCCTGCACTAAATTACGCATATTCGTTTTCAACCATCGAGAGCGAATCTTATTGTTAGTATTATTGTTGAAATCACAGGTTTTTATTTCATCAAACAAGGTTAAAGCATTTTTCCGTTTCGTTCTATTAGCAATTTCAATTGTATTAGAATCGGTTAACATAATAATCTTAGCAGCAGAATTGTAATGTTTTAACGACCATGCCGACAACCACGCTTGTTCAAAGTAAATATCGTTTTCAGAACTAACGAGAACATAAACAATCTTTGTTTTCATGTTTTTTCCTAACCATTAATAAATTTATCAGAAAGTTTACCGCTGAACACTTTATCAAGTGCGTACAATTGTAGGTTGGTATTTTTACCGAAACTAAATCTTTTGTTGATTCCATTATAAATATTTACTTAATAATCATCTTATAAGTTGCCAATCAAAAACTCTCTTGCCTTTATTCTCAATACTCCAAGTTTTTCTTCAACATTAGAATAATCAATCCTTTCATTCCAAATTTTGCGACTTACAACGTCCTCACATTTGTAAATGAATCGACTCTCCAAACCCATTTTTTTTAACAATGACAAAATTCTGCCTTCACCCCCCTTATAACTCGGCGTTACGACAAAATTCTTGTGGAATAAAATACAAAATACCATACAATGAAACGAATCCGTCCATATAAATTCAGAAGTTCTGATAAGTTGCAACCAATCTGCCACTGAAATTACAGGATTAAACAGAAAACCTCGATATTTTTCCTTTCTCCAATCTGTGCGAACCTTTAAACCCGTTTGTTCTGATATATATTTTAGCGAATTATACCATTTTTTATCAGGATGAAATTTGAATGAAAAAATAAAGCCTTTGCCATTGATTTTGCTCGTATTCGCTATTTTGTCATAAACAGACACGTCCGGCAAAAAAGTAGGATCCAAAACTTCCACTCCGTTAT
>JAEEGL011443777.1_pt1 | contig 13767 bp, 12 predicted proteins | sample 9134231 | NCBI WGS metagenome assembly JAEEGL01 (sample SAMN16246548, study PRJNA631951) | gut metagenome | biome: gut microbiome; feature: rumen; material: fiber-attached | host: Bos | place: Iran: Karaj | collected 2018-10 | reverse complement strand
TATAAGCGAGAAAATGCGTCGTCAGGTTAGAGGTCTTACACAGGCTTCTGCAAACGCTCAGGACGGTATCTCTTGTGTTCAGACAGCTGAAGGTGCACTTGCAGAAGTACACGATATGCTTCAGAGAATGAACGAACTTGCAATCAAGGCTTCGAACGATACAATGACATCTGCAGACCGTGGATACATTGACGCAGAAGTTCAGGCTCTTAAGACCGAAATCGATCGTGTACAGAGCACAACGACTTTCAACGAGATGAAGCTTTTGAATGGTGAATTCCAGGATAAGAGCCTTCAGGTTGGCGCAGAAGCAGGCGAGTTTATTACTATCTCTATCGATGAGATGAGCTGCGATAAACTCAACATTTCCGATACTACTGTATCTGGTGATAACAATAGCGAAGCTCAGACAGCTATCGGTACGATTAAAGATGCGCTTGCTGTAGTTTCAAAGCAGAGATCAGATCTTGGTGCTATTCAGAACAGACTTGAGCACACAATCAAGAATCTCGACAACGTTGTTGAGAACACCACAGCAGCTGAATCGGCTATCCGTGATACCGATATGGCAACTGAAATGGTTAAGTACTCCAACAATAACATACTTGCTCAGGCAGGTACCGCAATGTTGGCTCAGGCTAACCAGTCGAATCAGAACGTTTTATCCTTACTTGGATAATTTAGTCGCTGACTACCAAAAGGGACGGGCATTTGCCCGTCCTTTTTTGTTTTATAAACTGGTATTATGATAACAATGTTAATAGTAATTGTAGTATAATTATCATATATACAGATAATTGGAGCAAAAAGAAAATGATTATTCCCACGCATGAAGAGATCGCTCAAATAAATGATAAAGCTGAATTATTGGAAAAGACTATTAATTCACTATTGTTTGATGAAAAATATGATCAAATTGTAAAACTATTTGAAGAACCAGAAACAAATGAAATAGTCAATAAAAATCAAAACATATACATACTGCAACTGATGATATGTTTAATTGATTACGAGATAAAATTGACGGGAAAAACGTCACTTAAGGGAAAAGGCACAACGCAACTTATTCGTTGTTATAGAATTATAAGTCTTTTTCTCAGAAGACTAGAGTTCGATTTTCCTTTGGAATTACAAAGAGATATTATTGATTATATGCGTTCTGAAGGCATAAGCGAGGATTTAGTGATTGGTATTATTTCTGTTAACCCAAGAATTCTCCAGAAACAGAAAGTTACCAAAAGAGTAAATGAATTGGCCGGTGAGATTTATGAATGATAAGAAAATTTGTTTTATAGCATGTGTAAATGATTCCGACTTTTTCTCGGAATGTATGCTTTACATAAGCAGACTATATGTTCCGGACGGATTTGAAATAGATGTTATATCCATAGAAGAAGCTAAGTCGATGACTAGCGGATATAATGAAGGAATGAAAGCTTCAGATGCTAAGTATAAGATTTATCTTCATCAAGACACGTTTATAACTGACAGATTCTTCCTACATGAGCTGATCGATATTTTCAAAGCTGACTCAACGATAGGCATGATAGGGGTCGTAGGAACACCCAAAATGTCTGAAGATGGTTGTATGTGGAATAAAGGAAGAGTATGGACTATGTACGGTGAAAACAATAGTGATAGTGATAAATGTGAATTGTATTCTAAACTTGGTTCATATAGATGCGTATCTGTAGAGGCTATTGATGGTTTGTTAATGGCAACACAGTATGATTGTCTTTGGAGAGAAGATATTTTTAAAGAATTCGATTTTTATGATGCTTCACAAAGCATGGAATTTATTCGGAAAGGCTACAAAGTCGTTGTACCTATCTTGAATAAACCCGTTTGTGTTCATGATGATGGAGTTATACTCGGGCTTATTAACTATGATAATAATAGACAGAAGTATTTGAAAACTTATTTTGATAAAGAATGATCGGTCGTGAAAGGAATATGTTGTGGAAAAGATTGATTTAGTTGTTTATAAAAAAGATGAAAAAACGTTTAAAAGATTAGTTGATTCTTTGTCAGAATTAAGCATTCCGGAACAAATCGAAATTGAATTGCTCGAAGTTTATAATGAAGAGAACAATATTGCAAAAGCATTTAATGAAGCAATGTCTTTCTCTAAGTCGAAGTATAAGGCTTATGTTTGCGGTGATATAGATATTGAAAATCCAGATATAGTCATAAAGATGTTTAATGTATTACAGGAGAATAGCAAAATTGGCTTGGTCGGAACGCAAGGTCATAATGTTATATTCACTAATGGTAAAAGCGGAGATAAGCAAAGCAATTCTGAAGTAGATTTAAACGGAAATCCAATAGATATTCTTTCCGTTGATTGTTGTTTTATTATGACGCAATATGATGTTACTTGGCGTGAAGATTATTCAGAAAGTCCTTCTCTGCTTATTGCTGCACAATGTGTTGAGATGCGGAGGAGAGGTTACTATATCTCGTCGTTAGACAATAATGAGAATTGGTATACATCTATAGATGGAGATAGTAATATTTCTCAAAATGCTATAGATAAATTTTTAGATGATTATTCGCTCGACTTGTTTCCGCTCGTTTCGGTTATTATTCCTACTCATGAAAGAGTGAAGTGGTTTAAGATAGCATTAGATAGTGTTTTGAACCAAACGTATAAGAATATAGAAATACGGATTTCTGATAATAGCAAGGATAATGATACTGAGCAATTGGTTAAGGAATATCAGACAACATATTCCAATATATATTATTCACATATTCCTGGTGCAGGTATGTTGGATAATTGGGTAAATCAATTTGAATTTGCAAATGGAGATTATATTAATTATTTAATGGATGATGATGTGTTTTTGCCAAATAAGATTTCTGAAATGATCAACTATTTTCTTGTTAATCCCCAAGTGCGATTAGTTACCTCTTATAGGAAATTGATAAGTGAAGATGGCGAAGAATTGCCTGATTGCGAGTTTAATGCACCTTTATTTGATAAGACGCAATGTATTCCGGGTGAATTAGGAGGACGAATTTTATTAACCAATTCATTTAATTGGATTGGAGAATTAACTACCGCGATGTTTAGAAAAGGATCAGGAGATGATCAGGTAAGGATCGGAGGCTGGAGCGGAAAAGAAAAATACTTCTTATCTGATTACTCTCTCTGGTTACAATTAATGGAAAAGGGTGACGTTATTTATATAAGTCATCCATTGAGTCTATTTAGACAGCATGGAGGAAATGGAGCAAAGAATTTTAATGCTAGGATTAAAGGATCTCTGGCTATGGCAACTGTAATTCAACAGGCCTGGAACAGGAGATGTTTTATTAATTGTGTAAGTGATTTAAGGAAGGCAATAGCTTCTTGGTATCGAATGACCATAGCCGAAATGGTATTTGCGTATGAACACGGGTTTGTGAAAGATGATTTTGATTGTCTTAGGAGAGTGTTTATTGATATGAGCAATCATTTCGTTATGGATGAGCCGGATATTTTTGAAATTCTTGAACAAGAGGGACGAATAGGATGAAAGTAGTATTGTTGGCAGGTGGATCAGGAACCAGAATATCAGAAGAGACAAGTACAAGACCTAAACCCATGGTTGAAATAGGCGGCATGCCAATACTATGGCACATTATGAAAGAGTATTCTTATTATGGACATAACGACTTCATTATTTGCGCTGGGTATAAGCAGGAAATAATAAAAAAATGGTTTACAGATTATTTTTTATATACATCCGATATTACAGTCGACTTCAATCAGGAAAATCGGATGATTGTGCATGAGCAGAGAACGGAACCTTGGCGTGTAACGATAGTAGATACAGGGAATTCTACTATGACCGGAGGAAGAATAAAAAGGATTCAAAAGTATATCAATGATGAGCCTTTTTTGATGACATATGGTGACGGAGTATGCGACGTTAATATCAATGATCTGATTGCCTTCCATAATAGACATAAAAAAACGGTGACTCTTACTTCAGTATATTTAGATCAGCAGAAGGGATTACTGGATATAGCTAAGGATAGTTCGGTAAGGGCCTTTCGAGAAAAAAATTTGGGTGATTCAGCCCCGATTAATGCGGGTTACATGGTTATAGAACCCGGCATATTCTCGTATTTGGAAAATGATGAAACAAGCTTCGAGGCAGATGTATTATCGAAACTGGCCGAACGGGGAGAACTTATGTCTTATTCTCATAGTGGATTTTGGCAATGTATGGATACGCTTAGAGAAAAGATGTTACTTGAGAATTTGATTAAATCAGGAAGTGCACCTTGGATGAAATGGAGCAATTAGTCTACATTATAAGATTATAGAGTATTATATACATAGCACTAATTGTCTTGGAGAAAGATAATGGCAACTTTGATAAAGTTATCTGATTACGTTACACAATTTTTGGTTGATTTGGGAATCAAGGATATATTTCTGCTGTCTGGTGGTGGAATGATGCATTTGTTGGATAGTGCAGGCCGCCAACAGGGATTGAACTTGATTTTTAATCTTAATGAGCAGGCGAGCGGGATATGTGCAGAGAGCTATTCTCAATTTACCGATAATTTAGGGGCATGTATGCTTACAACCGGTCCGGGCGCAACAAATGCAATTACAGGATGTGCTGGAGCATGGGTTGATGGTACGCCTGTGCTATATATTAGCGGACAATGTAAGACAGAGCAAATGGGTCAATTAAAAGGACTTAGAATATATGGGCCGCAGGAGATTGCTATTGTCCCCTGTGTTAAGCCAATAACGAAGTATGCAGTTACAGTACTAAAGGCTGAAGAAATTTCTTATCATCTTGAAAAGGCTGTTTATTATGCGACTCATGGGCGTAAAGGACCTGTTTGGATCGATATTCCCTTAGATATTCAGGGAACGATGATTGATACTGAAACCTTATTGCATTTTGACAAAATGGAAGAAGGATTAGAAAAAGAAAGTGAATTGGACGATCAAATCATAGATAGGGTCTATGAATTACTGAATAAGGCTAGGAGGCCATTGCTGCTCATTGGACACGGAGTTGTTGCTTCCCATAGGCAAACGGCAATAAGAGATTTGGTGGAAAGTTTTAATATTCCGGTCCTTGCCACATGGAGAGCAAAGGGCGTTTTCGGAGATGAAGAGCCTCTATTTATGGGAAGCCCAGGAGTTCCGACGACGCGCTACTCTAATTATGTTTTGCAAAATGCGGATTTTTTACTAATTATAGGCAGTCGTTTAAATCCAGTTATTACTGCTTATGATGAAGCAAATTTTGCTCCTCAGGCTCAAAAAGTAATAGTTGATATCGAAAAAGGAGAAATAGATAAGCTAAATATTTCATTTGAACTGAGAATTGAAGCTGATGCAGCAGATTTTATCGATAAGATGATAGAGAAAAAGCATATTTTCAAACCCTGTGATAGGGGTGATTGGCTAAAGTATTGCTCGCGAATGAAAGAAAAATACCCGTTAACGTTAGAAAAGCAGCCTGTTGATAATGAGGGGTTGGTTGATCCTTTCTATTTTGCAGATCGTCTATCTTACTTTTCAAATGTTGCTGATAATTTTGTAGGTTCATCTTCCGGAAGAAGTTGTGGCGTATCACATATGGCGTATCATTTGAAACGGGGGCAGCGATTTGTAACTTCAATGGGAATTGGATCAATGGGATGGTGCTTGCCAAGCGCTATTGCTTGCTGCGTTGCGAGTGGGAAAAAGAGAACTCTATTAATTGAAGGTGATGGAAGTTTACAGCATAATATTCAAGAACTAACCCTGATAAATACTTATAATCTGCCACTTAAAATATTTATTATATCAAATCACGGGTATGCATCTATCTATTCAATGCAAAAAAATAACTTTGAAAGTCGTTTTAATGGGTGCAATTCTGACAGTGGATTAAGGTTAACTCCCATACGTGATACTGCTCAAATGTATGGTCTGCCTTACTATTACATAGGCAACAATAGTGAGGTAGATGTGGTTCTGCAAGAAATAATGAAAGATAATAAACCATGCTTGTGCGAACTTGAAGTTAGTATCAATTTTGATGAGATACCTAAGTCTATGACTGTTGTTAATCCCGACGGATCATTCTCTTCATCTAAGTTAGAAAATTTGTATCCCTTTGTAAGTATGAAAGATCAAGAGGAAAACATGCCCGATTGGAGTTCCGTATGAGAAAGATACTGATTACGGGGGGGAATGGTTTTATTGGTAGAAACCTTAAAGAAAAGATGCAGGGGAAATATAGCTTATTTGCTCCCAGTCATAAAGAATTGGATATCTTAGATTATAACCATTTGTTCCGATACGTAGTGGACAATAAAATTGATGTTATTATACATTCCGCAGTCCATGTTCCTAGATTTAATGGATATGAGCATGAGATGCTTAATGATTTGCTTATGTTTTGGAATCTTGAGAAAATTAGTGGAATGGTCGAGAAAATTATCTATTTCGGAAGCGGTGCAGAATTTGATAAAAGATATAATATAACCAATGTCGCCGAAGAGGATTTAGGATCGTCTATTCCCATTACTGAATATGGTTTAGCAAAGTATACCATGACAAAGTGGGCTAGAAACAGCAAGAATATATATAACATACGGTTATTTGGTATTTTTGGGAAATATGAACTTTGGGATGTAAAATTTTTGTCAAATCTGTGTTGCAAAGCTATTTTCGGTCTGCCGTTATCCATTAGGAAAGATTGCTCATTCAATTTTGTCTTTGTTGAAGACCTTGTTCAGGTAGTTGAATGGTTAATAGATAATGATCCTTTGTACCATGATTACAATTTTTGTCACGACTTGAACTATAAGCTTACCGAATTGGCTCAAATGATTAGGTTCATCAGTGGGAAATCGCTGGAAATTGTACTTCTTTCAGACGATATTAATCTAGACTATACGGCATCTAACTTAAGATTACGTCGAGAAATGAATGCTCTTGAAATTACAAGCATGGAAAAAGCATTAGTTTCATTATACCAATACTATTGTGATATAAAAGAATCAATTGACTATAGTATTTTGCAGAAAACAAGGTGATTCTTTTAGATTAAAAGGGTTCTATTTCCGGGGTAATGAGTGAGGGTTTATAACACCAATAACTGATTGAGTTATTGCTATTTTGGGCTTTTGCAAATGTCTATTGAAGGGAAAAGTTGATTATGGGAACGACGAAAGAAAAGGAAACTAGTAATCCATCACTTGGCGAAAATATGACTGGAGATGCTATAGGCGCCAGAGATAATAACAGGGTGGAACTATGGAAGGTGGCGCCTCGTTCTGTTCCGTTTGCTTTGGGAATTGCTGCTAGTGATATATGTAATTTTAAATGCATATATTGCGGTCATTCGACTCCGAAAGGAATAAAAGATGCGCGTATTCTGACATGGGATGATTTCCTTATAATCGCTCATCAGATAGAAGAATTGTTAGAATCGGGAAAAGACGATTTGAAAATAATTCGTTTCATAGGAAACGGCGAACCATTGGTCAATAAATTGCTTCCTGATATGGTTAGATATATATCGGAGAGGAAATATACTTCTAGAATTGAAGTTACAACTAATGGTAGTTTATTGACGCATGAGGTTAGTGATGCTTTACTCGATTCCGGGCTGACAAGATTGTTGGTGTCTGTCCAAGGAACAACAAGTAAAAAATATAAAGAAATATGTGGTTACAATTTAGATTATGATAAATATCTTGAACAGATTGCATATTTCTATCAACATAAAAAAGAATGCGGTTTGTATGTTAAAACGGTTGATGTAGCACTGGAAGATAAGGACGATGAACAGACTTTTCTTGAAATGTTTAAACCAATTTGCGATATGGTTTGTGTTGAACAATTAATGAATGGATATAGCGATGTGGATTATTCGTTTATCACTGCTAAGGATGTGGATCATGTTGCCAGATATGGAGGAGATTATAAAACAAAAGTTTGTTGTGACACAATGTTTATGTACATGAATATCCATTCCAATGGAAATGTCGATTGTTGTGGGTGCAAATATCCTCCTCTTTTTATAGGAAATATATTTAACACCCCATTAAATAAAATATGGAATGGCGATGTGCATAAAATGATGATGGAGAAGCATTTGCAAGGAAAAAGGCAGGAAATACTATGTTGTTCTGATTGCGCCTCAATCGAGAGTTTCAATACTTTTCCTAACGATAATTTAGATGCCCATCTTAAAGAAGTATTGGAAAGGGTACAAAGGTTATGAAATACGGAATAATAATTGTTACCCCTATAAGAGAAGAAAAGGATAGAAGTTTTATAAATATAGGCGATTCGATTCAATCACTATGTATTTACAATTTGTATAAAGATATGGGAATTGATGATAAAGATATTGTATATCTGAATTTTCGTGATATTCCAGCTTATACCGGTGAATATGTTATTTTGCCTATAAATATCAATCTTTCATTGAACTGGATTATAGATATAATACCGATGCCTTCACGGATCATTCCAGTCTTTTTAGGTTTGTCTTTTTTTGCTTCTGATAGTTTTCCTAAGAGAATAGTTGACTATTTTAAGGATTATGCCCCAATAGGATGTCGAGATGAAAAAACTCTTCTCACAATGAGAAAGAATGGAATACCGGCTTTTTTGTTTGGCTGTATGAGTTTGCTTCTGCCTAAAAGAGATTCAGGAGATAAAAAGGATAGTATTTTCTATGTTGATGTTCCACAATCCTTTATCGACTATTCTTCTGATTTCATTTTTGCAAATAGAGATAGGATTACATTTTTAAGTCATATCTTAGATGATCCGCAAACGCGAAATATTGATTTTTGTAGGTCTATAGGCGAAAGAGTGATAAATAGATATAAAGAGGAGGCAAGTTTAGTAATAACATCCAGATTACATTGTATGGCCCCTTGTTTGGCCATGGGAATTCCGGTGATACCGGTCTCTGATAATATTTCTCCACGGATGGGGTTTGTTGATAGATTTGTAAAAATATATTCTCCAAAAGAATATGATCAAGTATCGTTTGCGGGTTCAGTTGTTGACTATGAGAATATAAAGTTAAAAATGAAAAGTTTAGCTATTAAAAGAATAAGTGATGCCGCAGAAAAGTATTCAGACGCATTTGATTTGAGTTATTTTTACGAAACTGGCACAAGAAGCAATTATGGCAATTACTATTTGGAAAAATTGGACAACGCAAACTTTTGTGACAAAAGCAAGTATGTAATATGGGGTGCCGGTCAGATTGGTATTCACCTTTTTGATATTATTAATGATAGATATCCTTCTGCCAAATGTATCGGTGTATATGATAGTTATAGCGAAGGAATGTTTGGCGGAATAGAAATAGAAAAGCCAGAGAATCTAGCAAAGCACGATAAAAACGTATTTATACTAATAGCTACTAAATCAGGAGAAAAAGCGGCACGAAAAATGATGAGTGAATTAGGAAAAATAGAGTTTCGTGATTACATTTGCTTGGGCACAGATGTTGGTTAAAGAGGCACTACACTATTGAGATATGTTATTTCTGACTAATAGTTTTCTATAAATCAATGCTCAACAACCTTTCAACCTGTTTTTCATATGAAAAAAGCGATACTGCTTTTTGGTAACCCGCAATACCTATTGAAGGAAGTAAATCTGAATGGGCGAGATAATAGTCTGATTTGCTTACTGCGTCTTCAAGACTATTATACATTATAACTTCTTTTCCATCGATAAAACTTTCTGCCAGTTCGGTCTGATAATTTGAAAGAAGTACCGCTTTGTTTGCAAGAACATCCAATGCTCTTAGAGGAATTCCGGAAGTTATGCTTCTTAAAGTTGGGCATAGGTTTAAAAGGCTGTTTCGGAATACTGCATTCATATCTGTAAAGTATTTAACAGGACCGTATTGTGCCACATTGCCGGCAACGTCTTGCTTCTTAGTCGTATAGAGTCGCACATCATGATTCTCGGCTAATAATTCAAGTAACAATTTTCTTTCTTCGTGGGTAATCTGAGCATTTATTGCATATGATAATCCACGTCTATTTAACTTAACTTTATCGTTTCCTAATTGTGAATAGGACTTATTGAGCGATTCAATCATTTCATTAGTTATGGAGTTGTGAATGAAATTGTATCCATATAATCTGAATTGTGCCTGAAATAGACCTTCTACAAATCCCTTTATGTAGTCGTCTGCGCAAAAAAGAAGTTCATTGAGGTATGAGTCGTGTAATACACCCACAAACGATATGTCTGCTTGGTATTTTTGATTTGTTTCAGCCGAAAAGGATAGGTTATTTATTCTAGAGGGGTTAATAGCTAGAGGCAAGTGAAATACATTTTTGTATCCACAAGAGTTATAATAATCTACTTCGTTACGATCGAACAGAAAAATACGATTAGTGTCATAACAAAAATAGTCGGTGAGTCGTTCTGCCAATGGAGAGTCATACGACCAAGATATATAAGGAATACCATGCTCATTGGCAGCAATGGACAAAAGAGGGAAAAAATTGATACTTAAAATAGCATCATATCTTTTTCTCTTTAGGTAGAGATTAATGCGTTCGCAAAAAAAATCATCTTTAAAGCGATCTTCAAAGTGGTAATAGATTTCATCCACTTCATGGCCCAATGATAGTATAGTATCTTTTGTGTCGCGGAAAGTATAACTTCCCATATCGAGCATTAGTATTTTCATTGCTTATCCTTATAATCTTCAAAAATGAAAAGATTTATACTTCTCAGTATATGTAAGAATTGTTGGTTTGGAAGATCTTTCCTATTAATGATATGAAATTGTCTACAATCGATGAGATTATACAGAAGCGAATCTGTAAGAGTACTCAACTCAAAACCGGCGAGATTGTATGAAACCAAGAGATCTGGCTTGTACGAATCAATAGATGATTTTAATTGAACTCTCTCCAGGTGGGTTGAAGTGTTGATAAAACATATATCACAATCAGTATACTGGGATTCTTGGCATGAAAGATTTGTCAGTTGTTCATTTAAAACGATTCCCATATCTTCCTTGAAATCTTTTGAAGCACAAGAATATAGACGACAAATGTCATCGATAACCTGCTCTTTACCTGGACATGGGTTCATTTCACTGTAATTTACAACTGCAATTTTCATGATATTATTATACAATAAAGATATGATTTGTGAAAAGAAACGAAAAAAATAAAAAAATATACAAAATGGACTAAAGTTTTCTGCCTTATATCCGATATAATTAATGTAAGCGAGGAACAAACCTCATAAATCAGAACAAAAACAAAGGCTGCTAGGAGCAGCGTATAACAGAAAACATTCAGGGAGGATAAACCATGATAGTACAACATAACCTTACAGCAATGAACTCAAACAGAATGCTCGGCATCACTACAGACAGCCAGGCTAAGTCAACCGAGAAGTTATCTTCAGGATACAAGATTAACCGCGCAGCAGATGATGCAGCAGGTCTTGCTATAAGCGAAAAGATGCGTCGTCAGGTCAGAGGTCTTACACAGGCTTCATTAAACGCTCAGGACGGTATCTCTTGTGTTCAGACAGCTGAAGGTGCACTTGCAGAAGTACACGATATGCTTCAGAGAATGAACGAACTTGCAATCAAGGCTTCTAACGATACAATGACTTCTGCAGACCGTGGATACATTGATTCAGAAGTTCAGGCTCTCAAGACCGAAATCGATCGTGTACAGAGCACAACGACTTTCAACGAGATGAAACTTCTTAATGGTGATTTCCAGGATAAGAGTCTTCAGGTTGGCGCAGAAGCAGGAGAGTTTATTACCATTTCTATCGATGAGATGAGTTGCGATAAGCTTGATATAGGATCAACTACAGTATCTGGCACTAATAACTCAGAAGCTCAGACAGCTATCGGTAAGATTAAAGATGCGCTTGCAATTGTTTCTAAACAGAGATCAGACCTTGGTGCTGTTCAGAACAGACTTGAGCACACTATCAAGAACCTTGATAACGTTGTTGAGAACACCACAGCAGCTGAATCGGCTATCCGTGATACCGATATGGCGACTGAAATGGTTAGATACTCCAACAATAACATACTTGCTCAGGCAGGTACTTCGATGTTGGCGCAGTCTAATCAGGCAAACCAAAATGTTCTTTCACTTCTCCAGTAAGATTACATTTAAAAGGATCGACCAAAAAGGTCGATCCTTTTTTATTGTGTCGATTTCGAAACAATGTCAAACATGGTTGAAAGCGCTATAGGGTACGTGTAGTTATTTTTAACTTTATTGTATCCAGCGATTCGGATTTTTTCTCTTGCAGTTGAGTGATTAAGATAAAACTGAGCTTTATCTATAAATTCCTCCGAAGAATTGAAAAGAATGATTTCTTTATCAGGTTCAAATAATTCTTCCAACTCTTTTTGGTAATTGCTTATAACTGTCCCCCCTACACTCATGATATCAAATATGCGTTGAGGTGCTCCTGTTTCGATACATCTATAGGAGATATTAAGATTTAGTTTTGTAGAATAATATACTTTATATGGTTCTTCGTGACGAACCGGCCCAAATATCTTTACACCAGGTATGTTCTCTGCAGCATATTCGTAGTCACTTTCTTTGGTATATAATGCGGTTCGAAATTTTTCGCCGGAAAGTTTTAGTAAAGTTTTACGTTCCAATTGCGCGATGAGAGGAGCCAGAAGCATTACTTCCTCGCCAAACTTTTTGTCAACACAGTAATCGTCAAAACCTTCTTCATCCATAAAAGCAGCAATTACTTGTGCGCTTTCGTCACTGATTGAATTAAATATTGAAATATCGGGTCCCCAAAGAAGAGCTTTCTCTTCGGCTTTTAAATGCAATTCTTCAAGTGTTTTGGGAGGGATTTTCTTAAAGAAATCACTCATATACCACTGACGATACAATTGTCCTACAAATGCGACGTCAGCTCTATATTTGCGAATATCATCTTTAGTAATATTAATTGTGGAAACATAGGCTATGTTTGCGGCAAGAGGCATGTGATATACATTTTTTAAGCCTATATTTTTTAAACGTACAACTTGATTTTTGTCAAATGCGAAAACAAAATTGGTGTCATATTGAGCGAACTTTGAATACAAAGCAATCTGAGGAGAGTCGTATACCCAAGAAATGTAAGGCATTTGTAAATCGTAACAAGCTGCAGCAACATTGACGCTAAAATTTTGAGTAATGGCATATTGATAATTTACTAATTCCTTTTTGATTGTTTCGATTTCTTCTGGGACAGACTGGGTAAGGTTAACTCTTAGTTTTGACCGCGAAACGTCCATGCCAAGTTGAAGCAAACCCCATATGATATTATCCAAATTGATTTCTGTAGAATCATAGTATATAACTTTAATCTTTGAATAATCCATACAAATTCCTCTATAAATATACTAATTAGTTTTCATTGCTACTGTTTTTAAGATATTTCCCAACCGTCATCCATATCACCCATGCAAGTGCAGATCCGATGAGTGCGGTTATGAGCTGGGTTAAACCAAATTGAGTGGAAGCAACTTTGAGTACTCCGGGAAGCTTTTCTGCGGGCACTTTGATGTTGTCCGAAAGAAGCGGCAAGAGGCACTTTACTATTACTGCGAACATAAAAAGTGCTTTTAATACAGAGCCTACGACCATTCCGGTAGCGAGCTTTCCCTTGTACTTAAACTTGCTGTAGAAGAAGTGGGTTGCCACACAAAGAATGATGTTACCGATCATGATTGCGGGAATGATAAGCGGAATACCTGCCATTATAGGCGAGCC
>JAEEGL011019669.1_pt1 | contig 13767 bp, 12 predicted proteins | sample 9134231 | NCBI WGS metagenome assembly JAEEGL01 (sample SAMN16246548, study PRJNA631951) | gut metagenome | biome: gut microbiome; feature: rumen; material: fiber-attached | host: Bos | place: Iran: Karaj | collected 2018-10 | reverse complement strand
TTTCCTGGAAGCCGGAGCGGATATCCTGACGATTCATGCCGAGATCATTGCGGACGTTCCGGAGCTCCTGAAGAAAATCAGGCGCTTCGGCGCGAAAGCCGGTGTCGCCCTGAAACCCGGAACTTCGCTGGGCGCCGTCAGCGGCTATCGCGACCAGGCGGACCTGATCCTGGCCAGGACTGTGGAACCCGGTTTCGGGGGACAGAAAATGGACGGGAGCGTTCTCGGCAAGATCCGGGAGCTGCGGGACAGCGGGTATACCGGATATATCGAGGCGGACGGCGGTCTCAGGGAGGATAATCTTCCGACGCTGATCAGCGCCGGACTGAACGCCGCTGTAATGGGCACCGCCCTTTTCCGCGCGAAAGACATAAACGGCGCCATTGAGCGGATTCACCGGATGGCGTAAGTTGGGGAAGCATATGAATCAGGACACAATTGCGGCGATCGCCACCCCTCCGGGAAACGGCGGTATCGGCATTATCCGGATGAGCGGACCGGACGCGGAACGAATCCTGAACGAGGTGTTCCGGCCGGCCGGAAGGCAGGCGCTTCCGCTTCCGAACCGCTGCCTGTCGTACGGACGGATCGAGGACGACGGGAAAATACTGGATGAATGCATGGCGGTCATGATGCGGTCTCCGGGCAGCTACACCCGGGAAGACGTGGCGGAGATCCAGACCCACGGCGGAACGCTCGTGCTCAACCGGGTGCTGGAACTCTGTATCGCACACGGAGCGAGGCTGGCGGAAGCCGGGGAGTTCACCCGGCGGGCATTCCTGAACGGCCGGATTGATCTGAGCCAGGCCGAGGCGGTTATGAGCCTGATCAGCGCACGGGGGGAGCAGGCGCACCAGTCCGCAATCCGCCAGATGGAGGGCGGTACGGCGGACTTTATCCGCAGCATATCAGATGAACTGTACCGGCTGCAGGCCGGCCTGGCAGCCTGCATCGATTATCCGGAGGAAATCTCGGACGAGGAGGGAACCAGCGAACTGCAAAGCGGCCTGAGGGCACTGATCCGGCGGCTGGAGGAATCCGTGGACGAGCAGGGAGCCCGCCTGGTTCATGACGGCCTCCGGATTACGATCTGCGGGACGCCGAACGCTGGCAAGAGCAGCCTGCTGAACGCGCTGCTGGGACAGGAACGGGCCATCGTGACCGACGTTCCAGGGACGACCCGGGATACCGTGGACGGGGAAATATCGCTGGACGGGATCCGGGTTCATCTGACGGATACCGCAGGACTCCGGGATACGGAGGACCCGGTCGAGCGGATCGGCGTGGAAAGATCCCGGCAGGCGCTTCGCAGCGCCGACATGGTGCTGCTGGTACTGGATGGATCCCGCGAACCGGATCAGGCGGAAAAAGAACGGATCCGGGAAGAAACCGACCGGTGCATCGTGCTGATCAACAAGTCTGACCTGCCGCAGGTCATCGGCGAGGAAACCGTACGGAACATCAATCCGGCGCTGAAGAGCCTGACGGTTTCCGCACTCGATCCGATGACCCTGCGTCCCCTGAAGGACATGCTGCGGCACCGCGTCAGCCTGTCCGACCGGATGGCGCTGACGCAGCCGCGCCACCTGGAGGCGGTCCGCAGGGCGCTTGGCTTCCTTCGCTCCGCGCTGTCGACGCTGGATACGTGGACGCCGGATATGGCGGCGACAGACCTGCAGGCGGCTCAGGCCGCGCTGGGAGAGATTACCGGGGACCGGGCGGACGAGAAGCTGCTGGACCGGGTGTTTGCGGAATTCTGCGTAGGGAAATAACTGACAGCTGCCGGCGGGTTTCCGGGATCAGGGGTTTCAAGTCTGAATCAGAACGGGGGAAAACGGTATGAAGGTACTCAGGGGAAGCGGGAGCCTGAAAAAACTGTCCGGGATGACGGAAAAGCTGGGAATCCGCCATCCGGTCGTCGTCGGGATGGAGCCGCTGACCGGCCGGCTCCTGAAGCAGAATCCCGCGCTGCTGGCATGTCCGGTGTTTTCCGCTTTCCATCCGAATCCGGACCTTCGGGACGCGCTTGACGGCGCGGACATGTACCGGAGGGAAGGCTGCGACGGCATCATCTCCATCGGCGGCGGTTCATCCATCGATACGGCCAAGGCAGTCAAAGCGCTGCTGAGCACGGCCGGTCCCGACGACGCAGCCCATAATCGCTTCCCGGACGAGATGCCGATTCCGCATATCGCGATACCCGGCACGGCCGGAACAGGCTCGGAAGCGACCCAAACGGCGGTCGTCTATGTGGACGGCACAAAGATCAGCCTGAACCATCCGGGACTGCTTCCGGACGGTGTGATCCTGGACGCGTCCCTGCTGGAAAGCCTGCCGGCATACCATAAAAAATCATGCGCGCTGGACGCCCTGGCTCAGGGAATCGAAAGCTACTGGTGCGCGTCCGCTACGGAGGACAGCAGGGTTCACGCGTATCTGGCGATCCTCGGCGTGCTGGACAACCTGAAAGCATACCTGGCCGGAGATCCCCATGCCGCGGAGGAAATGATGGACGCCAGTTTCCAGAGCGGCAAAGCGATTCAGATTACCCGAACGACCGCCGCCCACGCCATGTCCTACCGGCTGACGAAAACATACGGAATCGCACACGGCCACGCGGTCATGATTACGCTGCCGGTCCTGTGGGAAATGGCGGCCGCGCATGACGAAATGAAGGACGTGCTCAGCGAACTGACGAGAATCATGCGCCTGGGGGATCCGCTGATGGTGCCGCGGCTTCTCAAAGGGATTATGTTCGATCTGGATATGAAGATTCCGGAACTGCCGGACGAGGCGGCTCTGGATGAGCTGGCCGGCTCCGTCAACGCGGAACGCATGAACAATCACCCGGTAAAAATGACCCGTGAAGAAATCCGGGAAGCATACCGGAAAGCCATGACCCCGATTTGCGGCGCGGAGAAGCAGGCGTGCCTGGATATCTGGCGCTATTATTGAAACCGGACAGATCGGCGCCGGGAGACGGAAAGCGGCCGCCGGCGGACAACGAACAGTGAAGAGCAGAGAGGAGAGACGGGAATGGCCGGCAGGAAAAAATACGATCCGGAAAAAATGAGGCAGGCATATCTGTCCGATTCGGATGAGCAGACGGCGGAAGTCATGAAAGAAACGGCGCCGGCGGAACCGGATACCGACGCCTGGGAGCCGGATCCCGATCTTCATAAAAACCACCGGGACCGGCTGCGCAGACGTTTTATCCAGGAAAACGGATTCGACAGCTTTACGGACGTGCAGATCCTGGAACTGCTGCTTTTCTATGCCAAAGCCCGGGGCGACACAAATCCGCTGGCGCATGAACTGCTGGACGAATTCGGATCACTGAAAAGCGTACTGGAAGCCCGGCCGGAGATGCTGCAGAAAATCAAAGGCGTCGGTCCCCAGGCTGCTACGCTGATTTCGATGGTCGTCCCGCTGACACGGGTCTGGAACCGATGCGCCATGGTTGTCCCGGACCGGATCGGAAACAGCCGGGAAGCGGAAAAATACTGCAAGTCGATTCTGGCCGGCCATCGGACGGAACGGTTTTACGTCGTGGCGCTGAACGCCCAGTGCAAGATACTGGGCCAGCGGAAGATCTCAGAAGGATCCCTGAGTGAGGTATCCGCCTATCCGCGCATGGTGATGGAAACCGCCCTGAATTACAATGCCCACAGCGTCCTGCTGTGCCACAACCATCCGGGCGGAACCTGCGCACCGTCTCCGGAGGATATTTCCTCCACGCTGCAGCTGCAGCGCCTGCTGAACGGCGTGGGCATTCTGGTGCTGGATCATATCATTGTGGCGGGCACCAGTACGTACAGTATGATTGAGCACGGGGATATCGATTACCGGACGCGGCGGTAGGGAACCGCGGCACCCGGGTATCCGGCAGCCGGAAAACGGAGAGCGGATCAGCCGGCCGCCATCGGACGGAAATACCGGGAACGGAAAAACATTTGCACAGGGAAGGGCAGGACTGCAGCGTGAGCGGAAAAAGAAAGAGCCACAGATGGATCCGGCGGCTGATTGTACTGATATGCATCGGGATACTCGGTTTTGCCGGACTGTTGGGGTTTGTCTGCATCCGGGAAGGAAGGGCGGCGACAACCGTGGATGGGAATATGAAGTATGACGCCATCATTGTGCTGGGCGCACAGGTGAAGCCGGACAGGACGCCCAGCGTTCAGCTGACATGGCGCCTGGACGCGGCGGCCGAGGCATACGGGAAGGCGGAAAACCCGGTACCGGTGATCGTCTGCGGGGCACAGGGAAGCGACGAGCCATGTCCGGAAGCGGTCGTCATGAAAGAGTACCTGGTAAAACAGGGAGTACCGGAAAACATGGTTCTGGAGGATCCGGAATCCCGGAATACGAAACAGAACCTGGAGAACGCGAAAAAGCTGCTGGACAGGGAGTATCCGGAAGCGCGCCGCGTACTGATTGTCACCAGCGATTATCACGTACCGCGATCCATGGCGATTGCCGGCGATCTGGGATTTGAAGCTGAAGGACTCGGGAGCCGCTGCCTGCCGGAGTACTGGCTGAAAAACCATGCCAGGGAAGCGCTCGCATGGTGCAAATACTGGATCGGGAAAATATTTCATTAATCATTGGAGAGGGAAACTATGAACCGGGAGGATATCCGGATCCGGCTGGCACAGAATGAAATACCCTCCCCGGCGGAGCTGCCGGAGAGGCTGGAAATATATCTTTCGCTGCTGAGAGAATGGAACAGCAGAATGGATCTGACGGCGTCCCTGGAGGACGAGGAAATTGTGGACCGCCATTTTATCGACAGCCTGACCGTACTGAAAACAGGACTTGTCACGGAGAATGCGCGCTGGGTTGACGTGGGCACCGGAGCGGGGTTTCCGGGACTGATACTCGCGATGGCCCGTCCGGATCTGAACATTACCCTGCTGGACGCCCAGCAGAAGCGGCTGAACTTCCTGCAGGCGGTAATTGACGCAGCGGGCGTTGCCAATGCCGGAACCATTCATATCCGGGCGGAGGACGGGGGCCGGAAGAAGGAACTCCGGGAGCAGTTTGACACAGCGGCAGCCCGGGCGCTCGCCCCCCTCAACGTACTCGCCGAATACCTGATGCCTTATGTCAAAACCGGCGGGTGCGCTCTGTGCTGGAAAGGTCCGGCATTACGGGAGGAACTGGAGACCGGAAGACGGGCCGCCCGCCTGCTGGGCGGACGCCTGGAAATGCCGGTATCCTGTCCTGTATACGGGCGGGAATGGGACCATATGATTCTGCCGATCCGGAAAACAGAAAAAACAGCGGCCGCCTATCCCCGGAAACCGGGGACGCCGAAGGCGAAACCGCTGGGTGTTTAGGGGCCGGGACTCCGGCGCCGGTCAGATACCGGCTGCCTGTCTGGCCAGAAGCCAGGCGCCGGTGATACCGCTGGCGGTATCCAGGCCGGGCTCGACGATGTAGCTTTCGAGGCCGTCTGAAATCAGGGATTCCGGGAAATACCCGCCCAGGAGGCTGACGGTCTTCCGGCGGATTTCCGGGATCAGGAATTTCTGCTGCATGACGCCGCCGCCGAGAATAATCATCTCCGGAGAAAAACTGAACATCGCGCCGGCGCACAGCTGCGCCATATAATTGATTTCAAGCTTCCAGGCCGGATGATCCGGCGCAAGTTCCTTTGCGGAAACGCCCCAGCGCTTTTCAATACTGGGACCTGCTGCCAGGCCTTCAAGGCAGTGCTTATGATAAGGACAGAATCCGTCCGGCGCCGGATCTTCCGGATCCGGGATCAGGGGGATATGGCCGATTTCAGGATGCATGAAGCCATGAACCGGCTTTCCGTTGATAATCAATCCGCCGCCGACGCCGGTGCCGACGGTTACGTACATGCAGGAGGATTTTCCCCTGGCTGCGCCAAGGGTATATTCCGCCAGCGCCGCCGCGTTCACGTCCGTGTCGATCGCAACGGGAATCCTGAGCTCATCCCTGAATACCTGCGTCATCGGATAGTTGCACCAGGCGAGCTTCGGCGTAATCGTGACAGATCCGAAAGACGGCGACGCCGGATTCAGATCCAGCGGACCGAAAGAACCGATACCCAGGACCTCCGCTTTGTTTTCCCGAAAGAATGAAACCATCTGGGGCATGGTTTCCGCCGGCGACAGCGTCGGAATCGTTTTCCGTTCCTGCATTTCCCCCGCTTCGTTCATAATTGCCATCACCATCTTGGTACCGCCGGCTTCCAAAGCTCCGTAACGCATGGTAAAAGCCACCTCCGTAACGTATTTAGTCAATTCATCGGGACGCTGCTATATCATTGTTCCAGATACAAAACGATTATACCAGACAATGACTTTACGCGTCAACGAGGCGGAAAGAATACAGACCGGTCATCCGCACAGGCGGTCCAGTTCTTTTCCCAGCGCATTTTTCAGGGCTTCCAGTTTTTCCGGCGAAGGAAGATACCGGTCGTCATTCATGTCCTGTACCTGCCATACCGGCCCCGGCGAAGGAGTATCCCCCGTCCGGCGCGGAAAAATGTGCCAGTGCATATGCCGGCCTTTTCCGGAACCCAGCAGCTCATAATTCAGTTTATCCGGACGGAAGGCATTGCCAACCGCTTCCGCTGTAAGCGCCATATCCCGCAGGAAAGCGTTCCTGAAATCCGGCGCCAGCTGGCTCAGTTCCGTTGCATGCTCCCTGCACAGCAGTAATGTATAGCCTTCAAAACGCTGATGGTCCCCGATAACCACATACCCCGTTTCCAGCTCCCGGACGAAGTACGGGTTGGTTCCGTTCCGGATCTGTTCCATCCGGCCGCAGACCAGGCACTGATCCGCACTCTGGAGCAGGTTGCGGCGATAGTATTTTGCGGGGAAGGTCCGGCTGCCGTCCAGCTTGTCAAAACTGGTATCCCGGACATATACCATCCCCAGCTTTTCCATGACCCGCCGGCTTTTCCGGTTCTCCGACGCAAAGATACCGTCGATTGCCTCCACCGGCCTGACCGCCCTGATTTTTTCCATCAGGGCGGTCAGGTATTCCCCGGTATAGCCATGTCCCCATTGGTCGGCCCGGATATTGTAGCCGATTTCCCAAGCGTTCCGCTCAGGGTGGTAACACATGCCGCCGCTGCCGATCAGCTCGCCCGTGCTTTTCAGGACGATGCCTTCGTCATAGTTATCCGGATCATCCGGATTCCGGCTTTCAAGCCAGGAGCGGACATCCCCGACGTGGTGATACAGCGGATAGATCATATAGGTATTGACATTCGGATCCCCGCACCAGCGGAACGCTGCTTCCGCGTCATCCGGAACCAGCGGACGGATGATCAGACGTTCCGTTTCAAAAGTAATCTTCATAATGTCCGGCCTCCATGCGATCTGTACATCAGACAGGCGTCCTGAAACCGGATTCATTCTATCATCCTGAAATTAGTAAGGCAAGCCGAATAAAGAAGAAACCGGCCTGAAAATACGAAGAAGAACCGGCATCAGAAAACCGGAATGCCGCTGCCATACTGAACAGGAATACTAAAAGAATGCCTGATAACAGTCAGAAATCGAAAAGAATCTTAATCAGCAGGAGAAGCAGAACCAGCATAATGACCGGCCGGACGATTTTCGTTCCCTTTGACAGCGCCAGGCCGGAACCGATCCAGCTGCCGGCCATATTGCACACCGCGGCAGCCAGGCCCAGCGGGATCAGCACCTGGCCGTTGAACAGAAAGACGGCCAGCGAGGTGACATTGGACGTCAGGTTGATTACTTTTGCCTGAGCATTGGCAGCGCTGACCGCCATGCCGGCAAAAACGGTGAAGGCAATAATCAGAAACGACCCGGTACCCGGACCGTAAAATCCGTCGTACATACCGATGGCAAAAGCGGATACAATACAGACAATGACGGTCTTCCGATCCGCGGCAGCTTCCTTTTTGCCGCTGTCCTGAAACAGATGCCGGTTCAGCACGAAAAACGCCGCGGCAGGCAGGACCGCAAACAGGATATACTTCATCACAGCTTCGCTCATCATCAGCGACAGTTTTGCTCCCAGGGAAGCTCCCAGAACCGCCGCAGCTACAGACGGTATCGCGAGGCGGAAAATGACCAGGCCTTTCCGGATGAAACGGGCGGCAGCCAGCGACGTTCCGCAGGCAGAGGAAAGCTTGTTTGTGGCAATTGCCATATGAACCGGCAGGCCTGCGAAAAGGTATGCCGGAAGAGATATCAACCCGCCTCCGCCGCCGATGGAATCCACAAATCCCGCAAGAAACAGCAGCGGGCACACAATCAGGAATGTTTCCGGTTTCAGCTGCATATGACGCGCTCCATGGGCATGAAATCGTTATTGAAAAGCCTTGCAGATAAAGCCTGCAAGGCAGTGCGGATGGCGGGGGTCGAACCCGCACGCCGGTTAGGGCAGGGGATTTTAAGTCCCCGGTGTCTGCCATTCCACCACATCCGCAAATCCGCAGAAAGTATAACACTCTGCGGAATTATGAGTCAAGAAGGATTTCGGAACCTGCGGCCGGAAAACGGCTCCTGACGGGTCATCTCAGACATCGTCTGCCGGCTTGCGCAGGGTCAGGTAGACGGTATAGGGTTCGTCGGTTACTTCATACAGGGGGATGAAACGGAAATTGACCGGCTGGCGGCGGGTGCGCCAGGTATTCTGCAGCCAGGGAAAAACGTCATAGGTATGCGGCGTTTCTGCAAGAAGGCTGGATTCCGGATGAACCGGATCGACGGCGAAACCGCAGTCGTGATCCGTCAGGGCTGCCAGGACAACGGGACCTTCCACAGCCGCAGCCATCTCCGGAGCGCCTTCCAGCGGCTCAAAGCGAACGGCGGAGGGGAAGAAAACATCCAGCTCGTCCTTCAGCCAGACGCGGGAGAGAATCAGATAGCCGTCCGAAACTTCCGGATGAACCGGTTCGCCGTTCAGCACAATTTCCGGTTTACCGGCACACCAGGAAGGAACGCGAAGCTTCAGCGCAAAAGACGAGGGCAAATCCGTACTGACAGTAAAACGAAAGCTCCAGCGGGAAACCCTGCCGCCGCTGTGTTCATCAAAAAGGACCTGATTGTTGTAATCCTTCATATGAACCGACTGGGTGAGACGGACGTCGCAGCCGTTTGCGCGAACAGCCGCTTCCGAGGGAATGTACTGGCTGACGGTGACATCCGTTCCGTCAGAATACCAGATCAGGGAGGGGTACATGGCCTGGGCCTGGACCATTGTGCCGAAACAGCACCAGAAATCCCGTGTGCGGCTGCCCCATGTTTTCCTGCTTCCGGGCGCCATCGGCAGGAAATAGGTCGGCATACCGGTACCGCGGTTTTGCTGGGCAAGAAAACCGTTATAGATCGCACGCTCGATATAATCGGCATAGCGGGCGTCTCCGGTCCAGCGGTACAGGTATTCCGCGGTGCGGACCATGTTGTAAACGGTGCAGAATTCCTGATCTGTACCGGACAGATACTGTCCGTGAGCATGAGGCGGAATCCAGAATTCCCCGGCATTGGAGGCGGTGGTGGCGAACATGCCCCGGTCCGTAACGGCTGTCTTCCAGAAAGCTTCCATGCGGTGCATCCACTTATCGTCACCGGTGATCTCAAAGAGGCGGCCGGCGCCGTGGGAAACGGGAATTGAAGCGTTGGCGTGGTCGTCGGAGAGCGCGTCTTCCCCGGCATCCAGACGGTCAAACAAGGCGTTGCCTTCATACGCCGCAACGAGTTTCCGGTATTTTTCCTTACCGGTCAGCGCCAGGAGATCCGCCCAGACCTCCAGCATACCCGCCTGCTCCCCGCTGAAAACCGCATCGGGATTGTCAGAGCGCACACTGTCCACCCACCGGACATACCAGTCAGCCAGGCGGTCAAGGATTTCAACGGCAGTCTGGCTGCCGAGCAGATCATAGACGTCCTTAAGGCCCATGATGGTTTTATGCATCGTATACTGCGGCGACCAGATATACCGGTCCGCTTTCATCATCGCAAAATATTTTTCCGGTATGGAGCCAACCCATTCCCCGCCGTTCAGCTGCTGGCAGCGGGCCAGTTCGGAGACGATATGATCCAGCTTGGCCCGGAGCTCCGGCCTGCTTTCATTGGCGCAAAGGGAAGCCGACGCGGAAAGCCAGTGGCCGAGGAAGTGACCGCGGAGCTGGCAGCTCGGCGCCTCCCAGCCCCAGTGGAGTTTTGCGGCTGAGGGGTCGGGAATAATCTGCTGACCGGGCAGGATGACGCCGGCTTCCAGATAAAAATTCTGAAGAAGGCAGGTGGAATCAAGCTCCATCAGATAGGATTCGTTCAGGTCCATCCGGCGGCGGAAAAGCCCGGGAAGGATGCGTACGGCATTGATCGGGGCACGGGTCAGCATGGCAGGAGTCTCCTTTCAGGATTGTGATGATCGGCCGGGTGGCGAAGGCGCCGCTGCCTGCTCCTGTGCTATATTTCCCCCCGGCGGGAAGATCGGATCATCATTTCAAAGCAGGCCTTTATCCGGAAATGCTAACATTAATTTATCATACTTCAATGCACAATACAAATGAAAATAAAACGGAGCACATGGAATCCGGAAAAGTTACGCAAACAATTGCGGATGAAATCAATGTTGTAATTTTAAAAGCGATGGAGTATAATAAAATTAATCGTTATACTGTAAAAACATATGTTGACCTTGCAGGAGGATGTCAAGAGATGGGCCGGAAAAAGATCGCTGTCCTGATTGCCAGCATCGACCGGGAGTATCAGCAGGATTTTGTCTCGGGACTGGCATCCGCCGGCGCGAACCAGGATCTGGATATCTGCATCTTCAACACGCAGGGCCATATGAACGTCGCCATTTCATCCACAAGCGAAGTGGGCGAGAGCATGATCTATGACCTGCCGGACCTGAACGAATTTGACGGGATTATCTCTCTTCCGGCGACGATGGGGAATGATATTGCACTGCAGAAAATGAACGAAGTGCTGCGGCCGCTGGAGGAAAGCGGGAAACCCCATATTTCCATCGACGTACCCCAAAGGGGCGCTGTGTGTATCAATTTCGACGACGCAATCAGCGTCGAGGAACTGACGGAACACCTGATCACTGAACACGGCGCCCGCAGGATTGCCTTTGTATGCGGCCCCATGGAGTCCAGCGTAGCTGCGAACCGGCTCGAAGCCTGCCGGAGAGCAATGCGGAAACACGGGCTGGAACTGGACGATCAGCTGGTATTCGACGGTGAATGGACCCGGGTCGGCGGGAGAAAAGCCGCGGAAAAGATCCTGGAAAACGGCGGAGAACTGCCTCAGGCGATTATATGCGCAAACGACGATATGGCGCTGAGCATCATTGAATGCCTGAACGAGCAGGGGGTTCGTGTACCGAAGGACGTGATGGTCACCGGGTTTGACGCACTGCGCGAGTCTGTGCTCCGCGGGCTGACGACCATCTGCCGGCCGATTGACCGCTCCGCCCGGAAGGCGATCGATATCCTGAACCGGTGGATCGAGGGAACGGTACCGGATGAGATGACGGTTACATTAAGTACGATTCCGATATACGGCGAAACATGCGGCTGTTCCCAGAGCCTGGAACATATCAACGAAAAGCTGCGCATTCTGGGAACAGAGCGCTGGAATATGGAAACCATACTGACACGGGTCAGTATGTTCTCCGGCACGATGGCGGGCGTCGGCGACGAGCAGGAAGCTTATGAGAAGATCCGTGAATTCGTATCCAGCTGGAATATCCGGGAAATGTACCTGTGCGTGGATCCTTCCGTCTGCAGGAATGTGGAATCCTCCGGAAACGGCGGCGGGTATCCGGATGAAATGCTTCTCCTGTACGGGATACGGGACGGAAAAGAATATCCCTCCCAGCTGTTTCCCAAGACAGATCTGACGCCGGTATTGCGGGAAATGCGCAAAAGCAATGTCACCCTGGTATTCTGTCCGCTCTATTACCGGGACCGCAATTTCGGCTATGTGGCCATGAGCATGGGAAGCGGAACTGGTTCCGCCCTGTATTCCGTGCTGATGCTGCTGAACGGGGCGCTGATGAGCCTGTATCTGCAGACCAATATCAAGCAGTACGCTTTTACGATCGAGAAGATGGCGGTGCACGATATTATGACCGGTATGCTGAACCGGCGCGGATACATGGAGCTGGCTCCCGCCGAAATGGAGAAAGCCCGGAAACAGCGGAAGTATTTTGCCCTGCTCAGTATGGATATGGACGGCATGAAAAACATCAACGACATATACGGCCATATGATGGGCGATGAAGCGATCTGCCGGATGGGGGAGGCGCTGCTGATCCTCGAAAAATACGGCATTACCCCTGTCCATATCAGCGGAGACGAATTCCTGGCATACGGGATTACGGACAGCGAGGACGACGCGAAACGGCTGATTACGATTGTCAACGAAGAACTGGACCGGAGAAACCTGGAGAACGCCTGGATCTGCCCGATCACCGCCAGTATCGGCGTTTACGCGGCAATACCGGAAAAGGACGATACGCTGGATCTGTTTATGACCAATGCGGACAGGGCAATGTATCAGAATAAAAACTCGAAGAAACACCGGAGAAAAGACGATCCACAGTAATAAGACAACCGGCAGGCGCAAGGCCTGCCGGTTGCGGCGTTCAGCGGGTTTATTCTTCGCCCATGGAATCAGACAGCCTGACAAGCTGTTCGAAAACAGCGTCGGCCGTATCGTCGTCCGGGACCGTATATACGTCCTCGCCGTTTTCATCCTGTTCGATCTTCAGGATAAAAACTTCCAGATCGTCTTCATCCGCTTCCGGATCACAAAGGGCCAGATAGCTTTCGCCCTTGTATTCCAAAGTGGCGAGATGCTCGAACAAGGTCTTTTCGCCGTTCTCGTCAATGAGCTCGACGATATCGTCTTCTTCGGGTTCGTTGGGGCTGTTTTTGAGTTCATCGGACATAATTTGTTCCTCCTGACGGTTTATTTGCGGCTGTCCAGCCATTCCTGCAGAAAGACGGCAGCGGCAACTTTGTCGACTTTGGATTTCCGCTCGGCGCGGGAAAGACTGCCTTCCAGAAGAGCGTCTTCCGCGGCGACAGTGGACAGACGTTCGTCCTGAAAAAAGACGGTGAGACCGGCCTTTTCAAGCTGGGCGCAGAGTCCGCGGACCTTCCCGGCCTGAAACCCCTCCGTGCCGTCCATATTCAGGGGAAGGCCGGAAAGCACCTGCGTCGTTTCGTACTGATCACAGATGGATTTGATCCTGCGTGTGTCGGGCCCCCAGCCGACGCGGGTGATCACCTCCACAGGGGAGGCGATCGTGCGGGTGGGATCGGAGACAGCGACGCCGATGCGGACGTCCCCGATATCCAGGGCTACAATGCGTTCATTCATCAGATCATATCTGCCTTCCGGCCGCAGACAGCGCCTTCGGCGTTGTCCAGACAATGAAAAAGACTGAAAGAAGCCTCCGGGATCCGGAGGCCTCAGCAGGTTAGTTGTTACTGGTGCGACGCGGGGGACGGCGGAAATTCCCGTCACGATGGGGCGCGTCGCTGTTCGCGGAGTAGACGATATCGTTCCGGATCAGGTTGATTCGTCCCTGGGCGTCGATTTCGCTGACCTTGACTTCCAGTTCGTCTCCGATGCTGACGACATCCTCCACCTTTTCCACACGCTTGGTATCCAGCTTGGAAATATGAATCATGCCGTCCTTGCCGGGAGCCAGTTCGACGAAGGCGCCGAAGTTCATGATGCGGACAACCTTGCCGGTATAAACATCGCCGACTTCGATATCCTT
>JAEEGL017183324.1_pt1 | contig 13768 bp, 7 predicted proteins | sample 9134231 | NCBI WGS metagenome assembly JAEEGL01 (sample SAMN16246548, study PRJNA631951) | gut metagenome | biome: gut microbiome; feature: rumen; material: fiber-attached | host: Bos | place: Iran: Karaj | collected 2018-10 | reverse complement strand
GTGCTGCCGGCGGGGGGGGTGCGGGTGGCGTCGCGCTGGCGGGGGGTTATGGGGGGGTGCTGGGCCGTCGGGGTGCCCGCGTTGCGGCCGCCGGACTGGCCGGGGTCGATGAGGTCCTTCTCGGTGCCGCCGTAGATGGTGTTGTTGGTCAGGCCGCCGCCGATGGTGACGACGTTGTGGCCTTTCCCGTCGCCGTCGCCGCGCAGGTTGACGACGTTGTAGCCGGTGCTGTTGTCGGTGGCATTGTTGCCGTTGGCGTCCGTGCCGAGAAGGACGGTGTCGTCACCGCTGCCGCTGACAATGGTGGCGTAGCGGGCGTTGACGATGTTGATGCTGTCGTCGCCGGTGCCGCCGTCCAGGATGGCCTGCTCCGCCGACCAGGCATAGACGCTGTCGTCGCCGATGCCGCCGTCCAGGGTGGTGTTGTTGGCCCGGGCGACGGTGCCGCCGGCGCTGGGGCTATCAAAGAACACATAATCGTTGCCGCCGCCGAGGTTCAGCAGGTCGCGCTCCACGTTGCCGACGGTGAAGTAGAGGCTGTCGGCCGAGACGCCGCCGTTGATGGTGGTATGGCCGTCGCCGCCCTTGACGCTGACGAGGTTGTTGTCCTCGGCCAGTTCGACGTAGTGGAAACCGTCGGTGCCGGTGCCGTCGAAGATGATGGTGTCGTCGCCGGTGCCGGCGTAGATCGTTTCGTAGGTGCCGCGGACGGAAATCGAGTCGCTGCCGCTGCCGGCGTCGAGGGAATGGCCGGTGCCGCCGGTGACGTCCAGGACGTCGTCGCCGGTGCCGGCTTTCACCGTGCCGCCGAGGCCGGTGAGGGCCAGGGTGTCGGCGCCGTCGCCGAGGTCGATTTTCGCGTTGTCGCTGCTGACGGTGGCTTTGTCGTTGCCGCCGCCGAGGTTCACGGTGGCGTTGGCCCCGGCCAGATTCAGCGTATCGTCGCCGCCGGCCAGGTCGAGGTAGCCGCCACTGGCGCCGCTGACAAACACGCTGTCATTGCCGCCGCCGGTGAAAATCGTGTCGCCGCGGCCCGTCGCCGCCACCGTGTCCGAGCCGCTGCCCAGGGACACGATGACCACGCTGTCGAGGCCCCGGATGTCGATGTTGTTGTCGCCGTCCACGCCGGTGATGACATAGATACCGTCGTCGTTCCAATAGCCCGGCGGCAGCGTCGGCCCCGGTGGCGTCGGCGAGGATGGCGGATAGGAAATCATGACCTTGTCGCCGGTGGCGCCGTTCTGCGCGTAAAAGGCGTACTTCGTCTCTCCCCCGCCCGGGTACGCCGCCACGGTGATGCCCGAGGACGCGCCGTTGACGAGCAGATGGCCGCTGTCGTCGAGCTTCAGGACATCGGTAAGGCTGCCGCCGACCGTCTCACGCAGCACGACCAGGTCGCCGGCGTCGAATTCGCCGGTGATTTTCCCGAGGTCGTCCAGCGCCTTGACCTTCAGCGTATCGTCGCCGCCGCCCAGCGTCAGCGCCAGCGAATCGGCGACGCCGCCCGCCAGGTCCACCTCGTCGTTGCCGGCGCCGGCGTCGATGGTGGTGTTGACGACATTGCCGCCGATCGTCAGCGTGTCCTTGCCGGCGCCGAGGCTGAACCCGCACCCGGTAACCGTGCCCGTGATGTCCAGGTGGAGGTCGGCCGACGCCAGGGTGATATTGGTCGCGGTGCCGCCGTTGACGCGGAGCGTATCCGTCGTCGCCTCGACGGATTTCCCGCTAAGATTGGCATCGGTCAATACGAGCACGTCACCGGCGCCGAGGGAGCAGGCGATTTTCGTGAGCCCGTTGTATTTCAGCCGCAGCGTATCGTCGCCGGCGCCGAGGTACAGCGTGAGGGAATCGACGGAGGAAGATGACAGGTTTATATAATCATTGCCCGCGCCGGCGTCGATGGTGGATTGCTTGGCTTCTTCGTCCGAGCTGAACGAGTCGTTGCCCTCGCCGAGGTAGATTTCCGTACCATTCTTAGCGTATCTGACACGAAGACTGTCGTGCCCGGCCCCGGTGTCGATCCTCGCCTGGCTGGAGGCGCCTTGCACCGTGATCGTATCGTTGCCCGCCCCCGCGCGGACGGTGGACTGGATGACATAGCCGGAAATCGCCAGCGAATTGTCGCCGGCGCCGAGGTCGATGGTCGAGCTTCCGCCGACAACGTAGCCAATCGTCAGCGTGTCGCCGCCGCCGCCGAGGCTGATGGAAGATTTGTTTACGCCTTTATTGATATTGACGCTGTCGCTGCCCGCGCCCGCGGTGATGGTCGATTCATTCACGGAAATGTTATCGCCATCATACCCTTTGATATCGAGCCGGTTGGCGCCCTCCCCGAGGCCGATGGCCGAGCCGTTGGTCAGATAGCCGCGGTTGGGTTTTCCCTCAATGACAACGGCATCGTCGCCGGCCCCCATGGCGACCGTCAGGGAATCGGCATAGCCGCTGATGCCGCAAAGCGTCAGCTCGTCGTCGCCGGCGCCGAGGCTGATGACCGCGTTCTTCGCCCCGTAAGCGAGCCTGACGGTGTCGCGGCCCGTGCCCCCGGTGACGGTGGAGTCCTCCAGGGAATTCGCGTTGCTGGATTTCATCCCGTTGATTTCGAGCCGGTTGGCTCCGTCCCCGAGGTCGATGGCCGAGCCGTTGGCCAGATAGCCGCCATCAACCCGAAAAGAAATGACAACGGTATCGTCGCCGGCGCCCATGGCGACCGTCAGGGAATCGGCATACCCGTCACTGCCGCAAAGCGTCAGCCGGTCGTTGCCGGCCCCGAGGCCGATGGAGGACTTTTTCGTCCCATAAGGGAGAAGGACGGTGTCGTCGCCCGCGCCCGCGGTGACGGTGGCGTGCTCCAGGGAGTACGTGAAACCCTTCCCTTTCACATCGAGCTTGTTGCCGCCGTCACCGAGGTTTACGACGGTATTCCCTGGATTGTTGACGTTTCCGATGCCCCCGCCGACCTCGACGGTATCGGCGGCGCCGCTGCCGGTTATCGTGGTGTCGCCCGTCACGTCTCCGGTGACGCTGACGTGATGAAACGCGCTGCCACCCACCACCGCCGGCAAAGTGACCTCGCCGCTTGCAATATTGCCGTTCCACACCGCTACGCTGTCGTTTGCTTCCCATGCCATGATGCATCCGTCCTTTCACGTCCCGTTGCCGGCTATGCCCAAAGCGAAGGCCGCCCGGCCCCCGCGCTCTTGCTTCCCGGCGCTTTCATCGCCGCCTGTCTGCCGCTGCCGGGAAACGCCGCCGCCTGCCCCGGAAAAGCGATACGCCAAAAAGAGGACGGGCCGCGCCCCCTCCCCGGTGGGATAGGATATGGAGTTCTTCGCGCCGGTTCGCGCTTACGGGACAGTGCCCCCTGTGGACATCCATCATCAACATACCCGGCCCCTGCCTTTCTCATCCTCACCGCCCATCGACGGGAGTGGCCCATACAGTATCCACATTTCCCCAATCGTAATTGTACACGAAAACCCACCGTTGCACAATAAAATGAGATTTATTCCGGGGGAGTTTTTTACTCCCACGGAATTTCGTCGAATTACCCCAGGGCTTTACGAGCGCTTATCCTCCGCCTTAGAGGCGGGAGTCTTAGCGCTCGTTGGCATCGGATCAAAAAAGGCACCCATTCGCTGGGCGCCTTTTTTTGCTTCGCTCCCCACCGGCACGTCGCGGGCGCGAAGGGAGGGAGACGGCATGATAAAACTGCGAGAACTGTAGTTCTTCGCGGAATAAGTCAGATTTGCGTAGAGCGTAATGCCGTGGAACCTCATCCACCGCCTGCGGCGGTCCCGTGACCGTTCGCCGGACTTTCACGCTCCGGAAAGAAAGGCGTACCGCAGGGAATGCCCGACGGGCCCCTCCGGTTTTTGTCAAAAACGCGCAATTTGGCAGAAGATCCCTTTTTCCGACCTGCCGAAAAAGCATATATGGCAGGGCTTCGTCGCCTTTCCCGGAGAAGCGATCCAAAATCAGAACTACAAAATTTGTACTTCGTATTTTTGAGGGGCGTTTCTTCGATGGCCGCCAACCCATGAATAACAAGGAGCGACGCGTTGCCTCTCTCCCGGTCATCGACCCAAAATTGTAAAAATACCAGGCACCATGTCAGTTTTCCATCGTTCCGGTTCCGCCGGAAAAAGAGGTTCCCTTCTTCCGGCAAATCGGCTACAATTAGGAAGGAAAGATTCTCCGTCGGGAGGGAGGCGCGTCATGAAGAAGATCGTCCTGGATATAGCGATGCTGGTGGTGCTGATCGTCCTGATGTGTTTCCGCGTTTTCCCGAAGTGGCTGCATGAGGCGCTGGGGCTTGTCCTGCCGCTGTTGGCGCTGTTGCACTTCGACTGGAACCGCGGCTGGTTTTCCTCGCTGCGGCAGGGGCATTGGCGCCGCCGTCTCCCCGATCTGGTGAACGTCGCGCTGTTCGCGGCCTTCCTGGTGGCCACGCTGACCGGCCTCGTCATCGCCCGGAATCTCTTCCACGGCATCCTCGGCCCGGGCTGGGAGCGGAGCATTCCCGTGCGCCGCGTCCATATCGGTTTTTCCTACGCCATGCTGATTCTCTGCGGGCTCCATCTGGGCTTTCACTGGCCGGCCCTCTGGGGGCGCTTCGTCCGCCGGTGCCGGCTCGATACCGCGTCCCGGCTTTACCGCGCCGGCTGCCGGGTAGCGGCGCTGCTGATCGCGGCGGCGGGGGCTTACGCTTCCGTTCTCTATCAGGTCGGCAACCGCCTGCTGCTGCGGCGCATCTACGGTATCACGGCGCTGAAGCTGCCGCCGGCGATCGTCCCTTTCATCTTCCTGGCCATCATCGGCCTCTACACGGTCCTGGGGACGCTGCTGGCCCGCCGCGGCGAAAAGGAGGGGCGCGGCGCATGATAAAACCGCGTGAAGCGAAGCGACGACCTCCCGGCTGCAAGCCGTCGCCTTGACACCTTTCCGCTGAAAGCCGAAATCTTTGGGCCTTGACGACCTCCCCGCTGGCTCGCTGCGCTCGCCGCAATAGTCCAGCGGGCTATTGCGCAGTCCGCCGGATCTCGTGCCCCCTCTCCGCGGGGAGGCTCAGCCTTCCCTCCGTGAGGGGGTTCCGTTTTTTCAATGCGAAAGCCCGTGAAGCGGGAGGCTTCACGGGCTGTTTTGATGCGGTTTTCAGAAGAAGAAGTTCAGTTCGGTGAAAAATGAGGAGGCTTTGGCGTCCTGGTTGCCGATTATGCCCGGAAGAAAATCACGCTACATATCCTTGCCGATGAAATACTTGACCGACGCCTGGAAGTTTTTCATCGGCACGTAGTCGATGCCGAGTTCCACGCCTTTCTGTCCGAGGAGGATGGCATCGTAGGTCGGGGCCCAGACGGCTTCGCTCCCGAGGCGGCGATAGGCGATGAAGGCGCCCCACGAACCGGGTTTCGCCGGATCGGCGCCCTTGTAGTCCAGTTCAACGCTCCAGGCGCGTTTCACATTCATGGTCCCGTAGGAGCCGTCCTCTGCCGCCGCGGTGTTCCAGGCGTAGGCGCCGTGCAGCAGGAAGTTTTTGTCGAGCCGCCAGCCGAGGCCGATTTCCCAGATGTTGGCCGCGTCTTTGCTTTCATCGACAGGGGAATTCCCGGAGTACATCGCCTTGTAATGCGCCTTGTTCACGAAGCGATGGTAGCCGACGCCCCAGGTGATCTTGTCGGCGCGGTCGTTGTATATCTCGAAGCCCTGATAGCTGGCGGAGTCTCCTTCCGGGTCTTCCCACCGGACCTGCCATACGTCGGAGCGCGCGTAAACGCCGTTTACCCGGCCGACGCTCAGCGTCGCCCTGACTTTGTTGCCGAAGGTGATCTGACCGCCCGATACCGTGTGGTCGAACATCATGCCGTGGTCAATGTTGCTGAAATAGGCCAGTTTGCCCAGCATGATTCGGGTTTTGCCATAGTCGCCCTGTACCCACATGCGGTCAACCTGGAATTCGTTGACTCCGAAATCCGCGATGGATCCGTTGGTGGCGTTCTTCGCGGAGTTCATGTCGGTGTTGTAATCAATGCGGGCATGGCCGGTCCAGTTCTTGTTGATCCGTACCTCCGGCTCAAGGCGGAGGGTGACGTACTGCGCGTGGAAGTGCTCCGGGAGGCGTTCGCCTGTTTCCCAATCGTAAAAGTCGCGGTTCCAGCGGTGTATTTCGTTGTAGTAGCGGTAACGCACGGTGCCGTTCCATTTCACGTTGTCCACTTTTTTCTCCAGGGCGCCGACGCGGATGCCGAGGCTGTTGAGCTCGTCGGCGAATTCGGCGGCCAGTTTGTCGACGAGGGCTTTGTCGGCGCCGGACGGGCGCTTGGCCATGGCCCGGGCGACCATCTGGGCCATCTCGTAGCGGGTGATTTCCTGTTCGCCGCGATAGGTGCCGTCGCCGTAGCCTTCGATGACGCCGTCGGCCGCCAGTTGCGAGACCGCGTCGTAGGCCCAGTGGTCAGCCGGAACGTCCTCGAAGGGATTCGCCGCCGCGAAGGCCGTGGATGCCGCGCCGGCGACGAGCGCCGTCGTCAGCGCCTTGACGAGAGATGGTTTCACGTTCATTCGATATGCCTCCCAAACTGCTTGCTTTTGTCGATGCCGGCGCGCCGCGTTTCCCGACGGTTTCTATGATAGCACGATTTTTCCCGCGGAACAATAGACGGGGCATAAATGCAGGATTGCCCGAGGATGCCCCGGCTATGGCAGAAGCGTCTGCTCGATGACCGCCAGCGCGGCTTTGGCCATGGCGGAGCCGCTGTGGCCGACGCCGGGGACGGTGATCAGGCGCCAGTGAAACGGGGCGTCGATTCTCGCGGCTTCGCTTCGCGCCTTGTAGTAGAAATGCTGGCCGCGCTCGAAGCGGTTCCCGCCCTGCGCGTCGGCCTCCGGCGTCTGGCGGAGGTTGTCCGTGCGCCGGGTGTCTTCCTCGCCCAGCAGGATGACGACGGGCTTGGCGAAGGCCGCCGCCCGCTCCGCCTCGGAGAGGGGAACGCCTTTCAGGCCGTAAGGGAACGGCGTGTTCGGGTTCGGCATCGTGTACCAGCCCGCGTTGGCGGGTATGATGAGGTCCGCTTCGGAGGGCCCGCCGAACAATGCGTAGCGGTGCACCATCTGGGCTCCGGCGGAGTGGCCGAAGACGACGACGGGGCTGCTCGCCGCGTCCTGGCGCGCCTTTACGTCGTGGATCACGCGATCGACGACGGGGAACACCCACTCGTCTTTCGGCTGCCATTGGCCCTTGCCGTTCGTCTTGTCCATGATGTTGCCCGTGTTGTAGTACCGCGCGCCCGGATATTTCTCGTCGGTGAATTCGGGGCAGACGATCAGGAGCCCGTCGGCGTCGGCGAAGTCCTCCCAGCCGGCGCGGTAGTCTTCGGCGTTGCGTTTCATGCCGTGGAACACGACCACGATGGGCCGCCCCGGCGTCCAGCCCGCCGCGCGGTAGCAATAGACGGAGATCGGCGCCGCCGTGGCCCCGGTCGGCTCCGCCATCTCATAGACGGATTCGCCGACGGGAAGCGGCGCCGCGAGGGTGACGGAGACCGTCGCCCAAAGCAGCAGGGCAAACAGCGCGGAAAGGTATTTTGGCAACGTGTACGCTCCTTTCGGGAAAACGCCCTCCGGCACGTCTTCGGCAGGCCGCCTCCCTCCGGCCGGGAGGCCGGGAACTTTTTCCGGGAGGTGGCAGCGAAGCTGACGGGGGCGCAGGATTCCTTATTTCCCACCCAGTTCCGCCGGTCTTGGCGGAACGGGATTCAGCTCGTCCTTGAACAGGCGGACGAGGGCGGCGCCGCCGCGGTCGAAGTAGAAGGAACCGACGGCGATGGACAGCAGATGGCGGCCCGACACGTCATAGTAATAGATCTCGCCGTCGTTCCAGACAAGATTGAAATACTTGTCCCATACGCGCATGTAGCCGGTGCCGTCCGGCTCCAGCACGTACCAAAGGTCGGCGCCGTACTTGCGGGCGTCCTCGCCGTAGGTGAATCGCTCGTCGATGATCCGTTGCAGTTCCTCGGCGCTGGCGGCTTCCGCCAGACCGTTGGGCGCTTTCTCCCGTTCCTCTTTCGTCATCGGTTTCTTCAGGAAGTCCCGGTAGCCCTGGATGCGGTCAAGACGCCAGAAGCCCGCTTTCGTGCGCGGTCCGTCGGGAATCCCGAAGCTCCTGCGGCTGTTCGCGGGGCCGACGGCGATATGGCTTCGGGGCGGGTTCTCGTTTTCGGCCAGTTCGTACTCGAGGCAGAGGCCGGTCCGGATGCCGCCGTACCAGCGCGGATACCATTTCACCGTCTTACCGCTGACTTCGATGCGGCCGTATTTGATCTCGGTGCCGTAGCCGGGACGTTCGATGAGCCAGTATTCGGTCAGGCCGTCCCGCGCATCCCAGTAGAAGAACATATCGTGCAGGAAGGCGAAGGAGACATCCTTTTTCTGCTTGCGGAACTGGTCGTCGTCCCCCAACGGGAAGAACCATTTGTCCTCGGTGTCGCCGCTCCTCACGTAGCCGTAGCCGCCGCGCTCCCCCGTCGGCACCAGCACGATGAAGTGATCGGCGGGGTTCGTCGTCGGGTCTTTGGCGTCGGCTTTCGTGACTTTGCCGTTCTCGCTCCATTGCTTCAGGCGATAGATCCGCCCCGGCAGGTCTTTGCCGAGGTCGGGGCCGTCGATGATGGCGTTGGAGGAGAAGGCGGTATCACTGAGCGAGCCGCCGAGCTGGAGCACCATGCCGGGGGACAGGGGCAGTTTCGCCATGAAGTCGCTTTCGCGCTCAAAAACGTAAACTTCTTCCATGTTGCCCCGTAACTGCTGGCAGTAAATCAGGCGGTTGCCTTCGAGGCTGTAGTGACCCGAGGTCTCATCCGGGAAGGACAGGGTGATGGTCCGGTCGTTCCATTTGACGGGCTTGACGTAGTTGTCGCCGTCCACGGCGCCGTACTTGTCAAAGGTGCCGGTGCCGTCAGCGTTCAGCACCAGATGGTAGCCGTTGGCGACGTGGCCGATCAGCATGCCCTGGCCGGGGAAGACGTACTCCTGCACCTGCACGTAGCGCCCCGCGACTTTTTTCATGTCTATGGGATTTTTCGCGCTCTGCATGTCCTTGTCGCGGAAATGGTATTTCTTGTTGTGGTACATATTGTCATAGCTGGCGTGCCGCAGTTCCTTCGGCAGTTTCACGTCGTCGGCGTGGTCCGGCTGGCCGCTTTGCATGATGTCGCCGAGCCGCAGGAAGGCCTCGGAGAAGGTGCCGTTCCGCTTCAGCGCTTCCTGCCAGGCCGCGTCCACCGGCTCCTTGTCCGGTATTCCACGCGACGCCTGCACCGACGACTTCCCGGCGGCGCCACCCCCGGCCGGCTTCGCGCCGCCCCCGTCACCACCGCCGCCGCAACCGGTCAGCGACAGCACCAGCAGCGCCGCCAGCGCCGCGTGCAGGAGTTTCGATTTGAGATTCATCGGTCATCCCCTCCCGAAAATGATTTTTGTGCATATCAATCCGCCGGCATGGAGAGCCGAAGCCTCTTCCGCGGCACCAAACGGTCCGTGCAGATCGCGCCGTCACCGCAACCGTCAGCGGCAGCACCAGTAACGCCGCCAGCGCCGCGCCCAGCAACTCCGATTTGAGGTTCATCGGTCATCCCCATCCGAAAATGATTGAAACGCAACCGTATTGGAATATTCTAGTCAAGCAGCGGCCTTCAACCGTATGGCGCGTCCTTGTCCGCCGCGTACGTCACGTCATATTCCACTTCATACGGCATAGCGCGCAGCGCCATGTCCTGATTGTCCGTCCATAACTCGCATTGCGTCATTACCGTCTGCACCGCGTCCTCCATGCCCTCGGGCGGATAGCGGTGCTTTTTCAGCAGTTTCTTGATCAGCATCCGCATCTTCGCCCGGGCACTCGACCGTTCCTGCCAATCGATGGTGCGGTTCCGGCGCAGCGTTTCCGTCAGTTCCTTCGTGATGGCGATCAGTTCCTCGTTCTCGTAAAAGTCCTTGATGGCGGTGGGCTTCGTCAACGCGTCGTAAAAGGCCAGCTCGTCGGCGTTCAGCCCCAGCTTTTCCCCGTCCTTCTGCGCGTCGGAAATCTGCCGGGCGAGATTCAACAGTTCCTCAATGACCTGCTCGTTCGTCAGCATCCCGTTCAAATAGGCATTCATCACCCGCTGGATGATCTCGCTGAACTTCTCCGACTTCACGACGTTCGTGCGCCGATATACCTGCACCTGCTCGGCGATGAGTCTTTTCAGGAGTTCCACGGCGAGGTTCTTTTCCTTCATCCGGGAGACTTCCTCCAGGAACTTCGGGTCGAACAGGGAAAAGCCCGCTTTCACGTCGGAAAAGAGGTTGATGACGCCGTCGCTCCTGATGCTCTGCTTCAAAAGCTCGTTGATGCGCTGATTCATTTCCGTCAGGGAAATCCTGTTTTCTGTCCCCTGATGCGTAAGCCGCAACACGAGAACGCGCACCGCCTCGAAAAACGCCGCCTCGAAGCGCAAATTCTCCGGCGCCAGCGACGAGCAGAGGGACAACGCCTGACGGAGCAACAGCGACTCCCTGACGAAGGTTTCCTTCTCCTTTTCCTTCTCACGGGCGACGATGAAATTGACCGCCCCGGTGATGGTCTTGGCCCGTTCCAGATCGCTCCCCGCGGCAAATTTCGTATAATCATAGCCGTGGAAACAATCGCGGCATACCGACAGCTTTTCGAGAAACTTCGGATAGGCAACCTTGGCGATGTCCGTATCTCCGTAGTTCTTCTTATCGCGGACCGTGTAGTCGTTCATCGCCTGTTTCAGCGCCGAGGCGATACCCACATAGTCCACGACGAGGCCGCCCTCCTTGTCGCCGTAAACGCGGTTCACGCGGGCGATGGCCTGCATCAGGTTGTGCCCGCTCATGGGCTTGTAAACGTACATGGTCGCCAGCGACGGCACGTCGAAGCCCGTCAGCCACATATCCACGACAATCGCGATTTTCAGCGGGCTGCCGTTGTCCTTGAACACCTTGGCGAGTTCGTCGCGGCGACGCTTGTTGCCGATGATTTTGCGCCAGTCCTCCGGATCTTTGTTGCTCTCGGTCATCACCACGGCGGCTTTTTCCGTCCAATCGGGACGAAGCTCTAAAATGCGGCGGTAAATCTTCATGGCAATCGCGCGGGAATAGGCCACGATCATCGCCTTGCCCGTCAGGAGATTGGCACGGTAGTTCTCGTAGTGGTCGAGAATATCCGTGACGAGGGAATCGATCGTCTTGTCGTTCCCCAGCACCGCCTCTATCTTCCCGAGCTCGCGCTTGCTTCTTTCGATGGTTTCCGGATCGGCGTTTTGCGCCATCAGGTCATATTCGGCGTCAATCAGCTTCAGCGTCGTTTCGTCGAGCTTCAGCTTGATGACGCGGCTCTCGTAGTACACCGGACGCGTCGCGCCGTCCTCCACCGCCTGCGTCATGTCGTAAATGTCGATATAGTCGCCGAATACTTCGCGGGTGTCCCGATCCTTCGCGGAAACCGGCGTCCCCGTGAAGCCGATATAGGTGGCGTTCGGCAGGCTGTTCCGGATGACGCGGGCCGTGCCCACGACGCGCTTCGCCACTTCCTCCCCCGTGGCGCTCCGGGTCATTATGATTTTCTCCGTCAACCCGTACTGCCCGCGGTGCGCCTCGTCCGCCATCACGACGATATTGCGCCGGTCGGACAGCGGCTCGTCAGACTCCTCAAACTTCTGCATCGTGGTGAAAATGATGCCGTTGGCCTTGCGCCCCGCCAACAGCTTTTTCAGATGCTCGCGGCTCTCGGCCTGTATCGGATCCTGCCGCAGAAAATCCTTGCATTTCGCAAACTGTCCGTATAGCTGATCATCGAGGTCATTCCGGTCCGTCAATACCACAATGGTCGGACTTTCCAGCGCCGATTGGAGCAGATGGGCGTAGAACACCATCGACAGCGACTTGCCGCTGCCCTGCGTATGCCAAAACACGCCGCCCTTCCCGTCGGTCGTAGCAGCGTGCGTCGTCGAGGCGACGGCTTTCCGGACGGCAAAATACTGATGGTAACCCGCCAGTATCTTGACCGGTTGTAGTCCCTCGTTGGAAAAGCAGATGAAGTTTTTCAAAATATCGAGCAGCCGCGCCCGCGCAAACAGCCCCTCGAAGAACGTGTCAAACTGCGCGTACTGCGTGTTCTCATAGCTACCGTCCTTCGTCTTCCATTCCATGAAGCGGTCCTCGCCGGAAGTGATGGTTCCGGCCTTCGAGGTCATCAAGTCGCTCATCACGCAGATCGCGTTGTAGATAAACAGGGACGGGATTTCCTGCATATAGTTCCGAAGCTGAAGGAACGCCTCGCTGGCGTCCGTCTCCTCCCGTGACGGGGACTTCAGCTCGATGACGACGACGGGTAAACCGTTCAGAAACAGCACCACGTCAGGCCGCTTCGTACTGTTCTCGATGACCGTCCACTGATTGGCGACGCTGAAGGAATTGTTATCCGGCTCGTCGTAATCCGCGAGATAGCAGATGGCGGAGCGCGACTCGCCTTTGACGGAATAGCTCACGGGCACGCCGCTTTGCAGATAGTCCATGAAGACCTCGTTGCGCTGGGCAAGCTCGCCGTTCTCAAAATTCCGCAGCTTGGAAAGGGCGTCGGCGATGGCGTCCGACGGAAGGGAAGGATTCAGGCGGACAAGGGAGTCCTCCAGCACCGCGTCATAGAGCGGGCTGCGAAAGTCGCGCTCCACGTCCGGGCCGTAGACATGGGTATAGCCCATGCCTTCAAAAAGCTCGATAATAGAGTTTTCATAATCGGCCTCGGTGTAGGTTGTGGACATGATTTTCCCCCTTGGTCTACTTAAATGCGTACAGCCTTTCCCGTGAAGGGATGATTTTTTTCAAATTCAGCGGCTTCTTTTAGATATTCTTCATCTGTTATATTGTCAAACAAATTCTTGCGCCATTCTGCATAATCGAAATTATCGGCTTTAATGGCAACGATAAATTCTGCTGTATCTATCGGTCCCAGTTCTTTTATCAGGCAGTCCATCCCGCGGTTCATAACATATTCCATATTTGTAATCATTCTTTTCTCCCTCCATATACATCAAGGAAATCGACGGGATTCAATAATTTTATATCATTGGTCTTGTACTTGAGCAGCCTCTTATCCGTGGATAAAAAATAGTCACATTTCGCAAGAATTGCACAAGCAACATGATAAGCGTCATACTGCTTAACGCCGGTATCTATAATGTCCTTTGCGATAGATATCATGTCGGCTTCCCTGTCGCTCGCTACATATACAGAAGAATATTTTTGTATAAAGTCTTCTATAAAGATTTTTTTGACAAGGAAGGGGCTTTTATCATTCTCAAATCTTAATATGTATGAGGTGGCCAGTTCAATGTTTCCGGTTCTGATTTCATTTTGTATCAGTTGAATAGCTTTTGTTTCCATAGATACGCGTTGATTGCTTTGGTTGTCATAAGGGCGATTGAAACAGCACGAATCCAAATATATACGCAATATTATCACCTCTCAAAATAGTTATTTCCTCACCTATAACTTGGCACTCACACCCATCAAATAGTTAATAAACGCGCTACATGAAACAAGCATGAGTTTTGCTTCTTCAAATGTTGACGAAGGGCCGCCAATATCACCTGCATGACGGATTCCTTTCGCACCACTGGTATAACTGTATAATGTTTGAAACGCACTCTCTAAGGTGGGATTTATAATTATACCATGATCCGGCAGTGCTCTTGGTAGCTGTCCAGGT
>JAEEGL013571698.1_pt1 | contig 13768 bp, 12 predicted proteins | sample 9134231 | NCBI WGS metagenome assembly JAEEGL01 (sample SAMN16246548, study PRJNA631951) | gut metagenome | biome: gut microbiome; feature: rumen; material: fiber-attached | host: Bos | place: Iran: Karaj | collected 2018-10 | reverse complement strand
TGTCGTATACAAGGGCAAAGACAAATTGCTCAATCGTTTTATTGCCGTCAAGATCTTAAGGCCCGAATTCACCAAGGACGCGACATTCGTTGAGAACTTCAAAAGAGAGTCTCAGGCCGCGGCCGGTCTTTCTCATCCGAATATCGTAGGCGTCTATGATGTAGGCCGTGAAGGCAACATCAACTACATAGTAATGGAGCTTATCGAGGGAGATACTCTCAACAAGATCATCGAGAGAGAAGCTCCGATGGACTACCGCAAGGTCATCGACATTTCCAAGCAGGTAGCCTCGGCCCTCAGGATCGCTCACAAGAACAAGATCATCCACAGAGACGTAAAGCCTCACAATATAATGATAACGAACGACGGCGCGGTAAAACTCGCTGACTTCGGTATCGCCAGAGCTGTAAACGACGCGACTCTTTCTACAGGCAGCAAGATCGTTGGTTCTGTACATTACTTCTCGCCTGAACAGGCAAGGGGCAACTATGTAGACGAACGTTCTGATATCTACTCGCTGGGAATCGTCATGTATGAGATGCTCACAGGAAAAGTTCCGTTTGACGGAGACAACCCGGTAACAGTAGCTCTCAAGCATATCAATGAGGAGATAGTACCGCCTATAGAGTTGGAACCGGGCATACCGCCTGCACTCAACAGGTGCGTCATGAAGGCGACAAACAAGTTCCAGACCAACAGATACGCGAACGCGGATGAACTTATCGAAGATCTTGACAATATCTCGTTCGTCACCAATGTTGCGGGACCTGGACTCTTCGAAAACACGGATATCGAAGAGAAGCGCAAAAAGCGTAAACAAGAGATAGAAAAAGATATCGAAGAGGTCGTACAGGCCAGAGAACGTGAAAATAAAAGAAAGAAGAGAAAGATCATTGCGATCACAGCAGCCATTCTTATCATAGTCGGAGCTTTTGCCGGCGGATACGCCGCATGGAAGATGGGAGTGTTCTCACCGACCAAGGCTGCTCCTGATCTTCTTGACTGCACTCTTGACGAAGCGATGGCGAAGGCACAGGAGCAGGGCTTCAAGATCAAGCAGGGCAAGGACGTATACTCATCTGAATATGCCGAGGGCAGGGTCTGCATACAGGATCCTGAACCGGGTACCGAGGTACCTAAAGAGAGCACTATCACAATCAATCTTTCCAAGGGCAACAAGGAAGGACTGGTTCCGAGTGTTCTGGGCATGCAGAAGGATGACGTTGAGGCATACCTTCAGAGTTACGGATACGAACTGGGTAATGTGAAGACCATCACTTCGCCTGAGAAAGCAGGCATGGTCCTTGAGCAGAGCCCTGTAGCCGGATCGACTCTCGACAAGGAAAGCAGCGTCGATATCATCGTTTCCGACGGAAAGGGAACGGAGAAGGGTACAGTTCCTTCTGTAACGAGGATGTCACTTGAAGATGCCAAGAAGGCTATAAAGTCTGCAGGCTTCGTAGTAGGAAACATCACTTACGACTGGGATGCTTCCATTGGCAAGGGATATGTCATCTATCAGCAGTATCAGGCCAATTCGCAGCTTGACAAGGGTACGGCCATAGACCTTCAGGTAAGCTCCGGACCTGAGCCTGAACCGGAACCGGCACCTGCACCAGACGGTGAAGGCGGCGACCAGAATAACGGCGGTTAGGCTTATATGACAGGTACTGTTGTCAAAGGAATAGGCGGATTCTACTTTGTCTATGACGGCAATGAAGTTGTCATGGGCAAAGCCCGCGGAAATCTCAAAAGAAACAAAGAACTTATATACGTGGGAGACACGGTCGACTTTGATATCGATGAAAACGACAAGGACGGCGAGTGTGTCATCCATCGTGTGATCGAAAGAAGAAACTATCTGACAAGACCACCGGTATCCAATCTGGATATCCTGGTGGTCGTGTTTTCTTTAGTCAGCCCGGATGTCAATTACCCTGTAGTCGATAAACTTATAGCAGGCTGCGAACTTGCGGGAATAAGACCGGTAATATGCATTTCAAAGACCGATCTTGTTACAGAAGAAGATGCAGCTGAAGCTGCAGGCATCTATTCTTCCATATATCCGGTAGTCTGTATAAATGGTCTTACGGGAGGCGGTACAGAACATCTGCGTGAGCTGATCAAGGGAAAGAATGTTGCTCTTGCAGGTCCGTCCGGAGTCGGAAAATCCACGATTACAAACCTGCTTCATGCAGGAGAAAAAGGGATAGAAGAGGCAGAAGAAAAACTCCTCAAGGCAGCCACAGGACGTATAAGCAACAAGACAGGGAGAGGCAGACACACCACCAGACACGTAGAGATATTCCCTCTGTCTGACGGTACCATGCTGTATGACACACCCGGATTCACGTCACTCGACATGCCGGTCATAGAACCCATCGCGGTCAGGGAACTCTTCCCGGAGTTCAGAGGTTTCACAGGAGACTGCAGGTATTCTGACTGCATGCATATAAACGAGCCGGACTGCGCTGTGAAGGAGGCGCTGTCAAGGGGAGAAATATCACGCACAAGATACGATTCATATCTGACAATGACAGAAGAGGTAAAGAAATGGCAAAGATAGCACCATCGATACTCGCCGCGGATTTCGCAAGACTTGGAGAAGATGTAAAGGACATCTGTGACAGAGGAATAGACTACCTGCACATAGATGTCATGGACGGAGTTTTTGTCCCTAACATCAGCTTTGGCGCTGATGTGATGAAGAGTCTTGACCGCACAGCCGGCGCTCCTTATGATGTTCACATGATGATCATCGAGCCGGACAGATATCTTGAGAAATTCATCACGGACAATACCGAGTTTATCACTGTTCACTATGAGGCATGCGACGATATCGGCAAAACTATAGAACATATACATAAGGCCGGCGCAAAGGCCGGGGTTTCAATAAAGCCGGGAACGGCTCCGGAAGTTCTTGATGACTATCTTAAGGACATAGACCTTATACTCGTCATGTCAGTTGAACCGGGATTCGGCGGACAGAAATTCATGGACAGTTCCCTGCCGAAGATCGAATACTATAAGAAAAAGCGCGATGAAATGGGTTATGACTATGTCATAGAAGTAGACGGAGGCATAGGATCAGGAAATGCTCATCTTGTCAGAGACGCAGGAGCAGATGTCATTGTTGCCGGCTCCGCAGTGTTCAGAGCAGCCGACAGATCGGCAGAGATAAAAGCAATAAAAGGAGAGTAGATCCCGGATGCTTATCCACATGTCAACAACGACCAACATACGTTGAATACCGGAAAGCCTGCTAATCGCAGGCTTTTTATTTCTGTATAAACATCTCAGGAAGCAAATGATCTGCTTTTCAGCATTTTTTGCATTCCCAAAACTGTACAGTTTTGACACGAACTTATCAATAGAATGAATGGCGGGGGATTCCTGCCATGATCAGAAGAAAACTAGCGGCATATACGATATTATTCATAGCCGGGACCGCTGCCGGTTATTTCATGTCAGACCGATCCAGGCCGGTCGAGGCGGCCGGATTTGCGGCATCCGTAATGATCAGCATCATGCTTACCGGAAACGATGATGAAAACAGTGCTGACATTTATAGAGATCGGATTTGGAAAGACACAAGGATCATATTCGCAATGCTATTCATCTGCGGATTCTTCCTGTTCTCAATACGCTCCATATCTTACGAAAGAACAGCAATCAGAGCGCTTGAAAACTCAGAGATAAGCGGAAGGGTGATGACAGCGGAAATAAAAGACGAAGACCTGATAATGCTGATAAGGATGACAGGAGACGGACCGCCAAAGGTCAGGGTCACTATCAGGGGATGCGGTGTCACAAAACCATTTGAGATCATCGGAGCGGTAATTGAAGCAGTTGGAGAATACAATGAAATAATGCCGGCGGACGACCCGGGATGTTTTGATTACAGGCTATATATGCGGAGCAAAGGTGTATGTGTTTCTTTTAAAGCGTACAGCTTTGAGATAACTGATGAGGGAAGATCGATACCGGTCCGGGTAAGAAGACATCTTTACAGGTCAAGAGAGGATTTCATCAGCAGATTTGATGGAGAGACCGCTGCGTTCATACGTGGGATCATATTCGGCGATAAGTCAGAGATAGACGAAGATACTGTCAGAGAATTCAACGAAAACTCGACCGGTCATATCCTGGCCGTAAGCGGATTGCATATAGGATTTCTGTACGGACTTCTCCGGATACTTACCGGACGACGCAGGAACAAGGCGGTCTCTGCGCTTATCATAGTGATCCTTATCATGTATGGGGAGATGACGATGTGGAGTCCGGCAACTGTAAGAGCGATAATTGTCATGAGCATAAGCCTTTTGTCTCTCCACTTCGAAAGACAAGCCGATCTGCTGTCATCGGTCAGCCTTGCTGCGTTTCTGATACTCCTTAAGGAACCGTATCAGTTGTTCAATGCCGGTTTCCAGCTGTCTTTCATGGCCATGTGCGGCATAGCATTCTTTACTAAACCCATTTCGCGCTTTTCAGGGGAAACTTTAGGAGTCATGCTGGCCGTCCAGATGGGAACTCTTCCTTTGACAGCGTATTCATTTCACAGATTCAATCCTCTTTCAATGCTGATCAATGTACCGGTAATACTTCTTGCTTCTGTCATGGTACCGTTCTGTATCATGATGCTTATAACAGAAACGGTATTTGGCGGTATACCGCATTTAGCTGAAGACTTCATAGAACTTATCACATATTCTGTTGTCAGACTTAATGATCTGCTGAACTTCAACGGAGGCTTTGCGATCAAAGCTGCCGGCGTGGGAGGCGCTGCGGTCATCGCCGCATATCTCATAATGCTTGGCGGGACATCCGAATGGGTGAGAGTAACGCTCATAAGAGATAAACCTCTCATAGTACTGAAGGCGGCAGCCATGCTGTTTTTGCCTGTGGTAATGCTGGGAGCCTGCCTTTATGATGGGTTTTCTAACGATGAGATAGTGTTCGTAGCTGTAGGACAGGGGGACTGCGTGCATATCAGGGCGGAGGGGCGTGATATCCTGATAGACGGCGGAGGAAGTGATGTATATAACGTGGGAGAGAAGATACTCATGCCTTATCTTCTTCATGAGGGAGTATATAAAGTTGACATGGCGCTTCTCACACATCTTCATGCCGATCATTACAAAGGCATAAGCGAGCTTGCCTCGGAATATCCGGTAGGCGTTCTGGGAATTCCTGTAGATTACAGGGAAAGCCCTGACAATAAGAGTAAACTTACGGCTGACACGAAACAGATCATATATATCAATCCGGATACAAGGATAGACATAGCTGATGAGGTCTACGTTGAACCCATATGGCCTGTGACCGTTTCCGATGAACCGTTCAGCACCGATGATTCAAATGAGCATAACACTGTATATATGATCCACTACAAAGGTATCAAAGTGATGGTGACAGGTGATTTACTTGAAGAAGACGAGCTCCAAATGGTCGAATATTATGAAGGGACGGACACGCTCAAATGCGATGTGCTTAAAGTAGCACATCACGGAAGCAGAACAAGTTCGAGCGAGACTTTCCTTGATGCGGCATTACCGTCCGTTGCAGTTATACAGGCCGGCCGCAACAATTTCTATGGGCACCCTCACGCGCAGACTCTGGAAAGACTTGAAAAGCGAGGTATCAGAGTATGCAGGACAGATCTCAATGGTGCTGTAGGGCTGGATATACGGCATGGCCGCATATATGTAGAGCTTTTTCATCCGGAAGAGCATTCATGAGAGACCAAAAAAATGTTAGAATACTGACATGGCATACAGAGATTTCGCTAACGACAAGAATAAGGGCATACTCAGGGACGTTCTGCTCTTTTACGGAGCAGAGGACTTCCTTATGGAATGGGCCGCTGAGAGCATCATTACGGAATACGTGGACGAGGATTCAAGGTATCTCGATGTCATACGCCTTGAAGGCGATAATGTGACCGCTGCCGATATAATGGCGGAGGCAAGGGCTTATTCGATGTTCTCGGATAAAAGAGTGGTCATAGTAAGGAATTACCAACCGCTGTATAAGGGAGTGTCGGACATCCATGGAGATGATCTTCTCACTTTCGCGGCAGCTCCGCAGGATCAATCCGTGGTGATTTTCATCGTTGACAGCCGTAATCCCGATCTTTCGGCTTACGGAAAGAAGCTGGCCAAGACATGCGGAGCGTATGAGTTTGCAAGACTGGACAAAGCCGATCTCAAAGCATTCATAACCAAACGTGTCCATAACGCGGGAAAGATGATATCACGCCGCAGCCTGGAGCATATTATGGATGTATCCGGGTATTACAACAAGGGAAGCGGCTACGATCTCGCTCAGCTGGACAGGGATATCTCCAAGATAGTAAAAGCATGCGAAGGCGATGATATAAGCGAGGGCCTCATAGAAGAGATCATGATCGGCGACAGCGACAGATTTGTTTTCAATCTTGTTGACGCGCTGGTAGCGGGCGACAGGGGAAAAGCCCTGGATATAGCGGAGGCAATAATAAGGGACGAAGACGGGGCCATGGCCGTGCTTGCTCTGCTGACAAAGCAGTTTGAGATAATGTACGACTCCCTGGAGCTTTCCGAGCAGGGTTACAGCATCGCACAGATGGCCAAAAAGACAGGTATCAATGAGTACAGGTTCAAGAAAGCCTTCACTGCAGCCGGCAGATACAGCAGATCACGCATTAAGAGGATCCTAAAGGATATCTATAACGTTGACAGGGACATAAAAAGAGGCGATATCGATAAAGATGTCGCCCTGGAATTAATAGCCATATCGGCCTGCCCGTAAAAGGGCAGGTATTTTTTATATTAACGCGTGGAATCGACCAGCTCACGTGCCGCCTGAAGAGCGTTTTCACTGTCAGAAGAGCCGCTGAACAGTGTAGCTATCATTCTGATCTTGGAATCATCATCCAAATGGTCGATGCTGGTGTAAGATTTGTCATTATCTATCGACTTGCTAATAAGATAATTATCGTTACCATAAGCCGCTATCTGCGGCAGATGAGTCACAGAGATGATCTGCCTGTGTCCGGCGATCTCACTAAGCTTTTTACCTACGACCAGAGCTGTCCTGCCGCTGATCCCGGTATCTATTTCATCGAATATCATAGTCTCAACATTATCTGTTTCGCCGATTATACGCTTGAAGGCCAGCATTATCCTGGATATCTCACCACCTGACGCTATTTTTGTGAGAGGCATCAGAGGATCTCCCGGATTCGTCGAGATGAGGAATTCAACCTTGTCGAAGCCGAGAGGACCTATCTCATCGAGTCTGCTGATATCTATCCTGAAGCCTGTGTTGGCGAACTCAAGATCTCCGAGTTCCTTTATTATTGCGGATTCCAGCCTTGAGGCGACTATATGCCTTAGTTCACTCACGTGTGAAGCCTGATCTTCCAAAACGGCATATGCCTTATGAGCAGCCTCGGCAAGATGCTTTTTCTCGCTGTCGAAGTTCTGCATCATATTGAGCTTGGCGCCCAGTTCATCCCTGAAGGCCAGTATCTCATCAATGCTCTTTCTGTACTTGCGTTTGGCATCTTCTATGACCGCCAGCCTTCCTGAGACTTCGTCCATGTCAGCCTCGGAGAAGTTAAGAGAGGATAGAATATCCCTAAGTCCCGAAGCCACATCATCAAGAGCATAGTATGCGTCATATGACTGGGATGCCATTGAAGATATCTGTTCGCTGTAGCTGCCGGCATCCGAGAGATCGGAAGCGGCGCGGCTGAGTTCTTCGAGCACGGAAGGGTTGCCGTCACTGTCAGAACCCTGAAGAGCGTCATAAGCGGAGCGTACGCTTTGATAGATCTTAGAGCTGTTCTTCATCATGGCGAGGCGCTCCATAAGCTCATCATCTTCACCGGGATAAAGTCCGAGGTCATTGATATATTTATATTCAAAGCTGTAATAGTCCTTCTGCTGAACGGCATTTGCTTCAGCTTTTAAAAGGTCTTCATATTCTTTCTGAGCAGATTTGTATTCATCATACAGCGAGCGGAGCTTCTCAAGCTCAGGCGATAGGGCTTCGCTTCGATATCTGTCTGTGATGCGGATGTGATTTTCCGGATCGAGTATCTGCTGGTTGTCATACTGTCCGTGGATATCTACCCAGTCGCGGCAGAAGTCCCTGATCTGGCCCAGCGTCACAAGTTCGCCGTTCAGTTTGGATACAGACTTTCCGCCCGCCATTATCTCACGCGAAAGAACGACATCCTCGCCGGCTTTGGTACCTGCTATCTGTATGGATGCCTTGTCTGATCCTGTCCTGACCATCGAAGTATCGGCTCTGTCACCTAAAACAGTGCTTACGGCCGTAACAAGTACTGACTTGCCGGCACCGGTCTCACCGGTGATGATATTGAGGCCGCTTCCCAGATCGAAGGACAGATGCTCTATAGTTGCGAAATTGTCTATAACTATACGGTCTAACATATTCTTATTTCAGTCCTATTCTTTCGATTCCAGAACCCTGTCAAGTTCGGATGTGATGTACGGCACATTTTCATTGCTGTCGACAACGATAAGAAGGGTATTATCGCCGCTTACTGAACCGACTAGGTGCTCAAGGCTAAGAGTGTCGATAGCTTCACCGGCAGCGCCTGCACATCCCGGCAGCGTCTTGACGACTATAAGGTTCTGAGCGCAGGAGTAAGAAAGGGTAGTCTCTCTGAATATCTTGATGAAACGGTCTGAGATAGGACGGTCATCATAGTTGCCGGCAAAATATCTGTACTTGCCGTCTTTTCCCTGTCTTTTTACAAGCTGCAGCTCGCGTATGTCCCTGGAAACAGTTGCCTGTGTAACGCTGTATCCGGCTTCTCTGAGCAGATTGAGCAGCTGATCCTGAGTCTCAACTTCGTTGGTCCTTATGATCTCAAGTATCTTGTTTTGTCTCGATAATCTCATTGTATGCCTCCGCATCCGTTCGATAATTATATACATGGTTATTGTAGCATAAAAATACGAAGTCATGAATAAAAACCAAAATGAGTGACACAAATGCAGGATAAAGGTCAGATGCTGCCTGATAAAACGCGGTCTTTGCTTGAGCTTCCGAAAAAAGGCAATGGAAAGGGAACAGCAAAAAAAGAACAAAAAACGAACATAGACAATAGACAGCATAAATGGTAAAATCCAGTACATGAGGATACTTGGAATCGACCCTGGTTATGCCATCATGGGTTACGGAATAGTCGAATACAAAGGCAGCAAGTTCACGCCTGTCGCATACGGTTCCATTACGACCGATGCACACACCCCGAACGAGCAGAGGCTGATGATACTCTACGATGAGCTGACCCGCATTATCAGGGAGTACGAGCCGGAAGAAGCCTCCGTGGAAGAGCTTTTTTACAACACCAACGCCACAACTGCGATTATGGTTGGAGAAGCCAGGGGCACGGCTCTTCTGGCGTGCGCTAAGGCAGGCCTGAGCATTTCTGAGTATACTCCGCTTCAGATCAAATCAGCGCTGACGGGATATGGACGGGCCGACAAGAAACAGGTACAGGCGATGGTCAAGATGATACTTAACCTGTCTGAAGTGCCTAAGCCTGATGACACTGCTGACGCTCTCGCGGCAGCCATCTGCCATGCGCATCATGCCGGCGGACGCATGCCGAGATTATGATCACAAGATCAGAAAAGAGGACAGATGATAAGATTTCTCAGAGGAGAATACCTATATTATGAATCAGGCGCCATAGTCCTTGAGACGCCTGCAGGAATAGGCTTCAGGATTTTCATTTCCGACACCAGCAGCCTGCTTACCAAGCGTGAGGGGGAGGAAATAGAGGTCTATACATACATGCAGGTAAAGGAAGACGGCATGGCTCTGTACGGATTTGCGGACACGGAAGGGCTGGCTCTTTTTGAGCAACTCATCACCGTGAAAGGCGTAGGACCTAAAGCCGGACTTGCCATCATGTCTACAGGCACTCCAAACCAGATAAAAAGCGTTATAGCGGCGGGAGACGCCGCTTCCATAGCGATGGCTCCGGGAATCGGAAAGAAGACTGCTGAGAGAGTTATACTCGAACTCAAGGACAAGGTATCCGCATTGCCGTTCGAGGGAGCGGACATAAGCGAAGGCTTTGCTCCTGCTGCGGCTCCTGGAAGCGGAGAACGAGGAGAGGCTGTCGTTGCTCTAACTACTCTGGGATACAGCAAGAGAGAGGCGGAGGCTGCTGTTGCGTCTGTGAAGGATGAAGGCCTGAGCGCTGAGGAATACGTAAAGAAATCACTAAAATTCCTGTTATAAGGTAAAGATAAATGAACGAAAGAGTGACACAGACAAAAGCTGTTCCGTCTGAACTTGCGGGAGAGATGACACTCAGGCCACAGTACCTGAGCGAATACTGCGGTCAGACGGCTACAAAGGACAATCTGTCGATATACATCGAGGCAGCCAAAATGAGAGGCGAGCCTCTTGATCATGTGCTTTTCTACGGACCTCCGGGACTTGGCAAGACAACGCTGGCGGGCATAATCGCCAATGAACTCGGCGTGGATATCAAGATCACGTCCGGACCGGCGATCGGAAGGGCGGGAGACCTTGCAGCCATACTTACAAATCTCAATGATAATGACGTCCTCTTCATCGATGAGATCCACAGACTCAACAGATCGGTAGAGGAAGTCCTTTATTCAGCCATGGAAGATTATGTGCTGGATATAATCATAGGCAAGGGACCTGCAGCCAGATCCCTGCGCATAGATATCGCTAAGTTCACTCTCATAGGCGCCACCACAAGAGCCGGAAGCCTTTCGGGACCGCTCAGAGACAGGTTCGGCATCGTGGAGAAGTTCGAATTCTATACGCCTGCGGAGATCAAAGAGATACTCAGAAGGACCGCGAACGTCCTTGAAACCACCATAGATGAGGCCTCGCTGGATGAGATCTCCAAACGTTCAAGAGGCACTCCGCGTATAGGCAACCGACTCATCAAGAGGGTCAGGGATTTCTCGTCCGTTGAAGCTGACGGCGGAATCAATATCGATATCACAATGAGGGCGCTTGAGGCACTCGGCGTGGATGAACTTGGCCTTGAAAAGCTTGACAGAGACATTCTAAAAACCATCATCAAAAATTTCAACGGCGGTCCTGTCGGCATCGAGACCATCGCATCCGCGATAGGAGAGGAAAGAGTCACGATAGAAGACGCCAATGAACCTTATCTTATACAGGCAGGCCTGCTTTACAGAACGCAGAAAGGCAGGATGGCTTCGCGCGCTGCTTACGAACACCTGGGACTTGGCGGGCTTTATAAAGAACCGGAGACAGAACAGCTCCGCATGGATATTGAATGAGGATAGAAGACTTTGATTATGAGCTTCCTGAGGAACTGATAGCACAGACTCCGATGGAGCAGAGGGACAAATGCAGATTAATGGTGCTCGACAGAGAGCATAAGACGGTGGAACACCGTCATTTTTACGATATACTTAATTATGTAAACCAGGGCGATTGCCTGGTCCTGAACGATTCAAGAGTCATTCCGGCGAGAATGTACGGCACTAAAGAGAGCACAGGAGCGCATATAGAGATGCTCCTGATCAAGCGTATCGAGGGTGACCGCTGGGAATGTATGGTAAGACCGGGAAAGAGGCTGCATGACGGTGATACCGTGCTCTTTGAAGGCCGTACGGGCACTGTGCTCAGAGCAGAGATCCTCGGATACCACGATCCTGAAAATGGGACCAGACTGGTTGAATTCAGCTATGACGGGATATTCATGGAAGTACTGGAGGATATAGGCTCAATGCCTCTTCCTCCGTATATAAACAGACCTGCAGAGGACAGCGACAAGGAGATGTACCAGACTGTCTACAGCAGGATAGACGGCTCCGTGGCCGCTCCGACTGCAGGGCTTCACTTTACGAAAGAACTCCTTCAGAAAGCACAGGAAAAGGGCGTACGCATCGCGTATGTCACGCTTCATGTTGGCATCGGTACGTTCAGACCGGTAAAAGTTGATGTCATAGAAGAGCACAAGATGCACTTTGAAGAGTGTTCGATAGATGAAGAAAATGCTTCTGTCATCAACGAAACGATAGAGCATGGCGGGCGGATCATTTCCGTCGGTACGACTTCAACACGCACTCTGGAGAGCATGGCTGTTCCGGAGGACGGAAGATACAGGATAAAAGCCGGCGAGACATCAACGGGCATCTTCATTTACCCGGGATACAGCTTCAAAGTCGTTGACGCGCTTATCACTAACTTCCATCTGCCTAAGTCAACACTGATAATGCTGGTATCAGCCCTGTACGACAGGGAAGAGATACTGAAAGCTTATAAGATCGCTGTAGAGGAGCGTTACCGCTTCTTCAGCTACGGCGATGCCATGCTGATAAAATAGGAGGACTGATGGGAAACTCCGCGCTTATATTTGAACTACTTCATAAGGACGCTAACTCAAAAGCCAGAAGGGGAAGGATGACTACTCCTCATGGTGTCATTGAGACGCCTGTTTTCATGCCTGTAGGCACTCAGGCGACCGTAAAGGCCATGAAGCCTGAAGAGGTCAAAGCGACCGGCGCTCAGATAATCCTCGGTAATACATACCATCTGTATCTGAGACCCGGCAGCGATATCATAAGGGAAGCAGGCGGACTTCATAAGTTCATGAACTGGGACAGGCCTATCCTTACGGACAGCGGCGGATATCAGGTGTTCAGCCTCGGACATATGCGTAAGATCAGCGAAGAAGGCGTTAAGTTCAGTTCGTATATCGACGGCAGCAAGCACATGCTGACACCTGAGAAGTCTATCGAGGTCCAGATGGACCTTGGCTCGGATATCATGATGGCCTTCGATGAATGCGCTCCGCCGGACGCAGACTATGATTACATCAAAAGATCCCAGGCTCTTACCACACGCTGGCTTGAAAGATGCATAGCCGCACAGAAGAACACTGAAAAACAGGCGCTCTTCGGGATCATGCAGGGAGGTTTTTTCAGGGATCTCCGTGAGATAAGTGCGGAATCCATAGTCAAATTCGATCTGCCGGGCTATGCTATCGGCGGTATATCCGTAGGAGAGACAAAAGAAGAGTATATAGGTGTACTTGAGTACGCTCCGGATCTTCTTCCGGAAAACAAGCCTAGATATGTTATGGGCATTGGCACACCTGATTACATCTTCGAGGCCGTAGAGCACGGTGTCGACATGTTCGACTGCGTCGAGCCTACCAGAATAGCGAGACACGGCATGGCCATGACAAGCTTCGGAAGAGTGAGCATAAAGAACGCAAAGTTTGCGAGAGACTTCAGACCGCTCGATCCTGAATGCGACTGCTATACATGCAGGCATTACAGCAGAGCATATCTGAGGCATCTTTTCAAGGAAGGAGAGACACTGTCTCACATGCTGCTTTCAGAGCATAACCTCAGGTTCCTGTCTAAGATGTGCGAAGACATCAGGAAATCGATAGAAGAAGACAGGTTCATGGATCTCAAGGCAGAATTCTATTCGAAATATTACGGTGGGCAGAATTGAGCAGAATATCCCTAAAGGTCAGAAAGGAACTCCTTGATAGAGAGGAGAGTCTCGCAGCAGCGCGAAAGCTCCTTTCTGAAGGGTATATACAAAATATGGACGAGATCCAGCTGGCGCGTGAGATCCGCTTTCACGCTATTGCTTATTATTTCTGCGAAAGGACAGGCTTTCTGAAAAGCATGAAAGCTCATGCAGACCCTATCGACCTACACGACGGAGGGGACACCGGATTCAGGAGATTGGTATACGCTGCATCATG
>JAEEGL012820141.1_pt1 | contig 13768 bp, 14 predicted proteins | sample 9134231 | NCBI WGS metagenome assembly JAEEGL01 (sample SAMN16246548, study PRJNA631951) | gut metagenome | biome: gut microbiome; feature: rumen; material: fiber-attached | host: Bos | place: Iran: Karaj | collected 2018-10 | reverse complement strand
TTTTGAATAGTAGAATATCTACATGTACTATTTTTACCAACATATATTTCTACAACAGCTGCATGTAAATTTGAACTAGAATAATTCTTAGCAGTACATCCTTCCACATAATGAAGACTACTATTATCATCAACAATAATTAAAGTACGTTCAAACTGACCTAAATCTTTAGAACTAATTCTAAAATAGCTTTGTAAAGGTCTATCAAGTTTAGTATTCTTAGGTATATAAATAAAACTACCTCCAGAAAAAACTGCTCCATTAAGTGCTGTAAATTTATTTTCTTCAGGTTTAACTATTTTACTAAAATACTTATCTATTAAATCACGATGGTTTTTAAAAGCATTTTCAATCGAAGTAAAAATAACATTTTTTTCTTCAAGTTCTTTTAACATATTATGATAAATAACTTCACTTTGATATTGAACACCAATTCCATCTAAATATTGTTCAGATGATATAACACCTAAAGAATCAAGTTCTTTTTTAGTATCAAGATTTATTTTACCCCAATCATCAGTTAAATTATCATAACTGCTTTCATAATATTTAATACTATCAAAATCAATAGTTAATTTAGGCCCAAAATTAGGAAGACCCAATTCTTTAAATTTTTTATAACATTTTAAACGAAAATCAAGTGTTTTTTTATCTTCACCTTTACATTCTGATATTTTTTTAATTTTATCTTCTGATAATCCTTTAATTTCCATTATCTAACATCTCCAGTACTCTATCTATAGCCTTACATGGTAATAAAGCACAATTTATTCTATTAGGTTGAAGATATATTTCATCATAACAAACAAGTTCATTTAAAAGATCTTTATCATATTCTTTTTCATTAATCATATTTCTATAATTAGTAAGTAAATTAATAACTTCATCTTTCGTTTTACCAATTATATTCTTTAACATAATTGAAGTAGCACTAGTAGATATAGCACAAGCTTCTCCATTAAAACAACAATCAGTTATAATACCATCTTCTAATTTAAAATAAATATTTAAATCATCAATACAAGATTCATTATTAGTTCTGATTTTAATATAAGATTTATCATCAGTATCATGCTTATGAAAAGGATTTTGATAATTATCTAAAATAATTTCTCTTTTTAAATCTTTATCCATTTATATCACCACTTCAAAAATATTTTTACTATTTTTTAACACTTCAATTAATTTATCTATTTCTTCTTTAGTATTATATAAATATAGTGATATCCTACATGTATTCTTTATTCCAAGTTCGTCTTTTAATAGTTTAGCACAATGATTACCAGCCCTAACACAAATATTATAATTATCTAAATATATTGCAGTATCCTGTGCAAATACATTCTTAATATTAAATAAAACATTACCTGCTTCAGAATCTTTATTAAAAATTTCAATATTATCTATTTTAGAAAGTTTTTCTATTAAATAATTACGGAGCTCTTTTTCATGCTTCTCTATTCTATCAAGCTCTACATTATTTATATAATCTATTGCAGCTCCAAGTCCAATAACACCAGCAATATTTTGTGTACCTGCTTCAAATAAAGTTGGAATCTCTCTATATTCACGAGAACCATCACTTTCAAAAAAATTATTCATTCCTCCGCCATATTCCATAGGTTTCATTTTTTCTAAAAGTTCCTTTTTACCATATAAAACTCCAATACCAGTAGGCCCCATCATTTTATGACCAGAAAATGCTAAAAAGTCTATATTCATTTTTGCTACATCAATTTTTCTATGTCCTGCACTTTGGGCAGCATCAACTACAAAACAAATATCTTTTTCTTTTAAATAAGAACCTATTTCTTCAAGATTACGCACATCTCCCACAGTGTTTGTAATATGAGCAATAGAAACTATCTTTGTTTTAGGAGTAATACTATTTAATAAATCTTTTGTTTGAAGTTTTAAATCTTTATCAAGAGGTGCATACTTTATATTAATACCTATTTCGTCTGCAAGTTCAAGCCAAGGAAGCACATTTGAAGCATGTTCAGTTTTAGTAATTATAACTTCATCACCAGGTTTTAACACCTCTTTAGCAAAACCAAATACAACCATATTAAGTGATTTAGTAGTACCACTGGTAAATACTATTTCTTTTGATGAAGATGCACCAATATAGTCTTTTACTTTATCACGAACTCCTTCATATAATTTATCTACTTTTAAACTATTTTTATAATCTCCACGATGCGCATTAGATGTATACAAAGTATAGTAATCAATAATAGATTTAACAACAGATTTAGGCTTAAATGTTGTAGCACTATTATCAAAATATATTAAATCAGTATTTAACATATCAAAATCTTCTCTGTTCATATAATCACCTCCAATACTTGTTTATCGTATTAAGAACAATTTCTTTTTCTTCAAAAGATATATTCATATTTCCTATTAAAAAAGATTTAATCAATAATTTTTCTGCATCTTTTAAAGATATACCACGACTCATTAAATAAAACAAATCACTTTTCTTAAGTCTACCAATATAGGCTGCATGATCTGCTTCAATATCATCAGTATCAATTAATAGATTTGGTTTTATAGTAGCATTATTATCCCCAAAAATAAGAATCTTACTATCCTGATTAGTTTTTATATTATTAATTTTTTCAGGAACAACAGTATTAATTATGAAAGAAAGCTTACTATCATTAAGATTAATACCATGATTAGTTATTTTGCTAACTATTCCTTTTTTTAAATGATTAATATCTATAAAGTATCTGTTATCATTACTGTTAATAGTACTGTAATTGTAATTAAAACTAATATTACTTTTTAATAAATTAGTTATAACATCAATACTAGAATTAACACTAAATATATTGATAGAAGAATCACTTGAAACAAATAAATCAAGTTCTAAACTAGAATCAGTAATCAAAGTAAAAACTTTTACTTTTTTATCAATATGAAAACTAATTCTAGAACTATTACTATTAATAATAACAATAGCATCTTCTTCAAAATGAATATCTTTTAAAGAAGAATTATTCTCTAGTATTATTTTATTCATAAAACTATTCCTCACTTACTATAGAAGTACTACTCTTATAACCACTTTTTTCAATTGAATCCGCTAAAGAAGAATCTCCTGTCTTAACAATTTTACCATCTATTAAAACATGAACAAAATCTGGTTTTATCTTTTCAAGTATTCTATTATAATGAGTAATTAAAAGAATAGAACAATTACTCTCTTTTTTATAAGCAAGCACATTTTTACAAACTAAATCCAAGCTATCAACGTCAAGTCCAGAATCAAGTTCATCTAATATACAAAATTTAGGTTTTAATGTCTTCATAGCAATAATTTCATTTTTCTTTTTTTCTCCACCTGAAAAGTTTTCATTAATACCACGATGCATCATATCTTTAGAAAAATCTAAATCAGAATAGTTCTTTTCTAGTTCTTTAATAAATTCATATAAACCAATAGGTTCTTCTCTATTAGAATTAAGAGCCATTTTTAAAAATTCCTGATTAGTAACTCCCTCGATATCTATAGGATTTTGAAATGACAAAAAGATGCCAAGACGAGCTCTTTCATCAGTAGTTAACTTAAGTATCGATTTATTATTTACTAAAATATCACCTGATACTACTTTATAAGAACTATCTCCCATAATAACCCTAGATAAGGTACTTTTACCTACTCCATTAGGTCCCATAATAACATGTATTTCACCGGGTTTTATATTTAAATTTAAACCATCTAAAACAATTTTATTTTTAACTTTAACAACTAAATCTTTTATTTTTATATTCATAAAAAATCACCAACTATATTTTAGCACTTTATCCCTTATTTAACAAGAAAAACAAAAAATATGAAAATTTATTCAGAAAATTTAAAATAATATAGTATAATAGTTAAAAGGAGATGATATTATGAATGATTGCGTTTTTTGCAAAATAGCAAGCGGAGAATTTAGTAGTTATAAACTATATGAAGATGACAAAATAATAGCTTTTTTAAGCGCTGGTCCAGTATACTATGGGCATACTTTAGTAGTTCCTAAAAAACATGTGCTTGATTATGAAGAAATTGATTTAGAAACATTAACAGAAGTTAATAGAGTTGGAAAAGAATTATATGTTAAATTAAAAGAAAAATTAAATCCAGAATCAATACAACTTGTTCAAAATAATGGTAAGCTTCAAGAAGTAAAACATTATCATTTGCATCTATTACCATATTATAAAGAAGAAAAAGAAGGAAAAGAAAATTTAGAAGAAGTGTTAAAAACAATTATGGAATAAGAACTAAGTTCTTATTTTTTTATGCAAAAGAAAAAGACTATTATTATAGTCTATCCTCTTCTTTTAATTCTTGAATCTTTTTTTCAATACTTTCTCCATATTCAACAGAAGTATCATAATGAAAACTTATTTGTGGCATCTTTCTAATTTCAATGCTTTTAGAAAGAGCAATTTCTATAAAATTAGCAGCACTATTTAAAGCTTTTTCTACTTCTTCTTTATCTTCCCTATTTAATACAAGAAAATATACTTTAGCAAAAGATAAATCATTAGTAATATCACAACTTGTAATAGTAACGAATTTAATTTTAGGATTTTTTACTTCTTCAAGAATAATTCTGCTTATTTCCCTAGTAAACAAACTACCTAATTTTTGTGTTTTTAAACTCATTTAATTTTCACTTCTTCCATAGTATAAGCTTCAATTATATCGCCTTCTTTAATATCATTAAAGTTTTCTATAGTAATACCACATTCAATTCCTTTTTTAACTTCATTAGCTTTATCTTTACCTCTTTGAATTGAGCCAATTACACCATCATATATAACTATTCCATCTCTAATTACTCTAGCTTTATCACTATTTTTAATTATACCTTCTTGTACAAAACAACCTGCAATAGTTCCTACTTTAGAGAATTTAAATAATTGTCGTACTTCTGCTTCTCCAAGAACCTTTTCAACATATTCTGGTTCTAACATACCAAGAATAGCATCTTCAAGTTCTTCAATAATTTTATAGATTACATTATGAAGTCTAATATCAACACCATATTCTTTAGCAAGTTCTGTTGTCTTATTATTAGGCCTAACATTAAATCCAATTATAATCGCATCAGAAGCATTAGCAAGAATTACATCACTTTCTGTAATAGTTCCTACACCACTTCTTATAACATCAACTCTAACATCGTGAGAATCTATTTTAGATAATGATTGTTTAATGGCTTCTTCACTACCTTTAACATCTGTTTTTAAAACAACACTTATTGTTTTTGCACCATCTCTTACTCTACTGAACAAGTCTTCAAGAGTCATACCAGATCTATTAGTATTAGATTTACTAGCACGTAGTTTTCTTTCTTCTGACACTTTTCTTGCTTCTTTTTCAGTTTCAAATGCCATGAAACGATCACCTGCAACAGGAAGATCAGTAAGCCCAGTTATTTCAACAGGAGTACTTGGTGCAGCAGTTGCAATATTTTCACCTTTATCATTTTTTAGTGTACGAACTTTACCATAATTAGTACCAACTACAACCGGATCTCCAAGACGAAGTGTTCCATTTTGAATTAATATAGTAGCAACGGTTCCTATGTTTTTATCAAGTCTAGCCTCAATAACAGAACCTGTAGCATATCTATTAGGATTAGCTTTTAGTTCTGCCATTTCAGCAACAAGTAAAATATTATCAAGTAGCTCAGGAATACCCATCTTAGTTTTAGCAGATATTTTATTTACTAAAGTATCTCCTCCCCATTCTTCTGGAGTAAGACCCGCTTCAGAAAGTTCTGTTAAAACTCTTTCAGGATTAGCATTAGGTAAATCCATTTTATTTATAGCAACAATAATTGGTACACCAGCAGCTTTAGCATGATCAATTGCTTCTAAAGTTTGAGGTTTAACACCATCTTCAGCAGAAACAATTATAATAACGATATCAGTTACAGAAGCACCACGTGCCCTCATTTCAGTAAAAGCAGCATGCCCTGGAGTATCTATAAAAGTTATTAATTTATCATTAGCCTTAACTTGATAAGCTCCAATATGTTGAGTAATACCACCTGCTTCTCCTTCTACAACACTAGTTTGTCTAATAGCATCAAGAAGTGATGTTTTTCCATGATCAACATGGCCCATAATAGTAACTACTGGAGGTCTAACTTCCAAATCTTTTTCGCTATCTATTATTTCATATTCTTCGAAATTAGCAATATCTCTTGTTTCTTCTTTAACAAGTTCTTTTCCATAATCAACTACTAATAGTTCAGCAGTACTAAAATCAATACTTTGATTTAAATTAGTAAGAGCTCCCAAATCAAATAGTTTTTTAATTAAAACAGCTGGAGATTCTTTAAGAGCATCCGCTAAATCTTTAACAGTCATCCCTTCTTTAAAGATAATTACCTTTTCATCAACATCTTCATTCGTTTGAAGTTTTTCTTTATGTTTATAAAGTTTTTTCTTTGCTTTTAAATACTCTTTGTTATCTTTTTTAGTAGAAACTTGTTTCTTTTTCATTTTTTGAGTAGATGCATCTACAGATGTTTCTATTCTTAAATCTTTTTCAAGTTCATCATCATCTACAACTTCTTCATCATAATTATTATCTTCTTCAATAGAATCTTCATTTTCTACTACATCTTCATTATCATTAATAAGTTCATTATCAAGAAGTATGATATCATCTTCACTTAGCATGTCTTCACTATCAGTAACAGCAATATCCAATTTCTTAGCAAGATTTAATATTTCTTCTACTGATCTATCAACATCAATTGCATATTCATTAACACTCATCATATATATCACCACTTTCTTTTTATATTTTTAATAAATATTAGTCACATAAACTAATTAGTTCATCATAAATACTATCATCTATTATAGTTTCTAAATGTTTTTCTAACATTTTAGAAGTTTTAGCTTTTTCAATAACAGATTTATCTTTTTTTAAATAAGCTCCTCTTCCATTTTGTTTTCCAGTAACATCAACTATAACTTTATTATCTGGAGTTCTAACAACTCTTATAAGATCTTTTTTAGGACATTTTTCATGAGAAATAACGCATGTTCTCATAGGAATCTTTTTTTGTTTCATATTATTCACCTACTCTTATATTAATACCCATTTCTCTCACTTGTTCACTATTTTTTACATCTATTTTAAACTTAGTTAAACGTGAAGCAAGTCTGACATTTTGTCCTTTTTTACCAAGAGCAAGTGAAAAATCATCTCCATCTGCAATAGCAAGTGCTTCATTCTTTTTAGGATCTAGTATATAAACACTAACATTTTTCGCAGGATTAAGAGCATTTTTAATAAATTCTTCTTTGTCTTCAGAGTATTTAATGATATCTAGTTTTTCACCAGATAACTCTTTAATAATACCAGAAATTCTAGAACCTTTTTCACCAATACAACAACCAATAGGATCTATATTAGCATATTCAGAATATACAGCTACTTTACTTCTAGAACCAGGATCACGTGCAACTCCATATATCATAATAGAGCCATCTGCAAGTTCTGGTATTTCAAGTTCAAATAATCTTTTAACAAAATTATAATGACTTCTAGAAAGAAGAATAATCGTTCCTTTAGAATTAGAATTTACTTTAGTAACATATACTTTTATAGTAGAACCCATTTCAATTTTTTCATCACCAATAAGTTCTGTTTTAGGAAGAATACCATTAGTTCTTCCTAAATCAATGTAATAATTTCTTTCATCCTCAAGAGCTACAACGCCAGAGATAAGTTCTCCTTCTTTGTCTCCAAATTCTTCAATCAAACTATTTCTTTCAGCTTCTCTAATTTTTTGAACAACTACTTGTTTTGCAGTAGAAGCTGCAACTCTACCAAAATCATCTGGAGTTACTTCTTCATCAATAGTAGATCCAATTTCTAAAGTTTTATCAATGCTTTTAGCATCTTCTAAAGATATTTCTATTTCTGGGTCTGTAACTTCTTCTACTACTGTTTTATAAGAATAAATTTTAATATCACCAGTTTCACGATTAATACTTACTTTAGCATTTGTAAGTGAATTAAAATTTTTCTTATAAGCAGAAAGAAGTGCAAGTTCCATTGCTTCGAAAATAATATTACGATCAATATGTTTTTCTTTTTCTAAAAGATCTACTGCCGTTAAAAACTCTTCACCTTTCATTTTAATTACCTCCTTTTTCTTTACTAGATATATCAAGTGTATAACTATCTTTAATAAAATCCTCTTTATCAAGAATACTATTTATCAAATGGCTAGCTTCAACAATTCTATCTAAATCAATAACACTATCACTATCTAATACTATGTTTAAACTGCCTTTTTCAAAGCTTATGCTATCAACAGTCATATCAAAACTTTTCAAAGGTTCATTTATTAATTTTTTTACTTTTTCTTCCATAAAGCCTCCAAACATAAACAAAAGTGGGATTTCACCCACTTCGTTGTAACTTGATTATACCATAAATATCAGAATTTGCAAGGTTTTTCTATAAATTAGAAGCATAATCATTATATCCGCCAAGAACATTTACTACTTTATATCCAAGGCTAGCAAGAATAGAGCAAACCTTAGGACTACTCATACCAGAGGAACAATAAATATAATAAGTATTCTCTTTAGATAAATACATATCCGGATTCATAGTTAGATAATTACTAGGAACATTTTTACTTGTAGGAATATATCCTAATCTATATAAATAGTTAGATCTTATATCAATAATATTAATCCTCCCTATTAATTCCCTTAAATCATCAGTAGTAATACTATCATACATAATACCACCCAGTATATAATATGAAAAGCAAACCAAAACAAATAAAAAAATGACCTAAGTCATTTTTATTCATCAAAGAAATCATCAAAGAATTCATCATCAGTAACAGAATAATTAGAAATTTCAGATTCATCTATCATAGGACCTGCTTGCATTGGTTTTAATCCAGGCTTTTCTTCATTTTCTTGTGATCTAGAATCAAAACCAGTAAGAATAGTAGGAGCTATTTTAGAAACTTCAGATTCCTTTTTAATAGGAGCAGAATCAATCTGTTTTTCAACTTCCTTTATGTCTTCTGCAATAGCTTTTTCATTTTTTTGTTTTTCTACAAGTTCTGCCTCGATTGCTTTTTTCTTTTCTTCTTTCTTTTTAGCTTCAATCTTTTTTCTTTCTTCTTCCTCTTCTTTTTCTAGTTCTGCAATCTTAGCATCAATCTTCTTAACAAGTTCATCAACATCTAATTTATTATCAGGTTGAGGCATTGGATTAGGACCAACAGGACTTGCTTTTTGACTAAATATTTCAAAAGGATTAGCAGTACTAGGAAAAGGCCCTCCAGGAATGCCTCCCATACCGATATCCATGCTAGAACCTGCATTATCAATCATACTAGCGAATTTATTTTTTCTTTTTTCTTTCATAAACTCTTTTAAATCAAATATTTGAACAGGTTTCTTTTGTCTTTCAACAAATGGATCCGCATCAAGTTTAGGAAGATTCCAATCTATTTCAAAATTAGGTTTTAATTTTGTTTTATAAGGATTAAGACGAGTTCTAATTACTATAGCTTCAAATGGTTTCATCTTTTGAAGATCAGCAACAGTTATTAGAGGACGCGCTTCTTCACGCTCTTTTTCGCCTTTTCCTACTTTAACCATTTTATCTCCACAAAGCTCACTAATTTCTTTCAAAGCCGCTAACTCAGTAGTAAGCAAATATAATAAATTATTACAATTACTACGTATTGTTTGAGCAACTTCCTTACTATAAGTAGCTTCAAGACCTGCAAAGTTTTGAACTATCATAGTAAGTCTAATATGACGAGAACGAGCTGCCGCAACCATAGTAGTAATATCCTTTAAAGGCGGCATATTTTGAAACTCATCTAGAATGAAATTAGTTCTTACAGGAAGAAAACCACCAGAAGAATGTTGTGCAACATCTATTAAAGATTCATAAACTTGCTTAATGAATATTGTAGCAAGAGCATGATACGTTTTCTTTTCATCTTGAATTATCATAAATACTGCTGTTTTTTGCTTACCAATCGAATCTATATCAAAGTCATTTTGAGATAACATTTCAGATAAATTTTCACGTGAAGCAAATAAACGTATTTTTTGTCTAAATGTAGATAAAATTGAGTTTTTAGTATCCTCTGGAGCATTAATAGTACCAGAAACACAAGTATAAGCAGAACCTGCTGGATTCTTTTCATTAAAGTATTCTTTTATATAAGTACTACGAGCTCCAAACTTTTCTTCACCTACATTAGTCATAACATTAATACTATTAATATTAACTTCTTCCTCTTTAGCATCTTCGAAAAGGCCAAGAGCAAGACCTACAAAGTAATCAGCAGAAGTTTTTTCCCAGAATGGATCTTGTTTAGAACTAGATTCATCATAAAGAATATTTGTAGCAAGGTCATCTAAAAGTTCCATTGCTTTATCAGTATTACCTTGTTTATAAAATTTATAAGGTAAGTTAAGTGGATTCCATGTGTTACCTCTTTGAGGATCACGGAAATTAAGAACAAGAATTTGATAACCTTTTTCTTTTAAAAGACCAGCACTTTCATTATATATTTCACCCTTAGGATCGGTAACAATCATTGATTCTCCTTTTTTAGCAAGAATCTTAACAAGCGGATGAATAACACATTGAGTTTTACCTGTACCAGTAGAACCAATAACTATATTATGAGATTCTCCATCATCTACCCAAAATTTTTCGGAATTACTGATGATAGGAAAACCAGCATAATTATATTCAGGATCTGTAATATTTAGTTCTTTTAAACTTGCCTTCATTTCCTTATCAGTACACCATCTAGAAAAGCCTTTTGAATCTTTAGGACCAAAATCTATTCCAAAGCCTTTTTCTTTATCAAAGAAATAATCTTTTACAGTAACAAATAGAAAAGCTAATGAAAAGCCATATACTAATAATACTGCAGGAAAATAATGTATCAAAGCAGTAAACGGATTAAGTCCTACAAAAGTACCCTCTCTAGAAAATGATGCAACATTACCAACAAGTACAGATACAACTATTAAAAGAAATATTAAAAATGCAGCAAATATCATCCAATCTTGACTAGTTGCTTTAAATTTAAGTTTCATTTATGTCACCTCTCTTAAGGAATTCTATAAACCTCCACCAGAACCAAAAGAATCAAGTTCTTCAGGAGTTACTATTACTCTAATACGCATTCTTCTAGAACCGCATACAAACAGAGCTTCCCCTTGTGAATATCTTTTTATACTTTCCTTTTCATTTTCATTTAAATCTATTAGTAAAGACAAATCTTCAACAGCTTGTTTCTTAAGACCCATAATTAAGTAATAAGAAGCATTATCGAAAATAGCTTTACCTTGAGTAATAACCTCCCTAGTAGCAAAGTCACTAGGTTGTTGAGTAATTATAATATTACCAGTATTATACTTACGAGATCTTCTTTGAATTTGAGCTAAGAAATCAGCTCCTAAAACGTTACTACCTGATAAAAGAACGTGAGCTTCATCAACCATAAGTACAGTATTTTGGCTAGCATCAAGACACAAACTCCAAGCATACTTAAGAACGTTGAATAAAAGAGCATTTCTGATATTAGTATCAGTATTCATAAGTTCTTTTATATTAAATACTATAAAGTCACTATGAGCTGTAATAGTTGTTTTTCCATTAAAGAAAAATCTAAGCTCATTAGTAAGAGGTCTAATCTTAAGTTCAAGACGTTCCATAATATCTCTTTCATGAGTCATATCAGTCATTGAAGTAAGTTTACCTTTTATAGTAGTATAAACATCATCAAAAGTCGGATAATTTTCACTTGTAAACTGAGAAAAATCGGTATTAAATCCAATTCCAAATCTTTGATATGTTTCTTGAGTCAGTTCTATAAATAAATTAAGTACATCTTCTTCAATAGTAGGATCATAGTATTTCATAAATGCCTTTAAAAATTGAAGAGTTTTAGTAAGAACAGTATACCCAAGTCCTTGTTTAAGTTCATCATCATCGGCATCTATAAGTACTTCAAATGGATTTATTAACCCAAACTCTCCACCTTTACCAAGATCAATTACATCTCCACCTGTAGATTCAACCATTTCTTTAAGTTCGTTTTCAGGGTCAATGGCAACAATCTTATAACTATTTCTAATAGCTGTTCTAAGAAGTAGTTTAGCAGCAGTACTCTTCCCACTACCAGAAGTACCTAAAATAATCATATTAGCATTAGTTCTGTTATGTTCCTTTCTAGTTTGATATAAAAATTGATTAAACATAACTACACCACCAGACCAGTCAGTACCAAGAAGTACAGATGCACCAGGGTCTTTAATACTATCAAATATATATGGATACATACCTGCCATAGTTGGTGAAGGCATTATTGTACCAATACGTTCTTCTATTTCTTGTTTAGAAAACACAGGAATCATTGACTTTAACACTTGTTCTTGTTCAAATCTAAGAGGAATAGCACGAAGTTGCATAGCATCTAAATAGTTTTTAATTTGAACTTTTTTAAGATCCAAATCTTCTTTAGAATCACCTGATACAACTATATGCATTTGAAAATCAAATGTCTTAGATTGAGCAGCAGCAAGTTGTTGAATGAAAGATTCAAGAGTTTCATAATCTTGACGAATAGATTCTTGATAAGTAGCATCTTTTTCTTCTTGATATCTTACTTTCATGGCAGTAAGTTCTTTATTAAGCATCTTAGTAAGAGTAGAAAAAGGAACCGGTATATGTTTAATAACAATCTTAACACCAGGCATATTAGTTATATTAGATAAGAAACCAACTGGAACATATCTAGGATAACCAACTGCTGTCAAAATAGTCATATATTTATCAGATGCAATTACCATGCTACTATTGGAAAAATCCAGCCCCTTAGGAGCAACTTCACTTTTGAAAAAACTCATACTGGCATCACACCTCCTGATTCATATTTCCTTCCCCCATTAAAGAAATTATCAATAATCATTCTAAGATCATCATTACTAGTTTGACTTGCCACAAGACCTGCAGTAGCAAGAGAATTAATCATATTTCTAAGTTTCTTTTGAAGCATTTGTCCATCTTTTTCTTTAAATAATATAAAGTACTCAGTATCAACAACATCATTATTTACAAAGAAATCTCCTTTACTCATATCTTGAGCAATAAGTTTACGTATTCTAGGATCAAGAGTTTGATTATACAAAACTTGAAGTTCTGCTTGATAAACTGCTATGTCAACAGGACGATCTGCAACAATAAGCCAAAACTCAAAATCAATAGTATTATAGAAATTCATAAGGCCAATCAAAGCTGAGTCCATTGAAGCTTGATCAAGAATAAAGATGTTTCTAGGTTGTATCTTTATTCCTGTAATCATTTCGTTTCTGTCATTATACATAATACCATTACTAATAGCCTTCAAAGGTAACCAGTTTTCAGTAAACTTAGTATCCTTTTGCATTTGCTTCGACATTTTAGGACTAGGAGTTTCCTGTTTTTTAGATTCACTAGTAGCAGAAACAGGTCCTCTATTTATCATTTGACTGTTCATACTTATAACACCAACCTCTCCATATATATTTTCTTCTATTTACAAAATAGAATTTATATATTTCTCTAAGAAATACCCTAACATTGTGATAAGCACCAACTGGAAACACCAAAAGTGCTGCAATAGCACCAGGTGAAATAGCAATTAATCCAAGTGTAAGAGTAGATGCTCTAAGTATTAGGAATAGAAGA
>JAEEGL012279153.1_pt1 | contig 13768 bp, 12 predicted proteins | sample 9134231 | NCBI WGS metagenome assembly JAEEGL01 (sample SAMN16246548, study PRJNA631951) | gut metagenome | biome: gut microbiome; feature: rumen; material: fiber-attached | host: Bos | place: Iran: Karaj | collected 2018-10 | reverse complement strand
TGATAGAGCATGTCCTCGTTGTGCTTGCGGACGCGGATGTAGCAGGCATCCGTCACGCAATGCGCGCAGGTGAGAATGCGCCCTGGGGCGATTACGACGCCAGAGCCCGTTGAAGCATCTGTCCGATTTGCCCATGGGCAGCAGATGTCCGCCTTGGCGGTCGTGACCTCAAGCTTCACCACGGCGTTGAGAGGGTCGTTTTCTTCTTTCGGAGTTTCCTGCGCATACGCCGCCACGGCAACCGCAACGGCAAACACCATTCCAGAAACATGCAGTCGATTCATTTCTGTTATCCTTTCTGTTCTCTACTCGCTTTTCGACATGAAATCTTACACGACTATACGACACCATCAGCCAAATCTGACACCGGCCTCTGCATTTTCTAGCATCTCACCTCCGCCACTTCCCGCGCATACTTGCGGCCAAAGTCGGCATCTTCTTTACTGGTTCTCCAAGGGATATTTCCAGAAGATCGGATGCGGGAGAAATGTCCATAGGCAGCACTTCTGCCCACAGACCTTGAGAGCGGAATTCGCCCACGTGTTGCAAGTGAAAACGGGGCTGTAGTGGCCCGTACCCTCGTAAAAGGCGTCAGATTGGTTATAGCCTTTATGGTCAATGCGGATGAAAGCCCCCGATTCACTGCGCTTCCCGCTTGATAGGATGTATTGGACGAGCGCATCGTACTGTGCAGAAGAAAGAGAGAGACGGCGGCATTTCGTGCCTACGACGGGCTCGTTCTCGTAAGTTGTGTGCAATACTGTATCTCCCGTCCCGGAAATTGCCTTAAGGGCAATTAGCGCAAATTGGGGTTTCCACAGATCGCTCCATTCCGGGACGCCAAAATAGAAATCCTGTGATCCCCATCCAAATGCAAGATACTCCCTAGCCACCTTGTCGGACATGTCGCCAGGCGGAACAACGGTTGACCAGTCGATCCGCTCTGTCCGTGTCGGTACAACGACGTCCGCATGCACATCGCTTCGCATCAAATAAACAACAACATCCCCGCCTGGCACGGCATTGCCGTTGACTGGTATCAGCGACAAAATTGTGCCGACCAGCGCGTATGCAACGAGAACCGCGAAAACCCACAATACGACTTTCCCCGTCACGCGTAGCACCTTTTTCATTTTTGTCATTGTTGTCATTTTATTCCCTTTCTGACTGTGGGTTTTATACCAACAAAGATGTGTTAGCAACGGTTTGCCGTCATTTCTCCTTATGCTTCTCGCCTATTGACGATCCTTCTTTCGCCATAATCCATTCTTTCTCAATTCTTTCTCGGCATCCTTGCGGCCGAGCTCAATCAACCTACGGGCGGTTTCGTGCGAGGTGTCGAATACACCTTGCCACCCCCCTATCCCTTGACCGATGTCTATTGACGGGATTATCTCTACAAGCCTTACTCCTGTGGACGCTGCGGCGGCAACGACGCGTTCCCGTTGCCCAGAGGGGATATGCGCGTTGTCCTTCAGAAACACCACAATTACCGTCTTGATTTTCGGGTGGTTATCTAGAAGAGGTTTTATCGGCACATTATCACCGCCGTTATCTTCCCATCCACCATCAACATAATTGCGACCTTCAATCATAACGGGCGGCATCACTACCGGTATGGCCGTTGACGCCAAGAGTCTCAAAACTCTGGCTTCTGACGTCCCCTCGTTAAGGCAGAATGTGCAAAGTTGCCACTTGTCACACGCCAAGGCCGTCACATAGACACGCGGTGTTACGCCAGGCCAATTTTGGGGAAGATTGTCTTCCAGCACTCTTCGCATCGCCATTCCATCGCACAATCCATCGGATGCCTTTCCTGCAAGCGAATCCTCGTATGTCTTTAAGGCCGTCGCAAGATCCTTCAATATTCCTTTTCGCCTAAACTCATCCTCGGCTTCCCGTGTAATTGCCGCACGAGAATCAGCTGGAAGTTTCTCCGCAGGGATCCCCGCAATGTCAGCATACTCGCGCAACTTGGCGTCACGAAATTCAGCCAACTTCTTTGCAGAGGCGAGTTGCAGAATTTTCTCGTTCGGCACAAACACCTTGCCAAGATTCTCCAGCCAAAGTCTTTCTGCGCCCTTAGGGTCTGGCCAAGAAGCAAACAGCGCCGCGTTCACAGCGCCGATGGATGTACCGGAAACAGCCGTAATATCCCCAGCAAGTTCAGCCTCATGTAAGGCTTGCCATACACCAACCTCGTATGCGCCCTTCGCACCGCCGCCAGACAATACGAGGCCTAATGGAGATGCATTCACCATCGAATGTGCCACTAATATGCAAACCGCAACAGCAGACTTCTTCATTCTAGTTCCCCATCTTTAGAAATGGTTGCCAGACTTCAGAATTAAACTTTACAACTATTTCATTATATATCGTATCGGGTATGGGATTCATACCCAATTGCTTAGTTGGAGTAATATTCGCAAGAAAAACTCCTCCCATACGACTTTGAAACGCCATCGACAGTATGCACATGACTTGATGGGTTTGTGGATTGATCATGTCAATCCGACAAATTTCATCTTCGGGGAACCCCAATGCCCTTTCTTCACTCCTTCGTTCTTCCACCCTCCAGATAGAATCCGAACAGTCCGTAATAACAAACTGTCGAAAGCGATCAAGCATCGTAATCGCGGCTTCTCTGGTACAAGAAGTGTTCAATTCCACATAGCTCATGGCTAACTCCTTTCATTCTAGAATCATCGAGGCTCCATATCAGAATCGTCTCACATCCATATCACGTTTCAATGATTTTCCTACGAGACAGAAGATTTTCATATTAGTCATACACACAATGTAGAGAACAAAGGGATTCTATCAATAAAATCTCGAAACCGCATCCCGACGATGACAGTTATTCCGTCGGCGAGTTCCTGTTGGTGAACAACTATTGATGAGACGGCCCTGTCTTTGGTCAAAATTGGAGCCCCCAAAAACGAAATCAAGTCACTCATTTCGACTTTAACAACAAAAGACGTGAACGCATCTTTAGATGAGCGCTGTTGCAATTGACATTCTGCCCAATGAAGAAATTCATAAGACTTTGTAGTTGCATCAACGCTCTTCTGTTGCCTATAACAAATGCCATTAACAAAATATTCCCCATAAAAACCATCCTCTTTCAATATGCCAATAGGCGAGAAGGAGGATGTACCTTGCGATGCATCCTGAGTCACCTTTTGGACAAACGGATTAATACAGAATGGCTGGCGTAGAGCGTTAGGAAATCCGAGATCAAAAAGAGATACTCCCTTAAACGGAACTCTACAAGTCGGAATTCCTATCGTACCCCACTCTTGAAGATCAACAGCGGCACTGTGATCGGGCAATGCACTTACAATTGTCCCGGAAAATGATTGTGATGCTAAATGACATGAATTACACAGAATCCCAGAAACAGGAATGCGTCTTTCAAACACTTTATTGTCATTCGTGGGTAGCGTGGAACATACAACTTCAAAACGGACTTGCCGCCATTTATCTCTCATTACATTATTGGAATTTATATCCATGGTTATTCCTCGCAATTTAGCATTATAATTTTCTTCCCCGAGACCTTCTTGACGAACATACGATACTCGGCAAATGTTTCCGCGTCTGCAGGAATGTGTATTGCCGATTTTGCTTTCGCAAAGGATTCATCGGAGAGGACATCTCCGCGATAGTGTTCTGTATTCTCTATCCGTTGCCTAATCTTAAAGGCAATGTCTCCTGGTGTGTCTTTGTCAGACACAGGAATCGAAAGTACCGATGCTATCTCTTTGAGATATACCGTTTCGTGTGACGATGATTGCTGAGATGTTTGTGGCACAGGGTCTGACGAAGCATTTTCAGGTACGGTATGCTTACCACTTCTCTTTTCAGTATGTTCGTCCTGCTCTTTCTGCCATGGTAAAAGAAATCGCCTCACTCTGTCACCGGTGGTTCGCGGTCGGTCTTCTGACATGGGTTTTCGTCCCTCGCAATCTGCCGGCACATCGTTTCTCTGGACAGCGATTGATCGTTGTGGTACCGCCCAAGCGACCACAATTACACAAAAGGCAGATAGAATTATAGGCAAAAACTTTCCCATGCCAACCTCAATTATTCAAGAATAATAAGTTTCTTACCCACTATCTTGCCGACGAACTCATGATAAGACTTGAAGACTTCCTGGTCTTCAGCTATCCGAATCGCGGAACAAGCCTTCGCAAACGCCTCTGGAGATAAGACTGTTCCTTTATACGTCATGCTCTTGGAAAGACGTTGCTGTATGTCAAACGCGATGTCTCCAGATGTCTTTTCTGGCGTTTCGCCAATCTTGAGAGTGCCCGCAATTTCACGAAGATATGTGGCTTCAGCAGATGGTACCGAAGCTGGTGTCATGCCCGTGGTTTTTGTCACCCCGCTAAGTTTAAAGATGTCGTGCCCACTGATAAACATTACATTCAATGCAATTGAGATAATGAGCAGCAGGGCGAACAATACGCCAAGCTTCGAACTACCTTTTTGACTTGTTGTTTTCATCGTTTTTCCTTTCTTGGGTTTTGGTTATGACTTCAGTTTCGACAAATGAAACATAGGCTTTAAGCGCCGCGTAGATACCCAGTGTTTGCGGTGTGGGAGGTCGGGCCTTCTTATTCTTGTAGTCCTCGTAATATGAATCTACAAGTAGCATCTCCTTTTCAAAGTCTAGTATGCGCCGGTTGTTACCTAAACACATTTCAAATGACTCGCACAACCTACGCCTGAAATCGGCCTCCCATTCATTACCCCATTTTTCAAACGCCTCATCCTTTGTCATTTCGTTTTGCGGGGTAGGTTTCTGACTATCAGATTTATCAACTTGAGATGGGAGCTGTGCTTGAGGTGGTTGTCCGTCATTTCCCTTCCCATTGTATAGAGCAAGGACTACGATTAGACCGACGACAAGGATTGCATTGACAAGTAACGAAGCTTTGAGCATAAGCGAAGAGCCCGAAGAGTCCTTTGTACGGGATAATTTCTGTGGCTGTGGGGTTGGTGATACGACACGGGGACCATCGACGGCCACGAAACGACCGTTTTCGAGAGTATATCTATTGCCAGAGGTTGGTGACGACGCATAGGAACTATGGACACACAGGTCGAATCCGTCCAGCGGGCGGTAGGAATACGTCGCCCAATTCCGTGTCAATGTTTCGCGTCCAAGCGCTCGATAGACCTCAACGTCAAGTGGACGATCAGAGGAGACAAAAGCAGGGAAACGTAACTCATCAGAGGGTGAAGAATCGAATTGCTTCGTCGATGCCGAGACCTCTATGTCCTCAATACTTTTCGGAAGCATCGAAAGGAACACTCCTTTCTCTGCGAGTCCGAACGCGTCAAGATTCGCGGATGCAAGTACTTCAACAGGAGCAACGAGAGCATGGAAGAAGAGTGTCGAGCGCCCCGTCGGATCGGCATCTCCGCGGCAAGCGCGAATCATGATGACATTCCCGCCTTCACGCTTGCTCATCAAAAACGGCTGGATATCGCCTGGACGATCCGGGCTCCCAACGGCTCGACACAACGTCGCAGCAAATCCAACAAATGGACGGCCAGATGGTGAGGCACCGAGGATACCGTAGCCGTCACGGGATCGGCCATAGAATATTTGACCTAATTGAGACATGATTCTCCTTCTTATTTCCGAGCATGACTCTTGGCTTGATTCATAAGCGATTGTAAATCAAACCCTGTCAATGTTCCAACAACATGGACGGTTATCTTAAATCGACAGTATTTGTCTTCAATGTCTCGTGTAAACTCAATATAGCCATTCTTATCTCCATCTCGCTTATACCTCTCTGGCCAGATGTTAAACGAAAAATAGCCAGACGGATCCGTAGCCCAATCTACGTTATCCTCCCAATTGATGGTGACGAAAGAATCAGTCCATGGTGACAGATAAAACGATTTTGCCCCTTTCTTGTCATCCCAAACACAGTAAAACTTCCCACCTTCGTTCTTTAGAAATGCAGTATTGTAGTTATTTATGAGAGTCTCATCCATTGAGATTTTTTCTCCTTCATTCCAATATCGAGACCTAATCCCTATTCCTAAAGCCAATTTCTCAAAGTCTGAATCAATATAGTCAAAATCAACTTTTACATCAATTTCCGACACTTTAAATTCTTGCTGAAAGGCAGCGTTAATTCCATCTGGAGTCGGCTTGCGTAAGCCGCCATACTCAATGCAAAGTGACGCAAATCCATCGACCCAAGATGACTGAACGGGATATCCCTCAAGCATCTTATTTTTAATAGCCAAACAGAGCCTTCGTAATTCATCGAACTCGTCTTGCGCTTTTTTCATCCGTACGGAGCGATTTAGATCACTATCCCAAACTGCATTCGCAGATCGGAAATCTCGATAGTATTCTGCCACCAACCAATCAAGCCGCTTCTCCAAGAGGGTCGTCATGGACAAATCAACTTCTTTGAGAAATGGATTCTTCAGGTTTGTATTTCGAAATCCCATATATTCATTAAGCGAACCTAGCACATCAGCCGTCGAGGACAAATAGCGTGAAACAAATGAATCGCAGTTATTCTTTTGTACAGCCCGCCAATCTTCCTTCGCCTTCGTGAAACACTTTTGCATGTTGTCTTCAAAGGCTTTCGCTTCATCGCTTGTGACGACGGCATCCGTTAACTCGGTGTCAAAGATTCTCTTAACATCAAATTCTGGTCGCCTTTTCCCATTCACATCCCAGGTGTTTGTAATCGAGCTTGAATACGAGTTAATAGCCACTTTACGCGCATGGTTGATAGTGTCTTGCTTCAGAAGTCTCTCGCCTAGACTAATCGTTGGGAAGTCATTCGTCATGGAACCAAGGAAGGAAAGCGATTCTTTGAGTGCGGAAACAGGCTCATTACCAGATTTCAAAGCGTCGATGTGTTTTTGGGCTCTCGTCGGGAACTGATATTTGTCCCACTCGACTTGGGCTTTCGCCAACTGTGCAAGAAGATTGGTTTCCGTGGCCCTGAATTCGTCCGGGGTAATCTTACCCGATAGGCTTTTTTCGAGTTGCCGCCTAAGATCGTCACTTGCAAATGGCCGTTTTTCATCGTAAGGAGACCACTTCGCAATCCAGACACAATACCGCGCGAGTGCATTCGTACGTGCAACGTCAAGCCTGGCGGACAACACCGCGCCATTCTCCGCAAGTGGATAGGTTTGCGGTATGTCTTTGATGAACTTATAACTGGCACTAAGTTGATTGGGGATCGTTTCGCCATCCGCCTTACGGAGGGCAAGTACCTTCTCATCAACATCCTTATTGAGCTTGGCAACTTGCCATTTTGTTTCCATCGGAATGCGGTTCGTGCTCCATGTTTGCCGTAGTACATCAAGTTCACTAACGGCAGTCGTTTCAGAAGGCTTAGTGACCTTCAGACAGTCATCAAAATCCTTTGCCCATTTTTCAGAACTAAGAAGCAAGGGATCCCTATCAAGTTTTGCGTTGATAGCATCATATTCCAACCTCAAAGAGCGAACACCCCAAAGGTCAATGTCATCTGTCAAGCGCTGCTCCAGCCGTACGGCAATATCCCGATTTCCAGAACCAACTATTAGAACTGCTGGCAATGTATTTGTGGACTGCTTTTGAAGCTCGCTTAATTGATTGTTTACCTCTGATTCGCTCTTTCTCATCCATGCGTTTGTAAGTTTGGCTTCGATTCCTGCAATCTTATCCTCAATGTCGGATAGATTCGACTTACTCCTTGCCCATAAACACCCCCAGACAGCGAGTGCGCCAAGGGTAATGCCCGTAACCCAGCCTGTGACCTTTCTGACGCGCCCCTTAACCTTCTGGGTATGGATACAATCAAGAAGCCACAAAAAGGGTTCGTGCGTAGTATTATTCTCACCAACGGCTAGTTTCGGCTTGTTCTGGTCTGCCAATTCGCCAGAAACAGTTACATCAAAACGCTTCCAGTTGAGTTGAAGGGTTCCTAAATGGTTCGTTATTAAAGAGACGTATTGCTCGAACTCTTCACGGAAATTGGCCAAGTCAGACGATAGACGATCAGATGCAGTCACGACAAGCGCAACGGCCGCACACTTGTTGTCCTTAAGATGTTGGGCAATCACCTTGAGGTTGCCAATCATCATATTTCGGCTTTCAGCACTCTGTAGCCCAGGCATTCCTGGGTTGAAAAGGATCATAGCAGCTTTGGGCGTCCCAATCACTCCGCGGATGTAGTTGGGGTCTTTCTCCATCCGTTCACCCATGTATTCACGGAAAACTATATCTGACTGTTTCCCGTTTGCATGAAGCCGCAAGCGCAAGTCAATGTTGTCAGATTCGTTCGTTGCGGCAGGCCAGTAACCCTCCTCCAATGCGCTCTGGCGCACCTCGATATACTTACGTGTTTCCTCAGCGCCAGGTGGCGTCGATACCGAGAACTCTGGCGTTGAGGTAGCGTGGAGCCCAACGGCAAGTACCGTCTTGCCTGTACCTGAAGCACCGATTATGGCAAGATTATTGGAATCGTTATTGCTCTTGTTCATTAACTTAACCCTTCCATTTCTTTTCGTGGAGTGTTTGCGCAAATATTGTGATTACAGACGAAACAACAAACCATCCGACGACCGTAACAGGTAAAATCCAGTTTGCATACGTTTGGTTTTGATCGTGGAATGCTAGCATAGTTCTATGTGCGACATGGGCAGGAAGTATTTTTGCCAATAGGTTGGCGCCTTCCCCCATAAGTGGTTCGCTAAAGAACAAGGCGACTACGGCAAGATTTGGTACCATCGTCACGGCAAACGTTTCCGATGGCGCAAGAGCGGACAACGCCATGCCGACAAATCCCCCCATCCATTCAACTGCGACAAGGCATGTTCCGATACCAAGAAATGCGCATGGAGCCGCATTCCACTTTGTTGTAAACCCATAAAAATGTGGAATCAAGTATAGAAATGCTGTAAGGGAAATACCCTGAATCAAGCTACGAGCCAATGACGACGACAGCACTGCGAACAGATACGCGGAACGAGGGACACCTTCAATCCTTTCAAGACATCTGCTGGAGCGATTAGACACCAAAGAACGCACCGCGCCACTCATGCCAAGCCAAAACGCGGCAATGGCAGCACAGAAAAACACTGTCTTCATTTCAACAGGGTCATCATACCTGTTTCTGAGAGCTAAACAAAGGCAAAGCGCCACAACAAGCGGTTGCCATACGAATAATGTAAGTGGAAGGTTAAAAAGCCATTTCACACACGGCTTTCTTGTGAAAGGGATGAAGGAGAACCATGAACGAGTGAGATAGCCGAGGAGACAACCCAGCCAACCGCCGACCCTCTTCGGTGGAACAGGTGGTGTCGGGTGTGATTGTTGAGGTTCAACATTGAGATTTTGCAGAATCCCCTCTTTAATCGCGGGATTGTTTTCGGCATCTTCCAGGCACTTATACAGTTGTTTGAAGCGTTCATCGTCTGTTCCTGGAATACACAACGTCTCAAATACGTCATCCTCAAGACTTCCGCTTACCTCGTTTCGGTTTTTGTTATAGACGAGTTGCCCCTTTGTCATTACAACGATGCGGTCGAACAATCGGATATTCGCGAGTTCGTGCGTGGCACAGAGGATGGTTTTTCGTGCGCCTGACCGTGTCATTCGACGCAGATCCTCCATGAGATCTGTTTCGACAGCCCTGTCTAATCCGGCGGCGGGCTCGTCAAGTAGAAGAACTGACGGATCACGGAGAAGTGCTAGCAGAAACGCTGCACGACGACGTTGGCCTCCGCTCATGTCACCAATTCGGGAATTATCTGCCAACCTCAATTCTCGAAGTAAAGCTTCTGTGCGATTTGTGTTGTCCTCTAAGTTGTGGATGGCAGAGTACGAATGAATTTCTTGTGCAAGTGTTAAGTCGTCATGCAGAGTAGCATCAACGTTTTGCGGCAAATAGGCCGTACATGCACGAATTGTGACGGAATCATCTGATCTGGAGATTCCATTGAAAGTGACGCTTCCAGCCGCTGGTTCGATAAGTCCGGCGATTGTCTTGATCAATGTTGACTTACCGCATCCGCTCGGCCCGATAATTCCGACGAACTCCCCATCCTCTGCGACAAAGGAGACACGGTCGAGAAGTGGACGGGAATGATCGGCATACGATGTCCTTGCATCCGTCAATTTGGACACCACTACATCAACGCCCTCAGTCGTTCCGTATTCTACAGCGATTCGTCCTGAACGATAACGGAGTTTGACACTAGCAACACAGAGGATATCGTCATCTTTCAGTTTACGATTGCGGAAACGCTCACCATTAATTGTCGCGTTGGAACCATCGCCCCAATCGAATGCCCACCAGTCTCCAGTCCTACGATGAACGTGGAGCGAAACCTGACGCGGACTTACCGCACCAGATATGCGTATATGACTCTCCAACGAACCACCAATATCATAAACAGCGGTAAGAGTGTCAAGCTCTGGGGGCAACGATGAAAGAAGTCTTCCATGTTGCCCCGAAGTCAAATCGGTGGCTCCCGACAGACGGTATGGTCCGCTATCCGATTCTGGAGGAAGCAAACCGTCGGCGCTGTAAACTGCTGAAAGAGACCAGTCGCCCTTGTCGAGATGGGCTCCGCAAGCCGGATTAGTACAATGGCGGTCTGGGCCGATTGGGAATCGGCACAAAGGGCAGATGTCTATAGTACCTTTCATGTCTATTCTATTATACCTTGCCGCCGATCACCGCTCATTCCTCTTTCTTCGGCAAAAGAGTTGTGCGGAATTCGCAATCACCTTCGATCTTTATGCCAAAATCATAGAACCATAATTTTGTTTCCTTGTCATGTTTGCGTAACTTACCCTTGCCGTCTATCTGTAACTCGCGTAGAACCGCCTTGCGTGCATCACCAATGGCCTTGCCGCCGTTGATCTTCACATTACCTATCGGACGTCCGTCGTCAGAGTAAAGAGATACCGTCGCAGGGGAGATTGTAAGGTCCCAGTTGCCGTCAGGCAAGTCATTCCCGCGAGTCACCATGACTTCGCCAGCACACTTTCCACCCGTCATGACACCAAACATAGAGGCGACGGCAGCCGGATCTATGTTCCATGTCTGACCAGGTCGACAGCCCTTGTCAGGAAGGACATGACAATCTATAAAGAGATTGACATAATTGAGGACATTCTGCTCTTCAACGGAAATCGGGCTATGATCCACATTCTCGTAGCGTACACGGAGTGGCTCACCTTCCTTATCCGTCCAATATATGAAACGGTAGGATTTACCTTGAACAGCGTTCACATGAGAGTGGACTTCTTTTAGCAGCCCATTCAAATACTCCTCAATCGGTGCATTGACGATCTTGTTGATGTCAATTCCAAACCGATTAAGGAAATCCATGATCGGACGTCCTTCCTGTCCATCTAAGGCATCAATTTGCGCACGAAGCCCTGAAACAGCAGTCCCGATTTCCGCGCCCGTAGATGGTTCAAAAATAGCAACCAATCCACCGAGCAGATAACCGGTCGTTTCAATCTGATCAAGCGGTAGTGTACTTAGATCAAGCCGAAGATTAACCTTTGCAGGTTTGATGACTTCCATCGCCTCATGGAACGTACGAACTTCAACAATTTTCACCTTGCCTGACTCAAACTGTTCTTTGCTCTCAACCTTGGACGTTGCCATCAATTTAAGGAGATAGTAGATGTCTGCATCGGCAGATCCGCCCCATTTGGCATATTTTCCCTTTCCCTTTGCCTCAAAGATTGACGTCATAGCTTGGGGTTCATCCGCTTCGGACGGAATGCGTCCGAAGTCACCGGATTTTATTTTTGGTAACTCACGCTCGACCGAAGTTGGCAGTGCATTCGTTGGCGGCAATGGTGGTGGCGGCGGTGGCGGTGGTGTCGACCCCCAGCCGCCAGTACATTCTTTGACAATAAAAGTTATCGTCATCAGCCCAACGAGAACAGCGAGAATCGCAATTATCGAATTCTTATTCATTGTCATTTATCCTTTGCTTTGCTTGTGTTTACCTCGTTTTTATTCCAAGTTCTTTTAACATCTCCTTCGCGCCAGCGTGGCCTTGGGCTGCGGCACGGGTGAGAAGCGAGATCGCGCGACGACCTGCGCCCGGCTCGCGCGAGGCGGGATGGTGAGGATTGAGATAGAGCTGCGCGAGGTTGTACTGCGCATCGGCGGAGTCTCCCTTCACCGCCTCCTTCAGCCACTTCACCGCCAGACGTACAGCTTCCTTGTCGGAGAACTTGGCGTAGTAGATACCGAGGTTGTACTGCGCCTGCGTATGGTTTTGCGCCGCCGCCTTGTTGAGCCATTCGACAGCCTTCTCCTCGTCGTGATCAACGCCGATTCCGTTCATGTAAAAAAGCCCCATCTGGCATTGCGCGGCGGCAAGACCTCCATCGGCCGCCTTGCGTGTCCACGCAACTGCCTCACGCAAGTTCTTCGCCACGCCGCGTCCGTCGCGCAGCATTTCGGCATAGCGGTATTGCGCGGTAACGTCACCCTGCTCCGCCGCCGCTTTGACGCCGTTCGTCACAACATTCTTCGCAGCCCCTATGCATAGGGAAGGGAAGAACGCGCACACAACAAGCATGATTCTCATTCTGTATCGCATATAACCTTCTACTTGTCTCCCTAGGAGCTTGCGCCCTTTCAGACATCGGTGGGGGCGGAAAACGGAAACCTCCTCCGATGCATCACGTGAGGCGCCTGAGAGAGCCCGTAAAGATACACCAGAGGAGGCTAGACTGCTTTTGACAAGACAGTGCCTTTTCTGTGCGTCTTTACAAGTGAAGTTTCTCAGGCTTTCACGTGACGCTTCCCATGTCCGCAGGGACGGCGGTCACGCGGGATGCGTGACTTTCCCTGCGCGGGAAATCTGACTTGTCCCGGCGGATGATGGCCACCCATCTTCCGACGGAACGCCAATAGTATAGCATAAAATCAGGCCTGAAACGAAAACCTCGTGAAAAATTTCCGTTCACAGGCCTGTCCGGGCTCTCTCAGCCGGAATCTGCCTACTGGCACTATGATATACGAACGAAGACGGAAAATCTGACAAAAGAGGGAAACGAAGGGGACAGCCCCGCAAGTGAGGGTACGAAAAATTTTAATCTTGTCGTGCCAGTATTGACTTTCGAAGCCGGAAACGAAGGGGACAGTCCCCGCAAGTGGGGGGGACAAATAATGTATCGCCGGGCGGGAAATGGGAAAGATTCTAGGGAAGTTGGGAAAAAGGGATTGAGGCAGGGAAATTGAAAACCCCGTTGAAGAGGGTTTCAACGAGGTTTGAATGGGGTTGAAATAGGGGTTGGAGGTCATTGAACATTGACTCGCACGGTGCGGGTGATGGGTGAGGGAAGCTCGTAGGTGGCGAGATGTGTGCCCATGAGAAAATAGCCGATGTCCATGCTGAAAGAGAGCGGGACTGAGGAGGATGTCGATTGGTTGAGGCGGCGGATGAGGCGGCGACGGTGGGTATCAAGCATGGCGAAGACGGCCTGGAGATTGGTATCGGATAAGTCAAGCCACCAGCCGCCTGCCTGGTTGGAACGGAGGTTGCCGGATCGGTTGAGGATGGTGCGCAGGTAGTCTTCGGCGGGCGTGGTGGTGGTGGCCGTGGTCTCCAGGCACTTCAACTGCATGACCTGTTCGCAGACGGCTCCGATGAGGACGGCGATGCGTCGCCCAGAGCCAACGGCGAAGTGGCAGGCTGATTGGTAGTCGTCGGCATCCTCGGCAAAGCGCGTCATTACGGCGTCGAAGTC
>JAEEGL011763044.1_pt1 | contig 13768 bp, 11 predicted proteins | sample 9134231 | NCBI WGS metagenome assembly JAEEGL01 (sample SAMN16246548, study PRJNA631951) | gut metagenome | biome: gut microbiome; feature: rumen; material: fiber-attached | host: Bos | place: Iran: Karaj | collected 2018-10 | reverse complement strand
CACATCACTATCAGATAATTCAAACCATTTTGCATCAGCTGGTTGAAATTTCTTCTTATCTGTCCAAGTTGGAATAGCTGTCATTGCACAATCAAGTTCACTTGCCACAGAATCTACATTTTGAGCATATATATACTTAATATGCGCTTTAGATCCATTATGCAAATCAGATTTCTTTGTGCAAGAAGTCAAACATAAGATGCTCACAATGAGGAGTGAAATATTTTTTGCATTCAATTTTTTCATAGTGAAAACTCAATATATCACATTAATAGTATTCCAACTCCACCCCAACCCTCCCCTTCATAAGGGGAGGGAGTTACTCCTCAGTAAACAGCACCTGAATCAGGGTCTGTCCGACTGCCTTTAGAGTGTTCTTGTCGATATGTTCCATGTCGTCGGCAAGAGTGTGCCATGTAGGACCAAAACTGCTCTGCTGACAATCTGGATAATAAGGGATGATGTCGATAGTAGGAATCTTGGCATTTTCATTTACAGGAATATGGTCGTCGGTAATATTACCACCCTCTTTCTTAGGGAAATAACTACCATAACCTGCCTGACGGGCAGCACGCCATACCTTCTTAACTATCTCGCCAGCATATTGCATAGACATTCCCTCTTTATAGAACTGAGCACCCTGACCGCCAACCATATCAAGAAGAATACCATAACGAGCCTCATAGCCCTCTGGAAGGTTCTTACTGAAGTATTGCGCACCAAGAGCCCATGTATCGCCATTGTCGGCAACATCTGCCCATTGAGGAGTTCCCCAGTCTTCTGCATCGAAGCACACAAAGTCAACACCAATAGAATGTTGAATGTTGAATGATGAGTTTTGAATGGTTTTGGCTTTCTGAAGCAAGCGAGCTATTTCTATCATCACAGCAACCCCTGATGCACCATCATTAGCTGCAAGTATAGGCTTATGCCAATTAGCGCTATCAGGATCGTTATCAGCCCAAGGACGACTATCCCAATGGGCGCAAAGAAGAATGCGTGTGGTGGCCTCTGGATTATAACTTGCAATAATATTATGACTCTTCAGGATAGTACCGTCATAACCCTGCAAATCAGCCTTCTGGCTTTTCACCTCACAACCATATTGTTTGAACTTTGCTATTATCCATTCTGCACAACGGTCGTGGCCCTCGCTATTCATATTACGATAGCCAAAATCACATTGAGCCTTTGTGAAAGCATAAGCAGAGTCAGCATTAAACTGAGGACCAACAGGGTTCAGTTTCTCTACCTCTTCTACTTCCTCCACAGCAGGATTATCACTCTTCACAAACTTATTATACCCTGCATAAGCACCCCATCCAAGGAGAGCACATGCAGCGACAGCTACAGCTATCTTCATTGATTTCTTCATTTTTTATTCCTTTGAGATTGAACTTCTGTCATCACACGAAGCCAGTTTCCTCCCCATATCTTTTCAATATCACTCTCGCTAAAACGATTACGCAATAGCTGAATAGTGAAATTAATCAGTTCTGACGCATCCTTGATGCCTCTCACACCTCCGTCGCCGTCAAAGTCTGTACCAAGTCCCACATGGTCTATTCCCATGATGTCGATAGTATGGTTAAGATGGTCGATAGCATCCTTGATATTTGCTTCTGCATCTGTACGCAGGAAACCATGATAAAGAGTTGTCTGCACAACACCACCCTTCTGCGCAAGAGCACGCATCTGATCGTCGGTCAGATTACGAGGAACATCACACAGAGCCTTGCAGTTGCTATGGCTGCAAACGATAGGTGTAGAGCTTATCTCAAGAGCATCGTAGAAGCTCTTCTCGCCTCCATGACTCAGGTCAACCATTATTCCGAGGCGGTTCATCTCCTTGATTACCTGCTCACCAAATTCGCTGACACCATTATGAGTGTTGTTGCCACGTGCCGAATCACAGATATCGTTGTCACCATTATGACAGAGAGTGATATATACTATTCCCCGGTCAGCAAAATGCTGCACGTTCTTTATATCATGATTAAGTGCAAGACCATTCTCTATTCCAAGCATAATACTCTTCTTGCCCTGACGCTTGTTAGCATACAGATCAGCAGGGGTACGTGCTATGCTCAGATAGTCTTTGCTTTCATCCACTATTGATTCTATCTTATCAAAGATATTATCAGCAAATGTCAGCGGACTACCATCGAACTGCTCACCCTCCTTTGGTTGAGGAAGATAAGCCACCATAGTAACAGCATCAGTACGTCCTTCAGTCATCTTATGAAGGTCATACAATATCTTTGGATCACGGTGACTGAACTCAATTCCCTGAGGGAAGAACATAGGCGTGTCGCAATGACTGTCAAGAGTAAGAATCTTATTGTGCAGTCGCTTAGCCTCAGCAAATTCTGACGCTCTGTCTGCAAGCCATTGGAAAATAGGTAAGCCATCTTCTCCAAGCCACTCAGGATGCCATTGCACACCAAGAATAGACTTAAACTCATTACTCTCTATAGCCTCAATAACACCATCTGATGATTTTGCTGTTACACGGAACAGATTTCCTGCATCGCTAACAGCCTGATGATGGAAAGAGTTTACATATAGTTTCTCTGATTGATACAGACTTGCAAGGATAGAATCCTTTTCAAGGCTTACACTATGAGTAGCCTCAGCTTTATCAGCATCCTGACTATGCTTTACATCTGTCTTTACATCCTGTGCCACCTTACCCCCTAATGCCATAGCCAAGGTTTGAATGCCTCGACATATTCCCAGCATAGGAATCTGACGGTTGTAAGCCAAACGAGTGGTAAGCAATTCAGCCAAGTCGCGTTCGGCATTAATATGATGAAGCTCAGGCGAAGGCTCTTCACCTGCCCACAACGGGTTGTAATCAGCTCCACCTGTAAGTACCAGTCCATCAATATGGTCAAGGGTGCTTACGATAACCTCTTTATCAGCAACAGGCGGAATGATAACAGGAGTAGCTCCTGCCTTTACCAAAAGACGATAATAGACACTACGGATAGTAGCATCTACATCACTATAATTAGCAGTAAGACCAATTATCGGATGATGATTGGTCTCGGGGTATGTTGAGTATATCTCATTGAGATACGACTCTAAATCATATTTTTTTCTCATATAAATTTAAGTTTCGCAAATAGCTCAACTCATTAAAACACAGCCATAGCCCATTGCTGGGCTTGGCACGGTTTTATTTTGCTTTTTCTTCTGTGTGAACAGGGATTTCACGCTTAATACTCTGTTCAAGCGAGATGAGAGTTTCTGTACTTACAACACCAGGAATAGTCTGCAAACGATTATTAAGCAAGTCCATGAGCTGTTCATTGTCACAAGCATAAGCCTTTACCAACATAGTGTAAGGACCTGTTGTGAAATGACATTCTACCACTTCAGGAATATCTTCCAATCGTTCAACAACTTTCTTATACATGCTACCACGTTCAAGATTCAAACCTACATAAGTACATGTAGAATATCCTAAACTCTTTGGGTTTACATCAAAACCACTACCTGTGATAACACCGTTTTCCATTAGATGTTGTACACGCTGGTGGATGGCAGCACGTGAAACGCCACACTCAGCTGCAACATCCTTAAAGGGGATACGGGCATTCTTAGAAAGGATGCTCAGTATCTTCTTATCAAGATTGTCTATCTTATCCATTTGTTATTATTTATGTTTTCTTTCTTATACTTTAGGTTAAATAGTCCACATAATGATAGCAAATATAGACAATATTATTGGTTCAAACAACAAAATGCACGAAAATCTTACGAATTTCATGCATTTTGTTTATTTTTTGTTACTTTTTACTTCCTGTCTTCTTTGTTTGCTTTGCAGGAGTGGCAGTTGTCTTTGTTTCTGCCTTTTCCTCTTTTGGCTTCTCAATACCAACAAGTTCTACAGTGAACACCAGTGTTGAGTAAGGTTTAATCTGACCAGCTTCTTGTGCACCATAACCAAGTTCCTGAGGTATGCATATTTCCCACTTACTACCTACAGGCATCATAGTGAGAGCCTCTGTCCAACCCTTGATAACCTGGTTACAACCAAATGTTGCAGTCTGTGGATTACGCTTGTAGCTGCTATCGAAGACTGTTCCATCAATCATACGACCTTCGTACTTAACAGTTACCTTATCAGTAGCCTTTGGAATAGCGCCATTACCAACAACAAGAACCTTATACTGCAAACCAGAAGCAGTGGTCTTCCTACCCTCTTTCTGTGCATTACGAGCCAACCACTCTTCGTTTTCCTTCTTATATTTCTGATTATTGGCTTCCTTGATAGCCTCGTTACGTGTTTTGAAGAACTTACTTGCGTTGGCTACTGTAAAGTAAGTAGTATCGTTGTTGAGAACACCAACAAAACCCTCTTTGAAAACATTCAGACTAAGACTGTCCTTAGTATTCTTTAAATCCTTAGAGAAATATGTGAAAGCACGTTCCTTAATCATTGAAGCAACCTGCTGTCCCATCATCTTAGCCTTGTACATTGGGTCGTCGGCATTATCAAAAGCCTCATTGAAACTTTCAATAAAGTATTTCATTGATGCGCTGTCAACACCCTGCTGACTAAGATAAGACATCAAGCCCTCTGTAGCAGCCATACCAGCAGCATAGCTCAAAGAGTCGCTTGTTGACTTCAACTCAGGACGAGCCACCTGTTCAACAGTAGCCACAGCTTTTTTCTTCTTATCATTCTTTGCCTGCACACCTGTGAAGGTAGAAGCAAGCATTACCATTGCTAAAAATAAAACTGTCTTTTTCATTGTTATTTAAGTTTAGTTATTATCCTTAGAACAAAAGGTCACCGTAGGCTTTTAATGCTTACAGTGACCTCGTATTTGGAGTTTGGAATTAGGAGTTAGGAATTTGGAGTTGAATGCCTACGGCATATATAATTTCCTCCAGTTGGTCAGAGGAACTCCTTCCCTTTGGTCTGTGACCTTCGGTTCCTAATTCGAAATTCACTTTTATTTAATATTCAGAAGCTCAATCTTGAAGATCAGAGTTGAGAAAGGCTTGATAGGACCCTGCTCGCGCTCACCGTAAGCCAACTCCTGTGGTACATAGATTTCCCATACAGAACCAACAGGCATCATAGTAAGAGCCTCTGTCCAACCCTTGATAACCTGATTAGCACGGAGTGACAAAGGCTGCTTGCGCTGGTAGCTGCTATCGAATACCTTACCATCGATTGTTCTACCCTCGTAGTTTACTTCTACCATAGAAGTATCCTTTGGCATAGGACCATTACCTACCTTGATAACCTTATACTGGAGACCAGACTTCAATGTAACAACACCAGCCTTCTTCTTGTTTGCTGCGAGGAACTTCTGACCAGCAACCTTGTTAGCGCCATACTGCTTCTCGGCATTCTTAGCCTTGATAGCCTGCATCTTAGCCTGAGCAAGTACGTTTGCCTGCTGAACATTGAACTTAGGTGTTGCCTTGCTTGATGTTCCATCGATGAAACCAGCAAGGAAATTCTTCATTGAGATAGTCTTGGTTGAATCATCACCAAATACCTCGTGATTAATTCCAGGCATCATCTGAGTAGCAATCTGCTGACCAATCTGAATACCTGCATAGTAAGCAGCCTTCTTCTTGTCGTCACCGGCATTAGCACCGTCCTGAAGACCTTTAATAAACTCATCCATGTAAGTAGTATCAATCTGCATACGACCTACAAGATAATCCTTCAAACCCTGAGTCTGAGACAAACCAATAGCATAACTCATTGAATCTACATCATCCTTAAGGTCTGCCTTAGGAGTTGAATTGCCACAACCTACGAAAGTAGTTGCTGCAAGAGCTACGAGAGCTCCGAAAAATACTTTTTTCATTGATATTAAAATTTTAATTTCTTACGATTACTTTACTGCAACGAGTTCTACATCAAAGATAAGAGCTGCATAAGGAGGAATAGACTGACCAGCACCATTCTCACCATAACCCAATGTGTAAGGGATGAAGAAACGATACTTAGCACCTTCCTGCATAAGCTGAAGACCCTCTGTCCAACCAGCGATAACCTGATTAAGACCGAATGTAGCTGTCTGACCACGGTCGTAGCTGCTATCAAACTTAGTACCATCGATAAGAGTTCCCTCATAGTGGCACTCTACCTTATCAGTAGCCTTTGGCTTCTTACCGTTACCCTCGCGGAGCACCTGATACTGAAGACCTGAAGGCAATGTAACAACACCTTCCTTCTTACCATTCTCCTCAAGGAAATTCTCGCCTGCTTCCTTAGCCTTAGCAGCCATCTCAGCCTGCTTGTTCTGGAAGAATTCGTTTACCAACTGCTGACCTTCCTGATCAGTTACCTGTGGCTCTTTACCAGCGAAAATATCTTTCAATGCCTGAGCAAAATCATCAACGTTAACCTCTGAAGCTCCCATACCTGCGAGCTGACGGGCAATACCAAGGCCCAGTGCATAACTAACTTTATCCATGTTTTCTCTTTAAAATATATAATGTGCTTGTTTTAAAACGAGGACAAAGATAATAATTTTATTTTATTGCAAGTACACATTTGCAATAAAATTACTACTTTTGTAGAAAGTTAATAAATACAGAAGCCTCACCCCGCCCTCCCCAAAAGGGAAGGGAGAAGAAAAAGCTGATGTATTCTTTTAGTATTTTAGCCCTCCCCCTTTGGGTAGGGATGAGAGAGGCTGATAATTATTATATAGCTATGAAGAAAATTGTATTCCTTACTGGTGCTGGTATGTCGGTAGAAAGTGGTTTCAAGACTTTCCGCGGTAATGATGGCCTATGGGAGAACTATCCTGTAGAGCAAGTAGCTTCACACGAAGGTTGGGAAATGAACCCTACCCTGGTAACAAATTTCTATAATATGTTACGCGATAAACTATGGGACGCTCAGCCTAACGAGGGCCATCGTCTCATAAAAGAGTTGGAAAAAGATTTCGAGGTATGTGTTATCACGCAAAATGTTGACAATCTACATGAAAAAGCAGGTTCTTCTCATGTTATTCATCTTCATGGCGAACTAACAAAGGTTTGTTCTTCTAACGATCCGTACAATAACAAGTACATACAGGAACTAACCCCAGAAAATCCTCATGTAGAACCAGGAACAAAAGCTGGCGACGGTTCGTTGCTTCGTCCTTTCATCGTGTTCTTTGGTGAAAGTGTGCCAATGATCGAGCCTGCTGCATGGGAAGCCCAACAAGCCGACATCTTTGTCATCATAGGAACAAGCCTCAACGTATATCCCGCTGCTGGACTCGTACAATATGCCAAACCCTCTGTACCTGTGTACCTCATAGACCCTAACCCTGTCAGCGGTGGTCACAACCGCAACATCATACATATTGAGAAAGGGGCAAGCGAGGGAATGCGAACTTTGCGAGCAAAGCTACTTAATAATGAATAATGAAGCGCACGACGCTTTAGAGTTAGGAGATAGAAGTTAGGAGTTTATTGACTACAGCATAGATAATTTATAATTCTATAACTCAAAATCGCACGAAGTGCGACTAACTCATAATTCCTAACTTCAAACTCCTAATTGATATTAATAAAAAAAGGATTCCACTTTTGCGTGGAATCCTTTTTTATTAATATCTAAAGCTGCTTCCTCCAAGGAACTCACGAAGCAAACTGGTAGGTGGAATATCCTTTTCCTGTACCGTTTTAAACTGACTTAAGAACTTCAATAATCTATAAGCCTCGCTATATTCTTCGCAATTCTCTGGCACCTGTTCAAGCAAAGGAACAGCCTGCTGTTTGAGTACTGCAAGTTCAAATATCATAGCAGTATTGAACATTGCATCAGCATTCTCCTGATAAGGGAATATCCATTTGTTCTCACCTGCACGCACACTTGGCCAACGACGAATAGTCTCCTTAGCACTAACACCACGATACTTATAGTCGCGCACAATACGACGAAGCAGTCGGTTGTCGGTATTAGGAATATAGTTATGATTATCAAGAAGAATTGTTGTTAATGCCGAAGCATACACACGGAATTTCTGTTCTTCTGGGATGAGAGCCGTTAACTCGGGGTTCAAAGCATGGATACCCTCAACAACAAGAACATCATTAGGTCCCATCTTGAGTTTTCGTCCACTCATCTCACTCTTTCCTTGCTGGAAATTATATTTTGGAAGTTCTACCTCTTCGCCACGGAACAAGGCATTAAACTGTTCGTTTATAAGCTCCAGATTCAAAGAATAGATACTCTCATAATCATAATCGCCAGTGGCATCTCTTGGCGTTTTCTCTCTATCAACGAAATAATCATCAAGAGAAATTGGCAACGGTCTGATACCATTAGTTAACAACTGAATACTCAATCGCTTGCAAGTAGTAGTCTTTCCTGACGAAGACGGACCAGCTAACAACACCAGTTTCACACTTTTACGATTAGCGATCTCGTCGGCAATACGTGATATTTTCTTTTCCTGCAACGCCTCAGACACGTTGATGAGAACCGTTGTATAATCATTTGCTATTGCCTCATTAAGATCACCTACAGTACGCAAGCCAAGAATATTCTGTCGTCTGTGATGCTCCTTGAAAATCTCAAACATCTTAGCCTGATGAGTTATCTCTGGCAGATAAGCAGGGTTCTTCTTGTCTGGTATTCTAAGAAGCAGTCCATCGTAATACTTTTCAACTCCAAAGAGATACAGCTTTGAGGTGTTGGTAAGCAAAGAGCCATAATAATAATCCACATAATCTTCTATCTGATAATATGTGGCATACATACGACCGCTGTTCTTCAACAGTTTCACCTTAGCTTCATCGCCAACCTCTTGGAACTTAGCTATTGCCTCTTCCAAGGTAACATTATATCTACGTATAGGCAGCTTGGCATCTATTATCTCCTGCATACGTTTACGTATCTGCGCAACGTCTTCAAGTTCTACAGGATGACCTATATTCAAATCCACAAAGTATCCTTTGGACACAGGGATATCAATAACCACCTCTGCCTTTTTATAAAGATCGTGAACAGCCTTACACAGCACCATAAACAAGGTGCGTGTGTAGTTTCTGTGTGCAGAATCAGAATGCATATCCAGAAACTCTACCGTCTTATTATTATAAAGACGATAATGCAAACCCTCGACCTTATTGTTTACCTTTGCAGAAATAGGGCCAAACTCCATGTCTAACCCCGACTGCTTATATATATCCATAAGACTGCTTCCTGCAGGCATTTCCAAGGTTTTATCATTGTTCTTACAACGAATATTGAGTATCTCTTTCATATGGTTTTATTCTTAGAACATAAATGAAGTTAAAAAAAGATAGAAGCCAACGCTTCGCTATTTAATAGTGAAGATTGAAGATTGAAGATTAGTCGGCTATGCCGATATAATATTTAAATCTTTCATTATTTCAATATTTACATCTTTTCTTCCACTCGGTAAGTGACCTTCGGTTCCTAATTTCTAATTCTTTATACGTATGTCATCAAGATATCCCATACAGCAATGATATGGCAGATACTTCCTGCCAGCACAAAGAAATGGAACACCGTGTGCATATATTTCTTTTTGTTTATACTATAGAACACAGCTCCTGTAATATAGCAAACTCCTTCGCCTACTACCCACAGGAAAGCGGCTGTTGAGAGTGCATCAATAACGGGTTTCATTGCCAGCAACACCGAAAGACCCATACCCACGAAAGTAATAGTCTCAAGGTTGCTATGAGTCTTTAGTTTGTGGAAACTGGATATTGTTCCAGCAAGAGCACACGTCCATACAAAGATGAACAACACCCAACCCCAATATCCGTGTTCACGCATGGCAATAAGGGTTATAGGCGAATAGCTTCCTGCAATATGCCAGTATATTGCTGCATGATCCCACTTGCGCAGGCGTTCTTTCCATTTGCTAAGAGGCGAAATAGCATGATACACCGTACTTGCCACATAGCTAAAGAGCATGCCCACAAGATAAAGGATTACTCCAGCCGAAGCCCATCCATTAGCATGGCTAAAGCACCAATAGAGGAATATTGTACCAAAGACAACTCCAAGCACAATTCCTCCAAAGTGCGACCATGTGTTCCACAGCTCCTCCGTGCGGGTATAGAATATTTTTCTCACTACTTTTCGATTTCTACATTAATATTTTACAAGCGCTTTTTCTGTCTCGACGAGTTGATGAGAGTTTTAACTCGAATAATATATCGACGAGTTTATGAGAACTCTGTTCGAATAATTAGAGAAACGAAGTTCGACGGCCGAAGGGAAAGTCAATTCCTAAGCGCTCTGCGCTTCTTAACTCATAACTCATATCTTCTAACTCATAACTCCTAACTTCTAACTCTTGCAAGGCGCTTCGCTTGACAAAATTGTCGAAATTAACGTAAATTTATCGAGAATTAATTTGTCTTGATTAGATCAATAATTTATGAATAATTCGCGTTTAATTTTCGATTATTTGCGACAGCGTAAGCAACTACATACAATAGTCTTGACGAGTTTTTTGTCATGAATTTCAATCGCGCTACCTCTTAATCACTTCCGGTTTGAACTCCTTCCCTTTGGAGGGAAGGGTGGGAAGGGTCTTCTATTTCTCTATCGTGAAATCCAGCTGTTTCTTTTCAAGATTAGCCTTGGCAACCTTAATACGGATGGCATCGCCCAACTGGTATTTATGATGGTGACGACGACCCACAAGACAGAAATTGCGCTCGTCAAAGTCGTAATAGTCATCATCAAGATCACGCATAGGAATCATACCCTCACAATGGTTCTCGTCAATCTCGGCATACACACCGTACGAAGTGATACCGCTGATATGAGCATCATAGCTTTCACCAATCTTATCGCTCATAAACTCAACCATCTTGTATTTTATTGAGTCGCGCTCGGCATTCTGAGCTATCTGCTCCATGTCAGATGAATGTTCACACAGTTCTTCATAATGCTTCTCGTTGGCAGAACGACCACCCTCGGCATAACGAGTAAGCAGACGATGCACCATCGTATCTGGATATCTTCTTATTGGCGAAGTGAAGTGAGTATAGTAAGGGAATGCCAAACCAAAGTGGCCAATGTTATGAACAGAATACTTTGCTTTCATCATAGCACGAAGAGCAACAGTCTGAATCATCTTCTGCTCTGGGCGAGCCTCACAATCGTCCATCAACTTATTGATAGCGCGGGCTGTAGCACCCATAGTGCCAGTTGACTTTAGCTTATATCCAAACTTCACGATAAACTGACGAAGGGTTTCAAGCTTCTGTGGATCAGGATTGTCGTGAATACGGTAAGGAAGCGTCTTTGCCTTCTTACCCTTCTTCACCAAGCCCACATCCTCAGCAACAGTCTTGTTGGCAAGCAACATAAACTCTTCGATAAGCTTGTTAGCATCCTTAGAACGCTTGAAGAAACAACGAGTTGGCTTTCCCTTCTCGTCAACATCGAAATGCAGTTCCTCAGAATCAAACTTCACAGAACCATTCTTGAATCGTTTCTGACGAAGTTTCTTAGCCAAACGATCGAGCATAATAAGTTCATCGGCATATTCTCCCTTATAGCCACCCTTGCCTGGAGCTGGAGCAGGTTCGCCTGTACCATCAACAACACCATTATCCTCGAGCAGCTGCTGCACCTCTTCGTAGGCATATCTGCGATTACTCTTTATCACACAATGCACAATACGATAAGCCTTTATCTCAGCCTCATCATCAAGGTTAAAGATAACGCTATAAGCCAATTTTTCCTCATTAGGACGAAGAGAGCACACAAAGTTACAAAGGTGTTCTGGAAGCATCGGAATTGTACGATCAACAAGATAAACACTTGTTGCACGTTTCTGTGCCTCACGGTCAATAATATCACCTTCCTTCACATAGTGGCTAACATCAGCAATATGAACACCCACCTGATAGAGTCCCTTGTCTAATTTCTTAAACGACAGAGCATCGTCAAAGTCTTTAGCATCCTTAGGATCTATAGTACAGGTCCACACATCTCTGAAATCCTCACGTTCAGCAAGATCCTTGGCTGTTATCTCGCCAGTAATCTTCTTGGCAGCCTCTTCTACGGCCTTAGGATATTTGTAAGGCAAACCATACTGAGAAAGAATAGCATTCATCTCGGTATCGTTGTCGCCCATCTGTCCGAGCACATCAACGACCTCACCAACAATATACTTATTGTCAACATCAGGCCATTGCACAACCTTCACAATAGCCTTGTCGTTGTTCTTTCCACCCTTTAGCTTGCGACGTGGAATAAGAATATCATGAATGAAAGTATTCTCTGGAGTAACAAGGAAAGCCATATCCTTCTCTACACGCAGACGACCCACGAACTCATTCTTCTTTCTTTGCAGAATCTCAATAACCTGAGCTTCCTTAATGTGTTTAGCTCTACGAGCCATGAAACTAATCTTCACCCTATCACCATTAAGGGCAAAGAGCGAGTTACGTTCCGACACAAAGATAGGCTTATCACTACCATCAGGAATAACCGAGTTCTTGCCGTTCACCTTACGCTGAAACACACCTTCAACAACCTGTCCCGACTGGTTAAGCTTGTAACTATTCTCCGAAACCTTCTGCAAGAAATCGTCCCAAGCCATTTCCTCCATAATGTCGATGGCAAGCATCTTCAAAGGATGAGTAACCAACTTTAGTTGGCGAAATATCTCTTTAAAACTAAAAGCCTTTCCTGGTTGAGAAGAGAAAAAGTTCTCCAGCTTTTCTGAAAGCTGCTTCTTCGACATTCTCTTTCCACCTTTTTTTCCTTTACCCATAGTGTTGTATGTTTGTAATTCTTACGCAAATAAACAAAAAAAAATCCATAATAACGACTTTTTTCCGATATTTTTTCGTTTTTCCTCCCTTATTCCTCTAACCTTTCTCTAATCGTTCTCTAACGATTCTCTAAGTTTTGATTAGAGCCGGGTTATTGTTACCTTAGCGTTACCTTAGCGTTACCTTAGAGGAAGGATAGAGAAAGGGCCCTGTCGCTTTTGCCTTTTCGGTCTCATTGACAACACAAAGATACTACATAGCATTAACTTCATAGGTGTTTATCGGGGGATATGGGAGTTTAAAGGAAAAACAGCATAAGGCTCATTGGAGCCTTGCTTTCTATTTTTTCTCTAATAAATATTCACTTGAGAAAGTTCAGTAATTAATATTTTTCTTGGTTCTTCCTAACACAGGGAATTACGGGTGAGCCGAAAACATCACAAAGATACCACTTATTTTATAACAACAAAAAGGTGATAGGAAATGAGTAAAAAACTAAAGGGATTAAAAAAGAAATGTGAAGGGAAAAAGGAGAGTAGAAATCTATATGTGGCAATATTTTTGCTTTGTGCCAACAATCTTTCTACAAATTTTATTATCTTTGTGCTGCACTATAGAATAATTAGGGAAATAAAATCTCTAATGTTCATTATGATTTGATTTGAATATGACGCAAAGCGAAGCAATACTGGAACAAGGATTAATCAATACCTTGAAGGAAATGAGCTATGAATACGTTTCCATCAAGGAAGAAGAAAATCTGTATGCCAACTTCAAAGAACAATTGGAAAAGCACAATCATAAGGAGTTGGAATTACATGGTCGTGAACACTTCACAGACAAAGAATTCGAGAAGATTTGTATTTATCTTGAAGGTGGCACTCGTTTTGAGAAAGCCAAGAAATTGCGTGACCTTAAAGATTTTCAACTTGAAAATGGTGAACGTGTATGGATTGAGTTCATCAACAAACAGCAATGGTGTCAGAATGAGTTTCAAGTAAGCAACCAGATAACT
>JAEEGL010363371.1_pt1 | contig 13768 bp, 29 predicted proteins | sample 9134231 | NCBI WGS metagenome assembly JAEEGL01 (sample SAMN16246548, study PRJNA631951) | gut metagenome | biome: gut microbiome; feature: rumen; material: fiber-attached | host: Bos | place: Iran: Karaj | collected 2018-10 | reverse complement strand
AATAGAAATATTGGGGATATTATGATGGTGGAAGAATTGCCAAATGCCGATTTATGGACATTCTCCTATCCATGCACTGATATATCTATTTGTGGAAATAGGCAAGGAATGCAATATAGAATGACACGTTCAGGTTTAGTGTACGAAGTCACACGTTTGCTTGAAACTGCTATTGTAAACGATACAAGCCCCAAATATCTTCTTATGGAGAACGTTGATGCTCTTGTCTCTAAAAAATTCAAGCCCACATTTGACGCTCTTATACAATGGTTTGACGAGAAGGGCTATAATACTTATTGGCAGGTTATGAATGCAAAAGATCATGGTGTTCCGCAAAATCGCAAGAGAGTATTTGCTTTATATATACGCAAGGATATTGATAACGGCAAATTTGTTTTCCCAAAAAGCTATGATAACGGCATCAAATTAAAAGACATTCTTGAGAAAACGGTTGATTCCAAGTATTATTTGAGCAAGGAAGTCCAAGAGCGTTTTCATCCTATTGAAAACCAAGGCAATAATATAATAGGCTCAACCGCTCCACCGTTCAGGACGATTGGACAGCGTGATACTGTTTATAAAAAGGATGGACATATAGGGAGTTTGGTCGCAACTGACTATAAACAACCCAAACAAATAATGGAGACGATTGATGGATAAAGGTTTTTATATTCACGCAAATGTGAGGGGGGGGTATCAGATAGGTCATGCATACGATAGCATAAACCTATCTTATCCTACTTCAAAAACAAGACGTGGAAGAATAGGATATGGCGTAGCTCAAACAATAACCTGCTCCGACACAATTGGTGTTATATTGCCAGCCGAGGAAGAAGAAAATGAGAATACTGGATCAAGCGATTGAAACCTTACAAATTACCAAGCCTAAAAATGGTGATTTGATTATGCCTTTTAATCATAAGAAATTTGATGATGGCATATCTCCGACTCTCACAACTCGCCCAGAAGGGTTGAAAACAATGATATTAGTTGTAGAGGTGAAAGATGAAAACATACCTGAATGATAATGCAAGGCGGAAATACATTTCCTAAAATTATGTACAAAAGTGAGGTAATAGGATTGAATGAAAATTATAGAATAAGAAAGCTCACCCCAAAAGAATGCTGGCATTTAATGGGAATGACAAAAGAAGATTGTCAGAAAGCGGCAGATATAGGCGTATCAGATTCTCAGCTTTATAAAATTGCAGGCAATGGGCTTGTAACAAACTGTGTTCAAGAAATATTTGAACATCTTTATAAAGCGACTTATGATGAAACTTATATTTGTACAGATGAAAAATTTTAAAAAAATATTTGACAATGTATAAAATTAATGATATAATAATAATGGGGAGATTTTTAACCCTTTACCATGTATAAAATTAACGCATTAAGAAAGGAGAAGTGTTTTAATGGAGAATAAGAAACTTCAAAAATACCGACGTTCCTTTTTAGGAACGGTAATCGTAATTCTTACATTCTTGCTTTTGTTTGGCTGCAACAGAGACAAGAACACAGACGGAAATGGAAAGAAGTCAGCCAATATATCAATGGAGGTGACTACATCTTGTACAACATCTACAACGATATCTACAACTTCCAACTTGACAACATCATCTACGACTTCAAGCACAACAACGACAACTACTACGGCAGCGACTGTTGTGCAGATACAGATAGAAACTCAGACCCCGACGATTGCTATTGTGGAGACTGAATCTGTATTTCAAATAGAAAATGTATCACCTACGACTCAATGCGAAACTAATAATTTGCCTATAACTGACTATGAACGCATTTTGCTGAGAAATGTGGTTGCAAATGAATATGGTTCTGATTGGGTATCAGTTCCTGAAAAGGCAAAGGTTGTTGCTACAGTAATGAATAGGGTTAATTCTCCATCTTATCCAAATACGATTGAAGGTGTTCTCACTCAACCATATCAGTTTAGTGGTTATTATGCCTCTAATTATGAATGGAACACGGTCACAGACAGTGTACGAGAGGCGGTAGATTATTACTTTAATCACTCTGACGAATTTGGTTCATACACAGGTTTTTGGGGCGATGGAACTTATAATCATTTCTATTGAGGGTAGGTAAATAATGCTCTCCCCTTTAATTAGGGGAGAGAATAAAAAGGAGTAAACAATGGGCTTATCAGAAAAACAAAAAATTTTTAGAGATATAAGGCAAAGCGTTTTAGATGCCAATAAATTCAACAAAGAATCTCCTGTAGCAACAAGGCAAATGACAGAAGAAGAAAAGAAGGAATTAGAGTGGCAGACTACAAAACATGAGAGTTGCCATAAATTAAAGGTGAACAAATGAAAATTAGTTGTATAGAATATCCAACAGATCAGGACTGGATTGCTTGCAAGGAAAGAGCACTGGTTACTGTTGGACTGAAAGTTAAAAATCCACCAAATGACAAGTGGAAACATGATATCCTAAAGGCGAGACATTCTCCAATACGCAGACTGAGATTTTCTTTTCGCCTTGAGGGTATTCCTTCTTGGGTGTCTGTGCATTTGGCACGACACGTTCACTCGCAACCCTATATCAAGTCACAGCGTAATGATAGACAAACTGAATATGATAGAGAAAACGCACCTCAAAATGCTCCCGTAACAATGATTTATGACGTAAACGCTGAGGAACTTATGATAATTGCAAACAAGCGCCTTTGCGGTCAAGCATCAGAGAAAACAAGACAAGTAGTGAGAATGATGTGCGATGAAGTGCTGAAGACAAATCCAGAATTCAAACCGTTTCTTGTACCAATGTGCCAATATGTAGGCGAGTGCAAAGAAATGTACCCATGTAATAAGAGAGGTGATAGTGATGAGTAACACACCTTTGATTATGATAATTGGCAAATCCGCATCGGGAAAGTCCAGCCTTGTTGAACGCATATGTGCAGATCTTAATTTAAAAGCAATTCCTTCATACACAACACGCAAACCAAGGTATGATGGAGAACCCGGTCACACATTTGTAACAGAAACAGATTATGCAAATCTTGAAAATATAATTGCAGAAAACACCTTTTGTAATAATAAGTATTGCGTAACAGAGGAACAGGTTGATAACCCTGAATACACTTTATATGTTGTTGATTGTAAAGGAGTTGAGAGCTTCAACAATACTTATAAAGGAACTAGAAAGGTTTTCACGATTCAAATAGTCTGCGATGAGAAAATACGTGTAGAACGCTTAAAACATAGATATGCAAAAATCAGCAAAAATGAAGTAGAAATGCTTAACAAGGTTATTGACAGACTTATTGCTGATAGTGAAGAATTCTGCGATATAGATAGGATAGCAACATATTGCATCAACAATACGTTCGATTTTGAAGATTCCTATAGGCAGTTCAAAGAACTGATTGTAGAATTCTTAAGCCAAAAGAATGAGGGAAGGATATGATAGTAGCGTATTTGAACGGCTCATATGAGAGTTTTAATTTAGTTAGGCAGTTAGATGATAGGGAGATAAATTATGAGGCGAAAAATCAAGCTGATGCACATGAGTTTGGTTTTTATGATCTTCCAGTTCTTATTGTCGGGAATAAAGTAATGGGATATAAGAAAGCGATGAAATGGCTTAAAAAGCAGGGGTGAGAGATATGATGACAGTTTTTAGCACTGGCTGTTGTAATTGCAAAAGACTGATTGAGAAACTTGACAGCTACAATATTTCCTATAGTGTTTCTCAGGATGTTGAATATATCAAAAGATTGGGATTTAAAACTGTTCCTATTTTGCAAGTGGGCAATAAATTTTATACATATAAAGAAGCAGTTGGTTTTCTGAAAGGGGAAGGAAATGTACAGAGAGAAATATGAGAAGTATAGAAATAATGTTGATTTTATAAATTCATACAGAGAAGCTAGTAATGCAGCAACAGGTTCAAAATATGACAGCAATGCAAATGTAGAATTTAAAAATATCTGCACTTGCGCAGGAGAGTTAGTAAAAGGTGTAAAGATAGGGACTAATCGCCTTTTGATGATTGATAAGCTCACTCAGTTGTTTGACTCTGACCTAGCAGATGAATATATAAGACAACTTGAATGCCATGAAATCTACAAGCATGATGAGACCAGTCTTTCACCATATTGCGTGGCACTTACTATGTACCCCTTCCTTCTTAATGGCTTATCTGAAATAGGCGGCATAAGTTCAGCTCCAAAGCACCTTGATTCATATGTCGGTTCATTTATAAATCTTGTTTTTGCTGTAGCAGCTCAGTTCGCAGGAGCTGTTGCAACACCTGAGTTCTTACTTTATTTTGACTATTTTATAAGAAAGGACTATGGAGATGATTACATAAGTCACTTGGAAGAAGTGTTGTCTCCCAATTGGGTAGAACGCAAAAGAACCCTCAAGCAAAAGATTCACGACTACTTTGAGCAAGTAACATACAGCATCAATCAGCCCGCCGCTGCGAGAGATTATCAGAGCTGCTTTTGGAACATAGCTTATTTTGATAAATACTTCTTTGAAGGGATGTTTGGAGACTTCCTTTTCCCTGATGAAACAGAGCCTATATGGGAAACATTTAATTGGCTTCAGAAGGAATACATGGAATGGATCAACAAAGAGCGTTGTAAAAAAGTTATCACATTCCCTGTTGAGACCGTAAATCTTCTTGAAGATGGAGAGAAATTCCTTGATGAAGAATGGGCAGACTATGCCGCTGAGATGTATAGCAAGGGAGCGCAATTCTTCACCTATCATAGTGATAGTGTAGACAGTCTCAGCTCATGTTGCAGATTGGCAAATCAGCTCGTAGACAACACATTCTCATATACTCTGGGCGCAGGAGGTGTATCTACTGGTTCAAAGGGCGTTATCACCATTAATATAAATAGATTGGTTCAAAATGCTACAAGAGATAATATTCCAATTGAAGAAGCCATAAAAGCTCAAATTGAAAAGGTGCATAAGTACCTGATTGCCTTTAATGATATTATAATGGATAGTTATAGGGCGAATATGTTATCAGTATACAATGCCGGCTTTATAGATTTGGACAAGCAATATCTGACAATTGGTATTAATGGCTTTGTTGAAGGAGCTGAGTTCTTAGGCATAAAGATAACCCCAAATGAAGAATACTTCCAATACGGCGAGTCAATCTTAAAGCCGATATATGAAGCAAATCAAGCAGCTAAATCTGAGCATATAATGTTCAATACCGAGTTCGTTCCTGCTGAGAATCTTGGAGTAAAGAACGCAAAGTGGGATAAGGAAGATGGATATATAGTTCCACGAGATTGCTATAATAGCTATTTCTTTGTAGTTGAAGACGAAACTTGTAGTGTGGTTGACAAATATATTCTTCACGGAAGTAAACTTACAAAGTATCTTGATGGTGGATCGGCTCAACACAATAACTTTACAGAATATCCTACAAAAGAACAGTATAGTAAGTTTCTTAACCTTTCCATAAAAACAGGCTCTAAATATGTTACATCAAATGTTATGAATACTGTGTGTGATAAGTGCGGCTTTATTTCAAAACACACATTAAAAACTTGTCCGCATTGTGGCAATAAAGAGCTTGACTATACTACTAGAATTATTGGCTACACAAAACGTATATCATCATTCTCAGAGCCGAGACAAATTGAAGCGAGTAAGAGACATTATGAAAAACCAACGGCTTAAATATGTAAGTACCTGCGTGGCACTACAAGAGGTCCCCGATGAAATATCTCTTATTATTAATGTAAGTGGTTGCCCTCACAAATGTGAGGGTTGCCATTCACAGTATTTATGGGAATATAAAGGGAATTATCTTATTGATGATTTAGAACAAATACTTGATGAGCGAGGACAATACATTTCCTGTGTATGTCTTATGGGTGGTGACTACAATATAATGGAATTAAATCAGGCTTTAGATTTTATTGAAACCAGGGGATATAAGACTTGTGTATACTTGGGTTGCAATTATATTCCACCTAAACTTCATACGGTAAACTATTTAAAAATAGGCTCATACAAGAAGAATTTAGGCGGACTTGACAAATTAACTACCAATCAGAGATTTTATAAGAACATCGATGGTCAATATGTTGACATAACATATGTGTTTCAAACAAAGGAGCGTTTATATGCTGAAGATCATAAAAAATCCCAATGAAGAAATATATAATGAAGTAATGAATGAAGTCAAAGCAAATGATGGTTTCTGCCCATGCCGACTTGAAAAAAATACCGACACCAAATGTATGTGCAAAGAGTTTCGCATGAGCACAACAGAAGGAGAATGTCATTGTGGAGCTTATCAAAAAGTAGAGGTGTCTGAAAGTGAGTGAATTATGGGAGAAAGAATTAAACACAACACAATATAAATGTTGTTCCGAGTGCGGAAATCCAATACAAAACGGTGAAGCTTATTATGAAATTGACAATGAAATCGTATGTGAAGACTGTATGAACTGCTATCTCCGCATTATGGATTATGATGAATACTCTTATCAAGACTACTTAATTGATAAGTATGAAATGGAGCGACATGATGTTGAATGACACTAGCAGCACTCCATTCCAATATGATAATAATTTGCTTCTTTGGTTAACATACAAATGTAAAGATGGCAACTTCTATTATGTAGTGAGCAACAATATAAGGACGGAATACTACTTATTTAAAAATAAAAGAAGGCTTGCAAAGAAATCAGACAATCCTCTTGATTTATATAAGTACATAAAGGAGTGATTAAGTGATAATTGGCTTGGACTTAGATGGAACTGTTGTAGATAGTCCACAACAAGTAGTCCATTATATAAATGAAAGGTTGGGCTTGAATCTTACTATGGATGATTTTAAGACCTATAGCATGGAAGACGCTTTGCCTGAACAATACCGATGGATTATAGATGCTGCTTTTAGAGATCCCTTAATGTGGAAGGAAGTTAAGCTTATAGAGGGAGCATATGAAACGATTAAAAAAATTTATGAAAATGGTCACAAGATTTATTTTGTAACAAGTAGTCTTCCTTCAAATTTAAAAAAGAAAATAGGACATCTAGCACGTAATCTGGACTTTTTTCCAGTGGATTATGTATGGCAGCACACAATAAATATTCACCATAAACAACTTTTAAAACTTGACGTGTTGGTAGACGATGCTTTATTTAATCTTGTAGGAGACAGAGATTATTTTTCAATTTGTATGAATATGCCCTACAATCAAGCTAATGATGATGAAATACCAAACTTCTTCCGAGCCTATAATTGGAAAGAGATTTATGGGTTCATTGAAATCATTGATCATTTCAAAAAGCTTTCAAGAAAGAAGATGACACAATGATGCTATTTAATCCTAACCTTTTAAATGCCAACTCAGACCCGGCGGAATCAGTGCGTTTTGAAAATGTTGTAATTCAGCATACGCAAATTCATGGCGATTTTGAGCATACTGAGTTCTTTGATATGATTGAGACGCAAAATCACTTCACAATTGCGGATTACTCACCTAAATTTTACAACACTGAAAGCAAGGTATTTATGGGAACGGTGCTAAAGGAATCTGATGGAACGTATAGTTGGTGGAGAAATATCAAGCAAGGAGATTAAAATGAATAAATTTGAAAAAGTAAGTATAGAGAAATTTAAGAAGGATTTTAGTTTAGTTGGTTGGTTTGACGAAACAGAATCCATGTACAAAAGTCTTAAACTTCCTCAAAGAGCCACAAAGTATTCCGCAGGGTATGACATTTTTGCCCCATTCAATATTGAAATCAAGCCGCGTCAAACTGCTTTAATTCCTACAGGAATAAGGGTTATCCTTGACGAAGATAAATTTCTTGGTATTTATCCAAGGTCAGGACTTGGCTTTAAGTATAAGATGCAGTTATACAATTCAACTGGCATAATTGATAGTGATTATGCGTATTCCGACAATGAAGGTCATATATGGTGCAAATTCTACAATGATAGTCCTGACGGAAAGACAATTATCATTAAGCAAGGTGAAGCAATGTGTCAAGGCGTGATTCAACAATATTTTGTAACGGAAGATGATAGAGCTAACGGTGTAAGGAATGGCGGCTTTGGAAGTACGAATAAGGAGGAACAATAAATGAAGTTTAAGGTTGGCGACAAGGTGAGAGTGAGAGAGGACTTAAAAGTGGGTGACGGATTTGGCTGTACAACCGTAGTAGAAGATATGCTTAAATATCGTGGCAAGATTACGACTATCAAACAAGCCAGAAGTTCCGTAGTTGGGAACTATACAATTTACGAGATTGACGATGATGGTAAATTTTGGGCTTGGACTGACGAAATGCTTGAACTCTTTACTCGAAGCAAGTTTAAAGCTGGCGATAGAGTAAGAATTAAAGACACTGGCGATTGGGATAGCGATATTATTACAATTGGAGAGACTGGAACGATTATAGAATATTCAATCAGCGATAAGGTCTACCGCGTCGAGTTTGATAATTATAATACGTTTAAACATGATTGTGGTGGATGTTGCAGAAAAGGGTATGGTTGGAACTGCGAAGAAAAGATGCTTGAACCTGCATACGCAGAGGGTGGCTATGTGCCTTATCACAAAATACCAACGCCCGAAAAGCCTATATCAATAGAAGAACAGTTTGTAAAAGACACATTTAAAGATCGTCTTGATAGTGCGTTTGAAGCTTGGCGAAAGCTCGGCGGCGCGACGAGTTTATTCCACGAGAATACCATATCTATAAAGGAGGACAAACCTATGAAGTTTACATTTTATACGGAAGAAGGCTATCGGATTGATAAGTCGAACAACAGTAAGGTTGAGACAATAACAACATTCGTTAAGATTAACGGCTTTGATAACACATATCTTGGTATGGCAACTTGCGATAAGGTAGATTACTTGGAACGTGAAGGTGTCATCAATGCACTTGCAAACGCAATGTGTAATGGCAACTTTGACCGTGAGTTCAACAAGGCAGTCAAGGACAATGCTCGTGCCGATAAGAAGAAGCGTACTTGCACCTACTGTGGTCAGCTCTTTGATACGGTAGAAGAAAAACAGGCACACGAAGCATGGCACGTTGAGCGCAAGAAGGCAAGGCGTGAGCGTTATCTTCTCCGCAAGAGAGCAAAGGAGATTGCTTTTGAGGAACAGGCTCAGAAGATGGCAAAGGAGATAATCGCAGAGGATAACAAGAAGTGATAGTCTTAATACTTTCAATTCTCGGCAGCGTATTCAGCTTGGGCGGTAATATTCTTATCGCCCATAAGAAACGCTCTGGCTGGCTGTGGTGGATCGCGGGAAACGGTGCGTGGATTGCTGTCAACTTCCTCGGTCAGATGAACGTGCCAATGGTGCTGATGTATATAGCATACTTCATTATTAATGTTACAGGCTACAGGGAATGGTGCAAAGAAGCTGATATTATTAAAAATATAAAAAAGGAGAAATGAAAAATGGAATTAAAAATAAAGAATTTTTGGAATGCGGTATTCGAGAAATTAATGGGATGCGCAAGAGATAAAAGTGGTAGATTATATTCTAATGTATATCGCAACGAGTGCTTAGATATTTTAAATGAAGTAAAAGAACAACTGCAAAACAATATAAATAGACTTGGGGGATATGGTTCAGAAAATGTCTACAAATCTTTTTTAGATGCCTTTAAACACAGGTTGCCTGAATGTGAAATCGAAGAATATTCATTGAGTAATGCGGTAGAATTTGAAACTGTGGTTAATCAGTTTGATGAATTATACGGTAAGGATTTTGATTTAAGGTGTGCATTCAGTGATATGAAAGTTTGATTTTATCAGATTTGAAACAACGTAAAATAGGCAAAAGTGGGTGTCAAAATCCACTTAAAATGTGTCTTTTATGAAAGGTGGTGACTGTTTTGGCAAAGTACATTGAAAATATAGTGATTGGTATTCCTGTTTATCCCTGTGGTGAGTTGTTGGGTGATGGGACAATAACCGATATGACAAATGAATATGGCAAGACACACTTCACCAATAATCCGAGCATTGCTCAAATATTGAAGGAGCTTGGGGTTGTATCGTCTATAAATGAGGTACGTAGAAATCAGCCTTTGTTAGTTCCGAATTTTGACAAAGACTATCTTGACTGTTTTTGGGTGAAGTGGGGCAAACGAAAGTTCTATGTTGTCAAAGGACGGAATGTCTCAGAAGATGAATATAATAAATGGCGAGGAATATGTTGAAACGGTTCTTTTATTCGGAGGAATAAAGATGTCGAAGAAAATAATGATAATCACCTATAATGACACTGGCGGTTGTTTTGTCAAGAACTACCACGAGGGCGATATTAGTGTAAAGCAAAAGGAAAGAGCAGTAACGGATAAAAATGGGAATGTTGTTGCTACAATACCCACACATCAAAACATCAAAATGAAAAAGATGAAAGAGTGCGAAATGACATCAGACGATTTAATTAATATCATAGACCATCTTAAAGTCCTAAAAGAACGCTGCATAGCCAAAGAAATAAGTGATATAGTTAAGAGAGATCAGTAACATAAATCTTTACTTTTATCTGAGGTGATTAAATGAGAGTTACGTATGATGAACTTGATAAGATGGTGGATGATTTTGCAATGAGCCATACTTGGGCATCAGACTTCTTTGTTGTACTGAGGCAAGGTTATACAGAGAAAGATGTGTTGGAATCCCCCTACAAATTAGAAGTTCTTGAATGGCAGGATAACGGTTGCAATCTTATCTGGGAGAATGATTGGTGGGAAGGTGAAGAATATATTGACTTATTTGGCATTTACACTGACGAGGATTTTTTGAAACTTGTTGGTGCTAATTCGTAACGACTTTAAACCTGTGTTTTATGTAAGGAGATGATTGAATGATTGATAAGAAAGCTTGGAGCGAGTTCAGAACAAGTGGAATGTTATGGTTTGTCAACACTATTCTTCACGCATTTGGTTGGGCAATAGTATTAGACATTGATGATAATGACGAAATTGTAGGGTGTTCTCCTGCGAGAGTAAAGTTCAGGGGATTCAGCGAGGAAGTAAACACCAAAGGCTATATCGCATTGAGCGAGTATCTAAAGAAGAACATTGATGATATAACAGAAGAAGCCAAGAATTGAAATTCTGCTTTTATGTGAAAGGAGACTGAATGAGCAATATAGAATTATGGCGAGGAGACTGCCTTGAATTAATGGGTGGTATTTCAGACAAGAGTGTACTTTTGTGGCGAGGTGAGTAAATATGAAAACAACTTGTGATGTGGCAGCATTAACAGAGTTTGATTGTTATTGCTGTTTGCCTATTATCAAATGCAATGTTGTTGGCTGTGCTTGTGATTATGAATGTGGTGAATATTGTCCCGAAAGCATGAGTAAAAATTGCAATCATATAGATCAATGGTGCAGACCTGTACTTTTTAGTATCATAGCAAACGACATGATACTAAGCGGTTTGTATTAACGATAAATTTTTACTTTGGCAACACACTTTAAAATGCGTTTTAAGCCACGTTATAGTCTGGCAATATAATTTTGACCTGTGCAATTGTAATGTGGCGAATAAGCGCATCTAAATAAGCGAGAATTGAACATAAAAAGGAGAATAATTATGGTAGATTTAATGTATAAATATAAGATATGCTACAAAAAATCTAATCATGTAATTAGAGAAATAAATGGATGCCATTTTGAAGAAAATGTGAATACAATATGGCTTTCAGATGAATTTGCAGATAAGATAATTTATATTGAACAATACTCCTATAATAGTAAAATATTAAATCAATTACAAGATTTTAATTTTAGAAGAATGTGCAATATAAAACTTAATGATATACTACACTATATTGATGATATAGATTGTTGTACCGTTCATATTGTATTATTTTTGGATGAAGTTGTTCAAGCATACATTTATCCCAATAAAATTATTGAAAATAAATTTGAGATGTTTTCAATTGAATCGTGTGCAGGATATGGCGATGAGCTGTTTGTGGAGTATGTTGATGATTATGATACATTTACACCATGCGAAGGTTGGATTGGCAAAAAGGTTAAAAAAGCTATGCAACAATAATAGAAAGGAATAATTATATGGAAAAGCAAGTTTATACAGTTCAGGATATAATGGCAATACTTTCGATAAGCAAAAATATGGCTTATAAATTCATCAAAGAAAACCCACCATTTAAAGTTATTAAAATTGGAGATCTTTATCGTGTAAACAAAGAAAGTTTTGATTTATGGCTAAATACACTTGACTTAAACTAATTCATGTGCTATACTGAAATTAACAGTATAGCTCGTTTTAAGGAGGATTATTATGTCAGAAAAACGAAGCTATAGTAAAAAAGGAAACCCTTTTATGAGGGGAAACACATGGACTTTTATTTATTATGTCACAAATGCTGATGGGAAAAGAATTCAGAGATGGAAAGGGGGATATAAAACAAAAAAAGAAGCCGAAGAAGATTTAAAGGTTTATAAGGCAAAATCAACATTGCAGCAAACTATACCAGTTGGATCTGTATTGCTGAAGGATTATCTTGAAAAATGGTTTAAAACCCATAAAAAGATGATAGCAAACAATACTATTAACGGATATAATGTTAATATTCATAATCATATAATCCCGGCAATTGGTAATGTCAAACTTAAAAATGTTAAACCTACCTTATTGGAAGGGTTTTATGCTGACTTGCTCAATGAAAAAAAGCTATCTCCAACTACCATTAAATACGTTCATAATGTTTTAAAAGTGGCTCTCAAGGATGCAGTCAATGATAAGCTTATTGATTCAAACCCATGTCTCTTAGCCAAACGCCCCAAATGTGTAAAATATAAATCCAAACTTTTAACTCAAGAAGAAATGCAAACTTTGTTTGACTTCATAAAAAATGACAGATATGAAGTCGAAATAAAACTTGCGGCTGTCTTGGGATTGCGTAGGGGAGAAGTACTTGGTATTAAAGAGTCCGACATAGACACCACTCTCCATACGCTTCACATACAAAGGCAAGTAACTATAACTAAAGATACAACCGATACTAAAAATTCCAAAAATAACAAAACCAATGGTATTGCGCCTTTAAAGAGTGAAAGTAGTGATAGAATTTTGTTCATATCTGAGGACGTTGAAAATCTTCTTCTGCGTAAGATTGAATTTAACAAAGCAATAAAGAAACAATTGGGTAATGACTACCACGATGAAGGGCTTATTAATTGTTCCGATGATGGTACACCTATGAGTCCACAAACATTATATCATGCTTTTAAACGTATCTTAAAAGCTTGTGGCTTACCAGATGTGCGTTTTCATGATTTAAGACATAGTTATGCAACAATGTGTATTGATCTTAATATTCCGTTAAAAGTTATATCTCAAAATTTAGGACACTCATCAACGGCGGTAACTGATGAAGTGTATGCAGATTCAATCAAAGCAAAGGCATCTGTTGCGGACATTATCGCCCGCAATTTGCATTGCTGATTTTTTAAAATCAGTCTTGCTAATGTTTTTGCTAATTTTTAGAAATCTGTACTTTAACACGAGTAGTAATCGTGTTAAGTCACTTTTAGTCACTTTTAATCATAAGCAAAAAGTACTGGAAGGGACTATATGTACAGTATGACCAATTGAATACGACTGGAACTCGTGTTAACGTTAATAGCGTTACGAGGGTTCGAATCCCTCTCTGTCCGCTCAAAGAGAGGTCTTAAATGGCTGTAAATAGCCGTTTAAGACTTTTTTAATTTTCTAAACGAACAGCACAAAATTAGCTT
>JAEEGL017283175.1_pt1 | contig 13769 bp, 13 predicted proteins | sample 9134231 | NCBI WGS metagenome assembly JAEEGL01 (sample SAMN16246548, study PRJNA631951) | gut metagenome | biome: gut microbiome; feature: rumen; material: fiber-attached | host: Bos | place: Iran: Karaj | collected 2018-10 | reverse complement strand
TTAAATGATACTAAAGTGTTACCTGCTAGACTTATTGGAGTAAAAGAAGAAACAGGAGCAGTTATCGAAATACTTTTATTAAAAAATCTTGAAAAAGATAATTGGGAATGTTTAGTAAAACCAGCTCGTAGAGTAAAAACTGGTACAATTGTATCTTTTGGTGATGGTAAACTTAAAGCTAAATGTATTGGAGAATTTGATGAAGGGATTCGTCATATCGAATTACTTTATGATGGAATATTGATGGAAATATTAGATGAGTTAGGTACTATGCCACTTCCACCATATATTCATGAAAAGCTAAAAGATCAATCACGTTATCAAACAGTTTATGCTAAAGAAGTTGGTAGTGCAGCTGCACCAACTGCAGGACTTCATTTTACTAATGAATTATTAGCTAAAATTAAAGCTAAAGGTATTAATATTTGCTATGTAACATTACATGTTGGTTTAGGTACTTTTAGACCAGTATCTGTTACTAATATTAAAGATCATGAAATGCATAGTGAGTTTTATTCAATGAAAAAAGAAGTCGCTGATTCATTAAATAAAGCTAAGAGTGAAGGGAAAAGAATTATTGCTGTTGGAACAACAACTACTAGAGTATTAGAAACTATTATGTCTGAACATAATAAGTTTATTGAATGCTCTGGCTGGACTAAAATATTTATTTATCCTGGATATGAATTTAAAGCAATAAATTGTTTAATTACTAATTTCCATCTACCAAAATCAACTCTTGTTATGTTAGTTAGTGCTTTAGCAGGTAGAGAAAATATATTAAATGCTTATAATATTGCGGTAAAAGAAAAATATCGTTTCTTCTCATTTGGAGATGCAATGTTTATTAAATAGGAGGTATTATGATAGTTAAGTATAATTTGATTAAAACTGAAAAAAATACTAAAGCTCGTTTAGGACATATTGAAACTAACTATGGTGAATTTGATACACCTATGTTTATGCCAGTAGGTACTAGAGGAACAGTTAAATCTTTAAATCCTGAAGAATTAAAAGATTGTCATTCAGGAATAATTTTAGCTAATACATATCATTTATGGTTAAGACCAGGAGAAGATATAGTTGAGACTTGTGGAGGTCTTCATAAATTTATGAATTGGGATGGACCAATACTTACTGATAGTGGTGGTTACCAAGTATTTTCTTTAGCTCGTAATAAAAAAGATATTACTGAAGAAGGAGTTAATTTTAGAAGTCATATTGATGGTAAAAGACTTTTATTAACACCTGAAAAATCCATTGAAATTCAAAATAAATTAGATAGTGACATTGCAATGAGTTTTGATGAATGTCCTCCTGCTAGTGCTAGTCATGAATACTTAGAAAATAGTATTAAAAGAACACTTAGATGGGCTGAAAGAGGTAAGAAAGTTCATAATAATCCTAATCAAGCTTTATTTGGAATTGTTCAAGGTGGTCCATATGAAGATTTAAGAAAGTATTCAGCAATTGAAACAGTTAAAATGAATTTTGATGGTTATAGCATTGGTGGAGTTGCTAATGATGGAGAATCTAAAGAAGATATGTATAAAGCAGTTAAGTATTCAACTCCATATCTACCAGAGGATAAATTAAGATATTTAATGGGAGTAGGAGAACCAGAAGATATCTTAGAAGGTGTTGAATATGGTGTGGATATCTTTGATTGCGTTCTTCCTACTAGAATAGCTAGACATGGTCAAGCATTTACTAGACATGGTAAAATCAACTTGAACAATGCTAAGTTTAAAGTAGATTTAAGTCCAGTAGAAGAGGGCTGCGACTGTTATTGTTGTAAGAATTATACAAGGGCTTATGTTAGACATTTAATAAGTGTAGGAGAAACATTAGGTGGTAGATTATTATCAATTCATAATATTAGATTCTTAATTAGACTAACAGAAGAAATAAGAGAAGCTATAAAGAATGATAGTTTTCTTGATTACAAAAGAAAATTTTTAGAAAAATATAAAACAAAAGAAAGCAAATAGCTTTCTTTTTTATATAATTATGTAAAATAATAAAATAAGTATTTTAAATTTTAAAAAGTTATGTTAAAATGATAATTGGATAGAAAGATAAAGAGGAAGGTAGTTTGTATGCTAGGAAAAAGTAAAAAGAAAGCTAAAACTGAAGTTGCTACTCAAGAGCAAGAACAACAACAAACACAAGTTACAAATGCTACAGCTGCCGTAGCCGCAGCACAGCAACAAGCAGAACAAGTACCAACTAATCAAACTCAGGACCTTAATGCAAGTGCAGTTAATGGAACACAGCCTGCCGCTGATCCAAATGCTGCTGCTATGCCTACAGGACAAGTTGATAATAAGACAAGAGTTAGACAACCTTTGAAATCATACAAGTATACTATTATCAATGGTGTAGGAAAAAAAGAAAGAGGTTCTTTTGATGCTGAAACAGAAGATGATGTGCGTAACTTCCTACTTTCTCAAGAATACCAAGTATTAGAGGTTAAAGAAAGAGGAAAAGGTGATATTGATATTGGTATGAATTCACCAATTAATGCCAATGATTTATCATTCTGTTTAACTCAGTTATCTACATATATTAAATCTGGTATTCCACTAGCTGATTCAGTAAGAATCTTAGCTAAACAAACAACAAAACCAAAGCTAAAGAAAAGCTTTAGTGAATTAGTTTATCAATTATTAAAAGGTGAAAGTTTATCAGAAGCAATGTTGATGCAAGATAAGATCTTCCCTAAGTTATTAATAAACATGGTAAAAACATCTGAAATGACAGGTGACTTACCATCAATCTTAGATGATATGGCTGAATATTATACATCAATGGACCAAACTAAGAAGCAAATGAAATCAGCTATGACATACCCGGTAGTCGTTTTAACAATTGCCTTTGGAGTTTTAATATTCATGCTTACATACTTAGTTCCACAGTTTACTTCAATGTTTGAAAGTAATGGAGCTGAATTACCTGCGTTGACTAAGCTTATTATTAGTACAAGTGAGTTTATTAAAACAAAATGGTATATTGTATTAATTGCTGTAGTAGTTGTAGTAGTAACATTTATGCAGTTATATAAGAGAATACAACCATTTAGAGAAAAAGTACAAATCATATTGATGCATACTCCGGTTATTAAAAATATTATAATTTATAATGAGATTGCAAACTTTACAAAGACATTTGCCTCATTATTAAACCATGGTGTATTCATTACAGACAGTATGGAAATACTTTCTAAAATAACTAATAATGAAGTTTATATGAAGATTATTAATAATACATTAGAAAACTTAGGAAAAGGTGATTCAATATCATCAGCATTCCGTGGGCAATGGGCAATACCAATCGTTGCTTATGAAATGATTGTTACAGGTGAAACTACTGGACAATTAGGATTAATGATGGAAAAAGTTGCTGCTCACTTCCAAATGCTTCATAAAAACGTTATTGATCAAATGAAGAGTTTAGTAGAACCGATTCTAATTTGTTTCTTGGCTGTAGTAGTTGGTATTATCTTAATTTCAATTATTCAACCGATGTTCTCAATTTATAGTCAAATTAAATAATAAGGAGGTAATTATATATATGAACATTTTATATTTAATTATCTTTTTTATTTTAGGGCTATGTATGGGATCGTTCTTTACAGTAGTTGGTTTAAGATTACCAAATCACGAAAATTTCTTAAACTCTAGAAGTTACTGTGATAAATGTCATCATAGATTAAGTTTATTAGATATGGTACCATTATTATCTTTCTTATTCTTAAAAGGAAGATGTAGATACTGTAAAGGAAAGATAGATACATTATCTTCTTATATGGAATTTTTTACAGGTGTGTTATATGCTTTAGCATACTTTGCCTTTGGATTTTCATATGAATTATTAATAGCTTTAGGAATAGTTTCAATGCTATCTATAATATCAGTATCTGATTTAACATATTTTATTATTCCTGATGAAGTATTAATCTTCTTTTCAGGATACTTTATAATTATTAAGGCACTTCAATTAGGAGTAGTACCTGCATTAAAATGTATTTTATCAGGAATTATTCTTTTTATAGTAATGTATATAATAATGTTAATTGGAAACTTTCTATTTAAAAAAGAAACATTAGGTGGAGGAGATATAAAGATGATGTTTGTCTTTGGAATAATTCTTCATCCATTACTAGGATTAATATCTATCTTTATAGGAAGTGTTTTAGCACTACCAGTATCATTATTCTTACTATATAAGAAAAATGAAAGATTAATACCATTTGGGCCATTCTTATTAATTAGTTTTACATTTATATATTTTACTGGTCTTAGTGTTCCAACAATAATAGAATTTATAAAGCTACTTTAGTGGCTTTTTTAGTGGAGGTTAATATGGAAGAGTATGAATACAGTTTAAAAGTTAATTCAATTGATCCTATATTAGAGTATTGTAAAAATAAGGGGTATTTTTTAAAAGAGAAAGTAAAGCAAAATAGAATTGTTTATGAAAATAACTATAATAGAAATGTTATTGCTAGAATTACAACATCTATTATGGATGATAAGAAAACGTGTATATTTGATTGTAAAAATATTGGTACTAGTGATAATGCTTTAAAAATATCCAACGAATCTTTACCATTAGAAGTTACAAAAGATAATAGAAAAGAGATAGAGTCTATACTAAATATTCTTGGTTTTTTAGAGTCGGCAAATAATACTAGAGTTAGATATGTTTATGAAAAAGATGGAGTTAAATTTGAAATAGAGGATTATAGTAAACCTGTAATGTGTGTAGTAGGTATAGAAGGAGAGAGAAAAAAGGTTGATAAAGTCTATCATGAAATAAAAGATAGTCTTGAAAATATTTAGTTGTTCTTATATTATAAATATAGGTGGTGATTCTATGAAAAATGTTAATATATTACCAGCAGATACTTATTCTGTTATTAATAAAACTATTATTACAGATGTTGATAAAAAGATAGTATCGATGTTATACCAACCAATTATAGGATTCACTGCAGTTAGTCTATATTATTCATTAATATCTGATTTAGAAAAGTCTGAATTAATTAGTGATGATTTAACGCATTATCATTTAATGGCTACTATGCAATTATCATTAGAAGATATTATGGTCGCAAGAGAAAAATTAGAAGCCATTGGATTAATAAAAACATATATTAAGAAAGATAATATTAATCAATTAGTTTATTTATTATATTCTCCAGTTAGCCCTAATGAGTTCTTTAATCATCCTGTGTTAAATATTGTTTTATATAATAATTTAGGTAAAAAAGAATATGAAAAAGTACTTAATTATTTTAAAATACCTAGAGTTAGTTTAAAAGATTATGAAGATATTACATGTAGTTTTAGTGATGTTTTTACTCCTGTTAGAGGAACCATTAATAATATTTATGATGATGTTACTAAAAGAGATTCTAATAATATAGAGATTAATAAAGGTATTGATTTTAATTTGATTATTTCTGGGATTCCTGAAAGTCAAATAAATGAAAGATGTTTTACTGAAGATGTTAAAGAATTAATTAATAATTTAAGTTATATATATAATCTTGATAGTTTAGATATGCAAGGTTTAATAAGAAATTCTCTAAATGAGAAAGGTTTAATTGATAAAAATGAATTAAGAAAGAGTTGTCGTAATTATTATCAATTTGATAATTTTGGTAATTTACCAACTTTAATTTATAATCGTCAACCAGAGTATTTAAAGAAGCCACCTGGAGATAATTCTAAGTGGGCTAAGATGGTTTATACTTTTGAAAATATAACGCCATATCAGCTTTTAAAAGCTAAATATAAAGGTGCAGAACCTACAGATAGAGATAAAAAGCTAATAGAAAGCTTATTAATAGATCAAAAGTTAAATCCTGGTGTAGTTAATGTCTTAATAAGTTATGTCTTAAGAGTAAATAATGAACAATTAACAAAGAGTTATGTAGAAACAATTGCTGGTCAATGGAAGAGATTAAATATTGAAACAGTAGAAGAAGCAATGAAGATTACTGAGAAAGAACATAAGAAATTAAAGAAGATAGTTAAACCTAAGGAAAAGACTATTAAGGAAGATAAGAACATACCAGCTTGGTTTAATAAAGAACAAGATGTATTAGAAATAAACAATGAAGAAAAAGAAGAATTAGATAAAATATTAGAAGAACTTGTCTAGTTCTTTTTATTTGTAAATATATGTAAAATTTTAATAAAAAGTGTCAATTCTATTACTATAAAATAGTTAATGTGATACTATTTATTAGGAAGTAATAGAGGTATTAAATGAGAAGATATAACACAGAATTTTACAAATTAGTTAAAGATATATTAGTAAACGAGGAATTTACTAAGATGAAGACTATTAATCATCATGGAATTACTCGTTATGATCATTCTTTAAGAGTAGCATATTACACTTATGTTGTATCTAAAAAGCTACATCTTGATTATGTTAAAGCTACTAGAGGAGCTTTATTGCATGATTTTTTTACATCAGAAGTTGCAGACATGAATGGAGTAGCTAGACTTAGAAAACATCCTGGAGTGGCTTTAGAAAATGCTAAAAAGTACTTTGAATTAAGTTCTTTAGAAGAAGATATTATTAAGACTCATATGTTTCCAGTTACTTTTAGACCACCTAAATATCTAGAGAGCTGGTTAGTTGATTTTATAGATGATTGTTCAGCTATTTATGAAAAAAGTTATAGTGTTAAAAACGAGTTATCTACTAGTGTAGGAGTATTACTAGTAATGTTAGTTAGCCATCTACGTTAACTCTTTTTTTTTATTACAAAATATGGTACAATTTACAAGAAAGAAGATGATAATATGAAAAAGACTTTCGTAATTGGACATAAGAAACCAGATACTGATTCTGTTATGTCAGCAATAGGATTATCTTATTTAAAGAATGTTTTAGGAGAAAATACTGAAGCTAGAGTAATAGGTGATATTAATAAAGAAACAAGTTATGCTCTAAAATATTTTAATATTGAAACTCCTAAGTACTTAAATGATGTAAAACTACAATTACGTGATATAGATTATCATAAAAATTTTGTTATTAAAGATACAGATAGTATTTATCATGGTTATCAATATATGTTAGAAGAAGAATTGACAGGTATACCTGTAGTTAAAGAAGATAAAGAATTCTATGGATTACTTACTTTAAAAGATTTATCTAGAGTAATGATTAATGATAATATAGAAAACTTATATACTTCATATGATAACTTACTATATGTTTTAAGAGGAGAAGAAGTAAATAGAGTAGATACTGAGATTAGAGGTAAATTATTAGTCGCAGCTTTTAAGAGTACTACTTTTATGAATGAAGTTGAGTTAAAAAAAGATGATATTTTAATAGTGGGAGATCGTCATAGTATCTTAGAATATGCAGTTAATGCTGGTGTTAAGATGATTATTTTGTCTGGTGATTCTATGATTAAAGATGAACATTTAGAAATAGCTAAGAGAAATAATGTTAATATTATTCGTACTCCATATGATACTTATAGAATTTCTAGATTTGTTGTACTTGCAAATTACATAAGAACATTAATTAGTATGTATAATCCTACTAGTTTCTTAGAAACTGATTTTGTATCTGATGTAATAGATATTAATAATAAATTGAAACATACTAATTACCCAGTAGTTAATAAAAATAATAAGTGTTTAGGTTTATTGAAGATAACTGATTTATCTGAAAAACATCCTAAGAAAGTTATTTTAGTTGATCATAACGAAAAATTACAAAGTGTTGAAGGATTAGAAGAAGCAGAAATTGTTGAGATATTTGATCATCATAATTTAGGAACAATTACTACTAGTAATCCAGTTAATTTCCGCAATATGTCAGTAGGTTCTACTAGTACTATTGTCTATATATTATTTGGTGAGAGAAATGTTCCTATTCCTAAGCATATTGCTGGAGCTTTACTTTCAGGAATATTATCTGATACTTTGATATTGAAAAGTCCAACTGCTACTAATAAAGATATAGAAGCAGTTAGAAATCTTGCTAGAATAGCAGAAGTTGATTATCAAGAATATGGAATGAATCTATTGAAATCAGGTACTTCATTAGAAGGTATGACTAAAGAAGATGTTCTATATAATGATTATAAATTATATAAAGTTAATGATAAGAATTTTGCAATAGGGCAATTCTTTACTATGAATTTTGAAGAAATAGAAAAAGAAATTGATGCTTATGTAGATGTTCTTGATAAAGTGGCAGAAGCAAATAATTATAATTTAGTTGCATTGTATGTAACAGATATTGTAAAGAATGGTAGTTATGTTTTATATAGTAGAAGAGGAGAAAATATAATTTCTCTTGCTTATCAAGAAGAAGCTCATGAAGGAAAATTTATTCCTGGATGTGTATCTAGAAAGAAGCATATGGTACCAGTTATTATGGAAATACTTGAAAATTAGGAGGAACTATGGTAGAAAAGATTGTTACTCTAATAGTCGGTTTATTTGCTGGATTTAGTAATATTCCATTTGGTAAAGAATTAATAGTATTTATTATTTCTTTGATGCCAATCTTGGAGTTAAGGGGAGGCTTAATAGCTGCCTCTCTACTAGGATTAGATCCAGTTAGAAGTTATATAATAAGTATTATTGGTAATATTATTCCAGTACCATTTATCTTATGGCTTATTAATTACATTTTAGAATATATGCGTAAGAGTAAAAAATTATCTAAAATAGCTAAATGGTTAGATAAAAAAGTAGATAAGCATAAAGGTCAAATAGAAAAGTATGGTTTTATTGGCTTGGTATTATTTGTAGGAATACCTTTACCTGGGACAGGAGCATGGACTGGTTGTTTAATTGCTTCAGTTCTAGAAATGGACCGTAAAAAGGCATTCATAGCTGCTTTAATAGGTATTTTTATAGCTAGTATTATTATGATGTTAATATCATTTGGTCTATTAAAATTTATTATAGGAGGATAATTATGGATAATTATCAAATAGGTTTATTAACAACTGTTTTATTAGGAATATTTATCCTTTTAGGAGCAGGTATTTCATTATTAATTAATAAAAAAGATAAAATAATAGACTTTTCAATAGGATTAGCCTTTGGAGTAATAACCACTCTAATTATTACTGATTTATTACCAGAAATATTTGAAGGTTTGGGGCTAAAATACATATATGTATTTATTATTTGTACTACAGTAGGATTCTTTTTATTAAGACTACTTGATTCATTTATACCTGATCATCACGAACATAATCATATGAATAAAAAAGAGAATACTGCGAATTTAACACATATTGGAATAATGACTACATTAGCTTTATTCTTACATAATATTATCGAAGGTATGGCAGTATATTCTACAGCTCTAAGTGATAGTAGTTTGGCATTGCCTTTAGCAATAGGAGTAGGTTTTCATAATGTACCATTAGGAATGGTTATTGCAAGTAGTTTTTATCATAGTAGTAAAGATAAATTACGTACTATAATATCTGTAATATTAGCTTCCATATCTACTTTTTGTGGAGGTCTAATAATGTATTGCTTTAAGTTTGCGAATATTAATGAACTATTCTTAGGAGGAATATTATCAATAACTTTAGGAATGTTACTATTTATTGTCATTGATGAATTGTATCCAAGAATAAAAGATACTAAGCAAAGGAAACCAACATACACAGGAATGTGCATTGGAATTGTAATTCTTTTGTTGTCAATGTTAATAGCCTGATTACATTATTAAAAAAAGTATTAAAAAAGTGCCAAAAAACGTTGGCATTTTTTTATTCGACTGTATAATTTTATATATGATAGGATGGTGCAGTATGAACAGAAAAGGTTTTACGCTAGTTGAGTTATTAGTTACAGTTGCCGTACTTGGAATAGTTACTGGTCTATCTATTCCAATAGTTCGGAATATCACTCAAGCTAGAATTAATAAAAAATATGACACATATTTAGATAGTTTAGTATATGCAACAAAATTATATACTGACTCTTATTCTGATGATTTATATGGACATAAAACATCAGGATGTGAATATGTTACTTACGATGATTTGGCTAGGTATAAATTAGTAAAAGATATTGATTTAAGTGGAATAAGTTGTGCATCTCCTTATACTGCAGTAAAAATAATGAAATTTAGAGAAAAATACTATTATAAGCCATATATAGGTTGTGGTAGTGATAGTGGTAATACGGTACATGCAGATATTTTTAAACCACAAAAAATGGAAGTATCAGAAATATGTTCATCAGATGGTTTTGCAACAATTTTCTTTGAATCTACTCCATCAGAGAGTATAGAGATTGATAAAAAGAGACACCTGATGTAACCGGAGAAATAAATTTAGTTTTAAGAGTTGATGTTCTAGAGAGCTTAGATGGAAATCCATGGCAGACAGAAGGAGATAATTATATTTATCTAGGTCCATTTACAGTTGATAACAGTGCACCCGTGTTTAATGATTCAAAAATTGTTTCAACGGCAAGTGGTTATAATACTAGAATACCTAAATTAGATTTTAAAATTACTGATGTTGGTTATACTGAAAGAACTGCTGACTTTAAATATTGCTATAGTTATGATACAGCAGCTAATTGTCAGACACCAAATAATGCAACAACTCAGGATATACATACAGTAGCTTATGGATCTTCTGATGACCCAATAAACTATCACGGAAGTTATTTATACGTTAAGAAAACATCTAGTTCAAATGGAACAGCAAAGAGTGGAAAAGAATGGGAAAAGTGTGATGGTTCTAATTGTGCCAAATCAACATATAATGAAGATACAAGCTATACATCTGAACAATATTGTAATACTACTAACGGAAATTGTTATTGTTGTATAAAAGTTAATTGGAAATAAAAAGTAAAGAATTATTCTTTACTTTTTTTCGTATATTTTTAAATTTATATGGTATTATAAAAGTAGGAGGTATTTATGGAATATAAATATAAGAAAGATTTAGATAAAAATATTTTTAGAGGATATGATATAAGAGGAGTATATCCTACTAATATAGATGAGGATACTGCTTATACATTTGGATTAGGTTTTGGTACTCATATTCAAAGAATTGGTAAAAAGAAATGTGTAGTAGGACATGATAATAGATTATCTTCTCCTAGTCTTTATGAAGCTGTTATAAAAGGAATACTTGATACTGGAGTAGATGTAGTAAGACTTGGCCTTTGCACAACACCAATGTATTACTATGCTTGTATTAAAATGGAAATACCTAGCGGTGCTATGATAACTGCATCACATAATCCTAAAGATGATAATGGTATAAAATTTGCTTTTGATGAAAAAGGAAATTGTAAAGGGCAAGAAATACAAGACTTTTTAGCAGAAATACTAGAAGGAGACTTTATCAAAGGAGAAGGAAATACATCAGATTATGATATAGAACCAGAATATATAGAATTATATAAGAGTAATTTACATTTTGGAGATAGAAAACTAAAAGTAGTATTAGATCCAGCTAATGGAACAACTTCTGATTTTTGTCGCAAAATCTATGAATTGTTTCCAATGGACTTAACTATTATTAATGAAGAAAGTGATGGTAATTTTCCGAATCATCATCCAGATCCATGTGTTGAATCAAATCTTGACCAGTTAAAAGCTAAAGTAAAAGAAATTGGTGCTGATGTTGGAATCTCATTTGATGGTGATGGAGATAGACTAGGAGTAGTTACAAGTGATGGTAAATATATTGCAACTGATATTTATATGATTATTATTATTCGTGATATTGTTGATAAAGTAGCTAATAAGAAATTCTTATATGATGTAAAATGTTCTAAGACATTAAGTGATGAAATAGAAAGACTAGGAGTAGAAGGAATTTGTTATAGAACTGGAAACTCTTATACTAAAGCCAAAGTAAGAGAAGATAATTTACCATTTGGTGGAGAATTATCAGGACATGTTTACTTTAATGATCGTTGGCCAGGATTTGATAGTGGAATGTATGCTGGACTTAGATTATTAGAAATTATGTCTAAGACTGATAAAACTATAGATGAATTATTAGAAGGAATTAATCATTATTATTCAACTGAAGAAATTAAGTTTGCTTCAACTGATGAAAAGAAAATAGAAGTAGTAGATAAAGTAAAAGCTTATGCTGATTCTAAGAATTATAAATATAATGATATCGATGGAGTAAGAGTTAATTTTGATGATGGTTGGGCATTAGTTAGATATTCTAATACAGGACCTAATATAACTGCTAGATTCGAGGCAAATAATGAAGAAAGATTACAAGCTTTACAAGATGAGTTTGTAGGTAAAATAAATGAGTACAACAACTAAAAAAGCATATGTTTATAAGATGAACTTAGTACCTGCTAATGTTTTAGGTGTCGTAATATTTATAGTATTATTAGTATTTAGTTATTTTATTAAAGCAGATATGCTAATAGATATGAATTTAGGTGTTCTATTTCTTATCATGCTTCTTTACTTAGCTTTTCATGAATTCTTACATGGAGTAGGTTATCTACTAGGAGGTACTAAAAGAAAAAACATATCATATGGAATTGCTTTAGAAAAAGGAATACTATATTGTATGGCTTATCAAGAATTAACTAAGAAAAACATCTTAATTTCATTACAAATGCCTTTTATGGTAATAGGTGTAATTACATATATAATCGGTTATTTCTTCCATATTCCTGTACTTGTATGGTTATCTATTGTTAATCTAATTGGAGCTTCAATGGATCTAATGATGTTTATGTATATAATGCGAATTAAAGATGTAATATATAGTGAATCAGGAGAACCGGATGAATTTGTATTAATATCTTCCGAAGATTTAACTAAAAAGAAAAGTATTTATTTTAAAATTGTAGATACTAAAGAATATAAAAAGTCAGATTATCAATTCAAAGACATTAAGAAGATTTCTATTAGTAAAACATCATATACTGTTCTGGGAATATTAATAGTTGTCACAATACTGTCAATTATTTAAAAAGTTAATGAATTTCATTAACTTTTTATGTTATAGTCAATATATGATTGATAAATTCAAAAGCATATGTTATATTGGAAAAGACGTTTTAGGATATATCTTTACCTATACTACATGCGAATGTAGGTTTTTTGCTTAGTTAATATATTTATTAAGGAGGAAAAAATGCCAATAAGTGATGTAGAATTCAAAAAAGAGAAAAAAATTCTAAAAAAAGTCCAAAATCTATTAGAAGAAACTTTATCTTCTTTAGGAGAAGAAGTAATTGAAAGTGAAGAAGGTCTTACCGAATTTAAAAAAATGATGTGGGAAAATGCCAGTAGTTTTGATTCTGGTGAATCTCAACAAGTAATGGCCGCAACTGCATTAGAAGCAGATAAAGTATTTAGAAGACGAGATTATTTTAGAAGATTATGCAAGATTAAAAATAAGCCATATTTTGCTAGTATTGTATTTAAAGATGAGGCTGGAGAAATATTTAATATTTATATGTCTCTAACTTACTTAAAAGATGAAAACTCAAATAATATTTTATTCGATTGGCGAAGTCCAATCTGTAGTTTATTCTATGATTATGAAACAGGCCCTTGTAGTTATGTTGCTCCCGAAGGAATAATTAGTGGAGAATTAAAGAGAAAAAGACAATATAAAATTGAAAATAATGAATTAGTTGGAGTATTTGATAATAGTCTAAATATAAGTGATGAAGTATTACAAGAAGTTTTAGCAGAAGAATCAAGTGATAGAATGCGACAGGTCGTAAATACGATTCAAC
>JAEEGL015155548.1_pt1 | contig 13769 bp, 11 predicted proteins | sample 9134231 | NCBI WGS metagenome assembly JAEEGL01 (sample SAMN16246548, study PRJNA631951) | gut metagenome | biome: gut microbiome; feature: rumen; material: fiber-attached | host: Bos | place: Iran: Karaj | collected 2018-10 | reverse complement strand
GTAGTCGAGCTTCGGCAGACGGTCGACCGGAACGCCGTACAACTGGAAATAGCCGGTGAACCCGTAGAGCTTCTTTATAAGCTTCGACAGCTGGTGCCTAACTCGTCCGCGATTCCAGAACGAGCGCGGGCGGAGCAGCGGCGCAAGCCAGCGCATGGCCTTGAACGGGCTCTTCGCGGGCGCGTAGTCGTAGAACGCGAGGTGGCCGTGCTCGTCGGGCCGTCTTCCGGTCAGGATCGTAGGGATCGCGGTGCAGCTGTAGCCGAACTGCATTTCGATCTCGCGCCTGTACGGAAGGAGGTCGGAAAGAAAGACATATCGCTCGACCTGTTTCCAGCCCAGCGCATCGACGAACACGAACACCCTTACGGTTGCGTCTTCCAATTCAGAAGTCCTTTCATGAAGCGATCGGGATCGAATAGCCGCTCGACTATCGCAAGCGCGTTTACGCTCATCGCCGAAAGACGGGCCGGATCTGCCATCGCGTCAAGCGCACGGGCAAGCGCGGCGGGGGTACGCGCCTGCGTAACGCGCGTCAAGCCGTTTTCCGCATGGGCGAAAAGTCCTGTTTCGCCATCGATCAGCCAATCCGAAAGTCCGCCGACGTCGAACGTCGCGACAGGCACGCCATGCGAAAGCGCCTCCGCCCCCACGGTTCCGTAAGGTTCGTTCCAGAGCGACGGCACGGCGCAGACGTCCGCGTCCTTGAAGAAGCGCTGGGCGTTCTCCTGCCATCCGAGGAACTTCACGCCATCGGGTGCGCTGCGGCGGAGTTTCGCCTCGTCGCGCCCCGTTCCGACGACCGTCAGCTCGTGCGGACAAACCATCCTGCCGACGGCGTCCACGAGCATACCCACGCCTTTCCCGGCGATCAACTGTCCCATGAAGAGGATTCTCAGCTTGCCGTCAGGCATCCACTTGTGTCCGGCGGCCTCGTCGCGCAGGGGACGCACGAAGAGCGGATAGAGGACCTTGACCATTTCAGGGGCGAAACCGTTCTTGACCAGGTTGCCCTTGATGTAGGTGGACGGCACGAACGTCCGCACATCGCGCATCTCGTCGAGAAACGCGCAGAGCGGACGGAACACGTTGCGCAGAACCCACTGCGGGCGCGTCACAGCCGCACAGAGGCGACAGGGCAAGAACGAGTACGTGCGGTCGCAGAGACGCCGGAACGGATCGTAATAGTGTTTCCGCAGGCAGTACAGTTCGTGGTCGTGCGCATAGAAACGGAGTTTGTCGCCATAGCGGGCCTTGAGCCTACGGAGATCGGCCACGGTCGGCGGTATCTTCTGCATGAGCACCAAATCACGGTCGTCCAGTTCGCGGGGCGGGTCGCCGACGACATCGACCACATGGCCCTGTTCGCGCAACGCCGCCGCCGCCCGTTCGGCGAAGCGCTCGAGCCCGCCGTACAAGTGGCTGTAGACTCCTGTGAAAAGTATCTTCATCGTCCACCTCCCGCATGGAAACCGCGATAGCCGGTGAGCCGCCCGATGAGGCGCGCGGCGAGGCGCACGCCCAGGATGCGCAGAAGAAGCCGCTTGAGCCATGCCGTGCGCGGCGGCCAGTCGATCGCACGCAGCCACTCCGGGTGCGCGGCGAAGGCGTCGAGCAGCTCCGTGCGGTCCGGTTCGGGGAATCCCGGCGTAGCCAGGTAGAATCCGAAGAGGTTGCAGGCCAGTGTGGACGTGAAGCCGCGCCTGACGACGGCGGGAAGAGCTGCGGCGTCGAGCTGCGCGTAGACGTGCGCCGTCACGTCGAGGATGTCACGCACGCGCCGTGGCGTGAATGTCTCGGTAGCCGCGCCCGCCCGCGCCGGCAGGTAGGCGTAGAGCGGGTCTTTCGCGATGTGCACGCGCCCGAACCCGGCGAGCTGGAGAGGGAGGACGTCCATGTCCTCATGGATCACGCCCGGGCGGAAGCGCGGAAGCGAATCGCGCCGGTAGACGAACCGCCAGGGTTGCCAGTTCATGCCGCCGACGTTCTTTCGCGCGAAGAGGATGTCGAACGCCTCGAGGCCGGGATAGCTCCGTCCGCCGAACTCCGAATAGGCGGGCGGCACGCAGGGATTCAACGAGCCGTCCGGCTGGATCGTGTTGTACGGGAACTGGATGCAGTTGCAGTCGGCGTTCGCGTCCACGAGCCCGGCGATGCGGTGAAGCGCGCCGGGCACGTAGGCGTCGTCGGCGTCAAGCCACACGATCCAGTCGCCGCGCGCCTCGTCGAGGCCGCAGTTTCTCGCCACGGAAACGCCGCCGTTGGGCTGGTGCAAAACCCTGACGCGGGAGTCTTGCCGCGCAAGGCCGTCGGCGATCTGCGGCGTCGCGTCGGTGGAGCCGTCATCGACGACGACAGCCTCCCAGTCGGCGAAGTCCTGTTCTTGCAGGCACTTCACCGCATCGGCAAGATGCGCCTCGCCGTTGTAGACGGGTATGATGACCGACAACTTCATTTTGCAATCCTCGCGATAAATTCCGCACGGGCGCGCGCCAGCCGTTCGTTCAGACGGGCATACGCATCGACGCGCACGGCATCCCAGTCGCCGCGATCCTTGAACGCGGCGAGGACTTTCTCCGTCACCTTGCCCCAGTCGCAGTCGTACACGCTGCCCACGACGCTCTCACCGAAGTTGGAGAGCCAGTTGGCAAGCTTCGACCCGCGTGCGATACCGAGGCCTGGGGTGCCAACGTTGGCGGCGAGAATCAGCAGATGGAGCCGGCTTGAGAGGACGACGGAACATTCCGCGGCGGCGGACATCACGGCTTCCGGCGTCGTGCCCGCGATACATTCGACGCCGAGGGATTCCAGAAGCGCGCGGTCGGTCTTGGGGTTCATCGGGATGCCGACGACTTTCGCACCTGATTCGCGTACGGCGGAGATGAGACCTTTCACTCCGTCAAGGTCGGCGACTTGGCGTTGGGTGGAGATACAGAGACCGAGCGTGGGTAGGGTCACGCGTCCCGCGTGACCGCAGACGCGCGGGACGCGCGTCCCTACCGGATCTTGCAGCAGCCCCACTAGTATTGCAGAGTCTGCGGTGACGCCGGCGTTTGGATAGCCCATCGATGCGAGCATGGCGGCACTCTGCGGATCGCGCAGCCACACGCCCTTGCAGCGGGGAAGAACGCGCGCGATACGCCGCGCCAGGCGAGAGCGGAGGTGGCGTTCGTACCAGCCTACAAGGCCAAAGAGCGACAGCAGGAAGCGTCGCTTCCCGGCGACCTTGAAGAACACGGGGTTCAGCTCGTCGTCCATCCCTACGCCCCAGATAAATGTCGGCACGCCCGCTTTCTGGGCGATTTCAAGGAGCCCCAGTCCGACATGCGGGTAGTCCGATAGCCCCGTCGCGCCGCACCATACGTAGACGTCGTGGCGTTTCACCTCCGCCGCGAATCCAGCGAATCCGACGTCGAGGAATCCAAACACCGGAACGACATTCACGCCAAGCTTCGCCGCCGTGGATGGATCGTCCGTCGCGACGGTAAGCTCCACGCCGGGAATCGATTCCTTCAGCATCTTCACGACGCCGGCGATGATCGCCTCGTCGCCGATGTTGTCGCATCCGAACGGGACTCCTCCGAGAAGAATCCTCATTCAACACCTCCGTGCCATGTGGTCACATCGGAGACGGAAAGCCTCGGTGAGCTTGCGATGTCGAACTCCTCTGGCGGCATTCCGCAGGCGATGACCTGCACTATCGCCTCGTTTGGAGGGATGCCGAGAAACCTGTGCGCCTCGCGGTCGACGTCCGGCGAGACGCTCCAATGGAGGATGCAGTGCGCGATGCCGAGGTAGTGGAGAGCGTAGCAGAGGTTCATCACGAAGATGCCGCCGTTCACATAGCAGTCGTGGCGTTCCCACCCCCAGCGGACGGCGGACAGATCCGCGGTCACCACGATCACCTTGTCGGCGTCCGCGCCGAATCCGCGCGTGCCGCCCTGCACGGCGAAGAGCCTGTCCCTGAGCGCGGGATCGTCAATGACGTGGACGCGCGCGTGCTGGCGGTTGCAGGCGCTCGGCGCGGTGAGCGCGAGCGAGACGGCCTCCTCCACCGTTTCGCGGGGGACTGTCCCCGCGAAGTGCCGGACTACGTGGCGCGATGCCGCGAATGCGGGGAACGGCGCGTCCTTGGCGGCGAAGAAGTCCTCACGCCTGACATGTGGTTGGGCCGCAGCCGGGACATCCGCGTGCTCCGCAAGAAACGCATCGAGTCGCGGCATCGGATCAGGACTTTCCCTGTGCAGCTCGCGGTAGGCCCTGAGGACTCCGACGGCATGACGCACCTGGGGATCGTTTCCGAAACGTTTCTCGAAAGACTGGATGAGATTCACCAGGTGGACGACGGCGCCCTTGCCGAAACCGAGTCTGCGGCGCGGCATGGTGAGCCCCTTCTCGAGCACATGGTATCCCATCACGATCTCCGCGCGCGCGGCGGCCTTGCGGTCGAGATGCAATGCGCCGGCGTTCTCCATGAACTGCGCCTTGTCGTAGCGAAATGCGATACATGCCTCGCGCCGCATTTTGATCTTGAGGATCCACGCCGACAGCGCACGCTTGACTTTCCTGAGCCGTTCTATCATGGCATCTCCGCCGATTGCGCCTTCAGAAAGCCCTCCGGCGCTTCACGGCCCCACACCGCCCGGAAGCGCGCCTTGGCGACGGCCTCCTTGATCTGGCGCACGGTGTCCTGCGTGACAAACCCCTTCCGCGCATGGTCGGTGTAGAAACTGGCGACGAGCCCCTTGCTCTTCAGCTTTTCCTCATTCTCCCTTTCGTAGGCCTGCAGCAGAGCCCCCCCCTCGCCTTCGCCGATGAACGAGAACGGGCGACCCTTCGTGTGGTGGTACTTGAAGTACCAGTCGAGAGCCTTTTCAAGATCGTCGGAATTCGCGATCAGGGGGGAGAACACGCGCGCGATTCCGGCAAAGCGGTTGTTCCCGACTTCGGTTTGCGCGTAGGAATACATCAACGGAACGTGCGCCACGTTCGAGTAGAGCGTGCTCTGCACGTAGAACAGGTCCGAGGGAACTACGAACGTACGCACGGGATCCTCACGGATGAGCCAGTTCTCCACATAGTCGTACGGGGAGGAGCTGACACACCCCGTCAGAACCGAGGCGAGAATAATAACGGAGGGAAGTCTTTTCATCATTTTTCAGAGCATGCGAGACGGAAGCCGTAGATGGCGTTGCGGAGCACTGGATCGCGCTTGAGCCGGTATGCAGACCGGCAGTCGCGGGCATAGAAGAACCAGCAGCCGCCGCGGAGCACGCGGAACGATCCGGTGGGCGGCCCCTTGGGATCTTTGTGCGACAGGGTGTCAAGCTTGCCGAACCAGTCGTAGCACCACTCGAGCACGTTGCCGTGCATGTCGTAGAATCCCCATGCGTTGGCCTGGTTCTTGCCGACGGCATGCGTCTCGTTGCCGCTGTTGGCGTCATACCACGCCATCTCCATCAGCTGGCCGTTGCCCGACACGGCGCCGCTGCTGCCGGCACGGCAGGCGTATTCCCATTCCGCCTCGGTGGGGAACCGGGCGACTCCGCCGAAAACGACGTTCAACCGGGAGACGAACGCATTGCAGTCCTCCCACGACACGCTTTCCACGGGGCGGTCGGGATTCTTGAACTTTGACGGATTTTCGCCCATGACACTCTGCCACTGACTCTGCGTGACCTCGTACTTGCCAAGCCAGAACCCCTTTGTGAGAGTCACCGGGTGCAGCGGCTCGTCGTCGAACCTGCCCACTTCGGCGATGGGGCTGCCCATCATGAATGTACCCGGCGCGCACCAGATCATCTCCATCGTCGCGCCGCCCGGGAGCGTGATGGTCTTCGTGTCGCCGCTCTTGCGCGATGCAGCGTCCGCCGTCCCGCCTGCGGCATTCTTGGCGGCGGCCTTGGCTGCCATGCGGAACTCCACCTTGTCGAAGTCCCTTACCGCGGCTGAGAGAAGGTCTGCCGTGATGGGCTTGTCCGCGCCGTCGAACAGGACCGACAGCTTCGCCGCCGGGACGTCGCACACGGAGGCCAGGGAACCGTCCTTGGCGAACTCGAACGTGTGCTCCGGCATCTCGTCGTCGGCCGCAACAGCCTTGTTGATCGCGTCCAGCGCGTCACGCAACGTTGCCGGCTGCCCGCCGCGTACGCCGACCGAGCGCGGAAAGCGCCGCCTGAGCCGCCATGGTGAAATGTGGCTTACGTCGCCGAATTTGACGGCGATCTCCGTCGTCGGGTTGCGGGTCTCTGCGTCCTTGGGGACGATGAGGGAGGAAAGCGCGGAGCGCGCTTCCTCCGCCTGCGGGGCGGCAGACGCCACCAGCGCGGAAAGCGCCGCTGCGAGCGCCATTGTAACGAGCCTGACCGGTACCGTCATTTCATTATGTCCCTTTCAGTCAAATGCACAAGGAAATTATACCAAAATCCGTAGCTTTGCGCCATGCAGATTTACACCTCATTCAAGGGACTTGTTTTCATCCGGCATTATAGTATAATATGCGCGTTCGCGAAGATAGTGAAAACAAGGTTCTGAATGAAGGTACTGATAACAGGTTCCGCCGGTTTCATCGGCTTCCACGCGGCGCGGGAGTTCCTGCGCCGGGGGTGGGACGTCGCCGGCCTCGACAACTTCTGCGACTACTACGACGTCGCGCTCAAGCGCGCCCGCGCCGCGAACCTTCCGTTCACCATGCACGAGAACGACATCTGCGACCTGGACGCGCTGCGGGGCGTCTTCGCCGAAGAGTCGCCGGACGTCGTGCTCAACCTCGCCGCGCAGCCGGGCGTCAGGTACTCGATCACGCATCCGTTCGTGTACCAGAAGACCAACCTCGAGGGATTCCTCAACGTCCTCGAGTGCTGCCGCCACGCAACGAAGGTTCCCAAGCTCGTGTTCGCGTCGTCGTCCTCCGTGTACGGCGGCAACACGAAGATGCCGTTCGAGGAGTCCGACCAGGTCGACACCCCCGTGAGCCTCTACGCCGCCACGAAGAAGGCGAACGAACTGATGGCTCACACGTATTCGCACCTATACAAGATGCAGACGATCGGGCTCAGGTTCTTCACGGTGTACGGACCGTGGTACCGCCCCGACATGGCGCTTTCGCTTTTCGCGGACGCCATGCTCGCGGGCAGGCCGATCAAGGTGTTCAACCACGGCGACATGTTCCGCGACTTCACGTACGTGGACGACATCGTCGACGGCATCGTCCGCGTCGCAGAGGCGGACAATCTCCCCCTCTACGACATCTACAACATCGGCAACCACAGAAGCGAGAAGCTCCTCGACGTGATCGGCACCCTCGCCGCCGCGCTTGGCGTCGAGCCGAAGATGGAGATGCTACCGATGCAGGCGGGCGACGTCTATGCGACATATGCGAGCATCGAGAAACTGCACAAGGCTGTAGGCTACGAACCGAAGACCACGATCCGCGAGGGAATCCCCGTCTTCGCGAAGTGGTATCGGGAATATCACGGACTATGAATAGCGAGACGAACACAGGTAGGGACGCGCGTCCCGCGCGTCCGCGGTCACGCGAGACGCGTGACCCTACCTCGCCCTTCTTCTCCATAATCGTTCCGTGCTGCGACGTGGAGCCTTATGTCCGCGAGAGCCTCGATTCGGTTCTGAGACAGCCCTTCACGGACTGGGAATGCCTGATCGGCGTGGAGACCTCGAAAGACAGGACCGAGGAGATCGTCCGCGAGTACGCGGCGAAGGATTCGCGCTTCAAGGTGTTCACCGGCCCGCGCAGCGGTTCCTGCTCCGCATCGCGCAACACGGGTATCGACATGGCGACGGGCGAGTACGTCATCTTCCTCGACGGCGACGACACCATCGTCGAAGATTCGCTCCAGCGGCTCCACGACAAGATCGCCGAGCGCCCCGGTGCCGACCTCTACCCCTGCGCCATACAAGTCCACAACGACATGACCGGCAAGGACGAGGAACTGCGTGACAACTACCCGCAGGATTTCAACGGTGAGCTGACCGGCCCGGAGGCTATCGTCAAGGCGGAGCTGTTCCGCAAGGATGTCTGCCCCATGCTCCAGTTGACCGTGTTCAGGCGGCAGTTCCTCGTCGACAACACCCTGAAGTGCATCTACGGTCTCCGTCGGCAGGATAGCGAATTCTCGCCTCGCGCGCTCTATCTGGCAAGGCGCGTCGTCCCGATCCACGAACCATTCTACATCTACCGCCTGCAGGCGACGTCGGTGTCGTCGTCCGCCCGTGGCGAGGGATACTTCCACGGCGACTGGGCAACAATCATCCATTCCCTTCTCGCCTTCCACGCGAAGGTGTCAGTCGAGCCGGGATTCGATCGCCGCGTGTCGGACATCTGGGCGCGCAAGTGGACCGGGTGGATATTCTATTTCTGGTTCGAACCGGAAAAGGTCCACAAGATTCCCCGCAGCCGGCGGGTTGAGACGCTCAAGGCGCTTTTCGCCGACGGGTTCGGCGACTTCGACGTTCTTGTGAGGTCGATGCCGCGCTCAAAGCGCGTAGCCGGATGGTGGGTCCGCGCCTTCGTGCGGCATCCTGCCTTGCGCGGCGCGGCCGAACTCTTCTTCAGACTCTATTTCCACATCGCAAAGACGAGACGGATACGCACTTGACGTTCCTGGCCATGAAGAAAGTCCTTCTCTACTACAATTTCAGTTTCTCATTCGGCGGAGGAGAACTTCTGCCGCTCTCGTTCATTTCCGAACTACAGCACACATGCGACCTTACCGTCGCACTCGACAGGGCAGACGGCCTTTGGCGATCGGCTGAACTCTACGGCATCGACATCGATTCTTCTGCCATCCATGTGGAACAGGTGATGCCGAAGGGCTATAGCATCAGGCGGCACAATGCCATTCTGTCGCTTCACAGGTCGAGAATGCTGAAGAGGCTTGCGCGAAACGCCGACATCTGCATATCGCTCTCGAACATCACCGACTTCGGAAAGCCCGCCCACCACTTCATCAACATGCTCGCGTTCGGCGACGACGCCTTTACCGCCTATGTCCATGACAAAACCGGCAGCGCCCATGGCGGCGTACTTGCAAGGGTGAAACGGTTTTTCTCGAACGCGATCCTGCGGCCCATCCTTGGGATGCGATCGAAGCGAAGCCTTATCTGCGACAGGCGGCAGCACATCTACCCGAACTCGCGATATGTCGAGAGGCTGATGACGGAGTTCTACGGGCCGTTCAACAGCGCAGTGTTCTATCCTCCGACCCTCTTCGAGCCGCGGTCGCCGGAATCAGTCGGAAGAGACCCGCTCAGGATCGTGTACATCGGGCGCATTGTCCCGGAGAAGCGTATCACCGACCTCATCGGGATCGTGGAAAAAGCCCGCGCAGACACGGGGCTTGAGCTGACGTTCCATCTGGCGGGACGCCTCAACCAGACGCCGGCGTACGGCGAGAGGCTTGCGGCGATGGCGCGCGAAAGGGACTGGCTGAAGTTCGTCGGCGCGGTGTACGGGGACGAGAAGGAACGCTTCCTCATGTCCGGATCGTTCGCCCTGCACGCCGAACGCATCGAGGCGTTTGGAATATCGGTGGCGGAATACCTGGTTGCCGGCCTGATTCCCGTAGTCCCCGACGAGGGCGGAACGCCGGAGGTCGTCGGTTCACCCGCCTTGGCGTACCATACGGACGAGGACGCCGCGCGGATTCTCGCGCGCCTCGCCGAGGATCATGCGTTCCGCGACGGGCAACGACTCCTTTGCGCGGAACGCGCAAGAACGTTCACGCGCGCGGCGTACATGGAACGCCAGCGCGAACTGCTCCGCCACATCGTCGGCGATGGCGTTTAGCTCCGTTTGCGTAGTTTCCCGAGAACGGTCGCAAGGTCGCCGCGGAATAAGAACGCCATGCACAGGGTCGTAACCGCCGTGGCGGCGGCGGCCTTCGCGAAGAGGCCTGGAATGCCGCCGAGCGGCACGGCGCGGGTCGCGAGGTACGCGATGGCGCAAAGCGCGGCGGCGCATAGCGCGAAACCGGCATACGAACGCCAATAGGCGCGCGACTCCGTCTTGCCGAAGAACGCCGAGAACACGACATGCGACTCCCACGGAATCTGGATGAACGCGAACCCCAGGATCGTCGAGAATATCACACCGTCGAGTTTGTAGGCATCCGGCAGAAATACGACGAAAAGGATGTTCGTCCCAAGGTTCACCGCGCCGGCGACGATGGGTTTCCAGCGGTCCTCGCGCCAGAGCGACGCCGCCGACTTGAACGCGAGCAGCATCTGCCGCGACTGCATGATGTAGAAGTACAGTACCATCAGCGCCGGGGTGAGCGCGTGGCGCATGAGCGAGGGGTCGTCCTTCACCCACACCGCCATGAACGGCTGGTACAGCGCCGCCATCATCGCCGCACAGAAGGTGATCACGACCATCGAAAGGCGGTTCATCCGCATGAAAAGACGGAAGCTCTCCTCCTTCGTCTCGGTGTAGATCTTGTTGCCGAAACCGCCCGTCATCGAGGAGTAGACGACTGCGACGAGTCCCGCGACGGACGTGACGACATAGTAGTAGTTTCCGTAGGAGGCGACGGCGACGAGTCCGAGGAAGGCGGATATCACGAGGTTATCCGTGGAGTTGGTGATGACGCCGCCGACCTTATGCATGAAGATCGACTTGACGTCGGATATGACGCTTCGGCGCAGATCGGGCGGCAGCACCCCGCGCGGCTCGATGTCCGGGAAGAGCTTTCTTGACGCCTTCACGAGCAGCACGTTCTGAACCACCGTGAAAAAGACGGTCGCGATGACATAATGGTAGTAGTTGCGCGTGACGAGCAGGATGAGGAATACGGCTATGTACTGCGCGATGGAGACCGCGGTGCGGATGTTCGTGATCACGTCGTTACGGTGGTGCGCGCCGAGGACGACACCCCTGTAAGCGAAGAGGAAGTAGCTCGCGGCAGTGTTGACGAGGTGTATGACGTAGAGGATGCGCAGGTCGATCTCCGGTGGAACCGTGCCATGCACGAGCTGGCCCAGGAACGGCAGGAGCGAAAGCCCGATGACGAATATCGACACGCCTACGTAGCGATAGATTGTGCGGTAGAACCTGAGGTAAGCGCAGAGGAGTTCGCGGTTGTCTTCCGCCACGGGCTTGTACATGGAGCACACGACGGCCGTGCCGAACCCCAGCTCCGCGAGCATCAGGACGCCGAGAATCGAACCGAAGAGACCGTTGAGCCCGAGATACGCGGGCCCCAAGAGCCACAGGAAGAGCGTCCTGTTCAGGAAGGGAAACAGTAGCCTGATGCCGCTGGAGACGGCATTGGCGACCATGTTTCGCTTTACGTTCCTGGAGAAGTCGAGCTTCATGCCCCGAAAATCTTCTTCTTCAGTTTCATGGCGCGCCACACCCATGGCGCGAGCGGAACGACGGCGCGGGAAGCCCACCACCACGACCTGCGCAGCGGGATAGGCAGATCGCCCCGTCCGACGATGCCCTTCTCGACCATCCAATCCGCCACCGGGAACACGACGTCACGCCACTTCAGGGAGTGTGCGTTCCACATCTGCCAGGGCTTGGGATTGTACGCGAAGTGGGCGAAGTAGCGGGTCTTGTCGACGCTGCCGTTCGCCTTGTAGTTCGCGGTGACCTTCGGGGCGTCGGGGTCGAAGCAGAGAAGGCTGCCGAGCACGCTTTCGTCCGTCTGGAAGTAGGCAGAGTCCTTCTGCCACGGGGTGACGACGTCCGGGGCGATCACCCGCTCGGTCTGCACCCGCCAGCGTTCAAGGAACGGACGCCATCTGCGGTGCAGGACGATGAACGGGTTGTTCACGGTCGTGTCGCCTAGCCGGCTTTCGGGAAGGGCCTTCCCGCACAGCGCCTCGACGTCGCGCCGCCAGACCGCGAGCCTTTCGGCGGTCAGGAGGGGCGGCGGCGGCGAGTACGTGCGCACGACGATTTCGTCCGGGTCATCGCCTACGAGCCATTCGGAGCAGTCACCGACGAACGCGGCGTCGGAATCCGCCCAGCAGACCCATTCGGTCTGCACGTCATCGCATCCCATGAGCATCGGCTTCTGGCACGCGACGCACTGCCGCGAACTCGGCAGTTCGCGGATCGTCACGCCTCCGAGCGCACGTATGCGGTCCTTCATCGCGTTCGTCCAGTTCATGGCGCCCACGACCACGGGATGCCTCATGCCGTTGCGCCTCATGCTCGCCACGAGCAGCATCGCCCCCCATGCGAAGGCGCGGTCACCGGCCGTTACGACTGTCGTTGAAATTTTATCCATCCTTCTCCTTCTTGCTTTTGCGGTCGCGACAGAGCGCGACCCTCCCGATTTGTCTTACATATTCCTTCCCCTCACGGCATTGTCCAATAGCCCGGCAGTTTGCGCACATCATCCACCGGCGCGGGGCGAACCGGCGGCGGGGTTTCCGTCGGCTCGAGCAAGTACCCGCAGACCGATGCGGCGGGGGCGATCGTCTCCCACACCGTGTACTCGCTCGCGGCCACGGTGAGGTTTTCCACATTCCCCCATCTGCGCCAGATCGGCCATTTTACCGCGAAGGACTTGTCGCCGCCATACACGAGCTCGACCGCCTTTGCCGGCATCCCGTAGTTCCATCTGTAAGGCGATATTCCGGGAACGAATTCCGCGATGCCGTCCACATATGACGGCAGGTCGAGGAAAACGACTGGACATACCCTTCCGAGTCCGCTCGTCAACGTCGTGCCGACAGGATTGCATCCGTTGTGGAAGTCGAGCGCCGCGAACGCGGCATCGAGGTACTTGCCGTCGCCGGTGATCGCGTGCGCGGCGATGAGGGTCTGCGCCCTGCGCAGCGGGTGACTCGATCCCCAGCTCATGGCGTGGCAAGAGCCCTTTCCCGGAAACCACCATGGGCAGCGGTATGCGTACGCAGCGTTCACCTGATTCACCATGTCTTTGGCGCGGTTGAGGACCTTCCTCTCCCATTGCTTCATCAACCATGCAACGTCATCCGGAAGCCCCAGCGCGCGTTCGCCGGAGAACGTCAGCGCGCTCCACCGCCATTCGTGCTTCTTGAAGTGGGCGTCGATTTCACCCTTCCTTTTCCGCAGTTCGTCGAGATAGACGCTCTCGCCCGTGAGTGCATTCAGGTTTAAGGCGGCTTTCACAAAGGCGTCCGCCGGTAGCACGGCAGGTTCGCTCCACCCGACCTGCAATCGCTCCCTGGACATGATTCCCGACTTGCGCTCGACGACGAACGTTTCACGGGCCGGCCTTTCGCGCATGGCGAAATCCCATGCGCGTTTTGCGGATTCAAGATAGCGGCGCCTGAACGAATCGTGGCAACGCGCGAGAAGCGCGGCGTGCGCGGCGTACGAAAGCGAACTTGCGCGGGTCGCACGCGATACGGCATATCTCATTTCATCTTTCTCCGCCACGTTGCCCGGACCGGGATGCAACGTACTCTCGATCCACGTGCCGACGCCGCCGTTCTCCTGCTGGACCTGCAGGAGATGCCGCAGGCCCCACTCCGCCTCGTCAAGGACATCGGGTATCCCGTTCGTGTTTTCAGGAATTGCGAGTTGTCCATCGCGGAAGTTTCCGGGCTTCATCAGATAGACGGCGCACAACGCGTTCACCACCGAAAGATGCATGGGGCGCCTGTCGTAGTCGGCGGCGTCGTGCCAGCCGCCGGAGACTGCGATTCTTTCGCCGTTCTCCCAGTCGGTGTTGTACCTGATTATGTCGAACCACCTGACGCCCTTCGGCAGGGAACCCTCCTCGGGGGCGAAGATACCGCGCACGACGTTC
>JAEEGL014842873.1_pt1 | contig 13769 bp, 18 predicted proteins | sample 9134231 | NCBI WGS metagenome assembly JAEEGL01 (sample SAMN16246548, study PRJNA631951) | gut metagenome | biome: gut microbiome; feature: rumen; material: fiber-attached | host: Bos | place: Iran: Karaj | collected 2018-10 | reverse complement strand
ACTTGAATGCCCTCAGGTAAATCAGTTAAAATCTTATTTAAAATTTCTAAACATAATTCAGGATGGTAAGCCATACGACCTCTACCCTTTTGGAATTTTAATGCAATCTTAACCTTGCTACCATGTTCTACAAAATCAACAATCTTTCTAACCTTAGTATCGAAATCATGCTTTTCTGTAGTTGGTGTAAATTGAACCTCTTTCATAGGAACAACCTTTTGATTCTTCTTTTGTAGCTTAGCCTTCTTTTGTTGTTCAAATCTGAATTTTGAAAAATCCATCAACTTGGCAACAGCTGGATTTGCATCTGGTGATATTAAAACTAAATCTAGACCTCTTGATTCAGCTTCAGCTAAAGCCTTATCACGTGGTAAAACACCTAGTTTTTCTCCTTGATCTGAAATTACTAAAAGTTCCTTTACTCTGATGTCTTCATTAATTAATGTATCATCAAACTTATTTCCTTGCTTGCTAATAGTTACACCCCCAAACAATTTTTTAAATAAAAAAGAGGACAGAACGCCCTCTAGATAATCATAATAAATTTAAATTTATGTGACCATTTGCCTACCAACATGATAAATCGATCAGGCGAGAAACAGGCGTTTCTTCTTTCCACGTTATTTACTTAACCTCAATTATTATATACAATCATTTCATAATAGTCAATACTTTTTTTATTAAACATGATATTTTTATATTTTTAATTAATCATTTGTTCTTCTATCCATTATTTAAAATCCTTTATCGAATAAATTTCTATATATATTATTGTTGTTAAAAATAAAATCATAACAATAATAATTAATAAATTACCAAACTCAAAAAGATTATTTTTCGAATTATAAATTGTATATGGAAAATAATTTATAAAAGAATCAGATATTTTTTTAAAATTATTCATTAATATTCTTATAATCAAGAAGCTAAACAAGACAAATAATGGAGTAATCATCATACTAAATATTTCAGTTAAGGCAATTGATGCTAAAGCTTCAAAAATCATTGCGATATAATTATATAAAAAAGTTACAGTTAGTTCTTTTGTTAATTTGAATAAACTAAACCTTAATAAAGCTATAAGCATTATTATTCCAAATTCAATTATTAATAAAATAAATAATAATAAAATAATTACGATTAATTTTATTAATGCTAATTTTGTTCTTTTTACATAAGATACAAACAATGTATCAAAGCTTAATGAATTAATTGATAAATTTAAGACAAAAAAAGCAATTAAAATACCATTTAATATTTCCATTATTAATAATGTTAAATTGAAATAAGATTGATGAAAGCTTAATGGACTTATTAAATAATCTGTTTCATTTTCTATATTTGAAATAAATACTAAAGAGCCTGTTAAAAATAATAAAGAAATAATTATAGCTATTATTGTTTTTTTATTTAATATAAAGCTTAAATATAATGATATTAATGATTTATAATTCTTTTTTCTTCTTTCGTTTCTTTTCACTTATTACACCATCCTTAATTTCATAAACAATTGGATTTAAATCATTCAAAAAGTTTTTATCATGAATACTAACAATTACTGTCTTATTTTCTTTTATTTTTTCATCAATTAGCTCTTTAAATAATTTTTTGGCAAAATCATCTAATCCATCAACAGGCTCATCTAATATATAAATATCAGCATCATTATAGAAAGCTAAAAATAAACCTAGCTTTTGAAAATTACCTTTTGATAAACCTCCTATACTTCTTTTGGGAATTTGAAATCTATCTAAAATTAAATCAGGTTTATAATTTAATCTATAAAGCTTTAACATATTATATATAAATTCATCTGTTTTCATTATTTTAGGGAGCATATATTTATCTGGTAAATATGATATAATTCCGTTTGATTCAATAGTGCCAGACGTTTTAAAAATAACATTTGATATTATTTTAATTAATGTAGATTTACCAGATCCATTTGCCCCTGTTAAAACATATAATTTTCCTTCAGATAAAGAAATAGTTATATTTTTTAAAGCTACATTATTGTCATAAGATTTTAAAACATTATTTAGATTTAGCATAATTAATTATTCCTTCTTCCATTTTATAATCATTAGAATTTAAAGAATTAACAATAAAGCTAAAATGATCTATATAAAAATCTGTTCCATCTAAATTTAAAGTTATATATGCTTCTTTAATCATTAATATTTCTTGATAAGAAAGTGGTATAAATATTTTATTATCTTTTATTTCAATTTCTGTTTCTTTTATATAATTAGGATTATAATTATTTATTATTGATTTTATATCTACTTCATTACCATATAAATTGGGCTTAGCATCATCTAATTTCCCATAAGCAAAATTTGAAACCTTAAAATCCTTTAATTTGTTAAATTTATCAGTTAACTCTAGATTAATACCTACAAGCTTTAATTCCTGATTTATATATGCATAGCTTCCATAATATTTATTGTAGCTTAATAGCTCATAATCACTAGTATTTAAAAAGCTTATATATCCCACATTAATGTTTAATGTATAAGATTCATTTTTTATAAATAAAATTGCATCTTTTATATCAAGACTTTGACTAACATTAATGATATCAGCATCAATTCTATTAACATATAAATCATTATTCTTAGAAACAGTAACACTAACATTTTCTAAATTATAAATAGAATTACCATCCTTTAATTGATATATATTTTTATCCTCATAGCTTATTAGGCTATGTTCTAATTTTGAATAAATATCAAAATGCATTCTTGCATCATCCTTTATAACATAGCCTTTTGCTTCTTTAATTGCATAAAAAGCATCAAATTCACTCCTTCCAATATTTAAATAAATAATTATTCCAATCAAGGCGATAATAATTATTAATATTAATAAATATATTTTCTTCATAATTTTGCCTTCTCCACTCTTGCATATTGATTCTTTAAAATAGTAAATTCAAATCCACCCTTTGCAACCTCTATAAAAAATATATATGAGGCAGCAACACCATTTGTTATTGATAAATTGCCTGTTAAATAAACAATTGCAGAAGATCCTGCTTCTACTACCAAATTCATCGTTTCAGTTTGTTTTACTGACTTTGTATTAACAGTTGATGCATCAATGCCACATTTAGCCGAAATATCACCTTTAACTCCTTTTGCACTTCCTGAAGCACCTGCACTTAAAGAACCACTTGATGAAAAAGTTGTCTTATTTGTAGATTCTGTTTCTACCTTAACATTATATGTAACATCAGTATTTGATGTATTTGTCACACTCCATAAGGTATTTGATATATATGATGCATCTACTGAATCATTTTCTACATAAATTGAATAGCCTAAAAATTGAGGCTTTAGATTATCATAATATTTCATAAATTCTTCATCTGTAAAATTTGTTAATAATTTACCATTTGCCATTATTATTTCTGAAAATGTTTGATAATCACTTGTATCAGCATAACAATCATAATCTAAATAAAAAAATGTAATAAAAATTAAAAAGATAAATAAATATATTTTTTTCATATTTCCTCATTCCTCTCATTAAAAACTAATTTTATCAAATCAATATACAATTCTTTTTCATTTAATTCTTGAATTGTATTGATTTTAGTTCCGCCATCTTTCGATGATCCACCACATAAATATAATTTATAATTTTCAGTATCAAAATCTATAATTATATATCTACTATGAAACATTTTATTATTTTTTATTAAATCAACATTAATCCCTGTATCCTTTTTAAAATCATTTATAAAATTATTATTCAATTTATTTTTAGCTTTATTATCTGTAGCAATTTTTATTTCAACTGAAGAACAAACTTTTAATAATTGTAACGTTTTGATATCTATATAATCATCAATTATATAAATTGATTTATTAGCTAATTTATATATAGATTGATATGCAACATCTGATTCTATTCTTTGTCCATTTAAAATTAAATAATGTTTATAAGTATTTGGATCATTAAAATATTCTTTAATATTTTTAATATCATTTTGCATTGATTTAAATTTATCATCATATTCGTCTAATTTATTTATTAAACAACTAGTTTCATTTTGAAGTTTCAATATAATATCTGAATGTTCTAAACATCTTTTTGTGTTAATTGAATATCCTTTAATTAAATATTGCTTTAAAATGTTGTTTGCCCATCTTCTAAATTCTGTACCTCTTTTAGAATTTACTCTATATCCTACAGACAAAATTACATCTAAGCTATAATAAGTTACATTATAATTTTTTCCATCAGAGGCAGTATTTAAATTTTTTTTAACAACTGAATCTTTTATTAACTCTTTTTCATCAAAAATATTAGAAATATGAACACTAATGTTTGGAATTGTTGTATCAAACAATATTGCAATTTCTTGTTGAGTCATCCATATGGTATCTTCATTTGGAGATACCCTAACATCAAGTGAAATATCTCCACTTTCAAATTTTATAATTTCATAATTTAACCCCTTGTTATCGACTTTTTCTACAATTTGATTATCAAAACCATATAAATAATTAATTAACAAATCAACATTATTTTTACAAATATCAGTCTTAGGCTTTAAAGTTTTAATTAGTATTTTAATACCATCTATTGTAAAGAAATAAAGTATAATTCTTGAAATTTTAATGTTACTTAAATCTTTACAATTTGAGGTCGCATTTTGCGACCGAACAATACTTTTCAATTCTTCTTCGCTTATTTTAAAGTATGTATCTTTTATAAAATTTGATTCATTTCTTTTTATTTGTTCATTAAATCTTTTAAGCTCATAACCAAATATTTTTGCCAAATCCAAATTGAACATTCCCTTCTTTTTTCTAAGCTCATATATCATCTCTTTTAAAATATCAATTGTTAATATTTCATACATAAAAAACACCTCCTATATAAATTAGAGAGCATTTTTTCGATTTTGCGGTAACAATTTGTGACCGCAAATATTCTCCTACTTCATTTTTTGTTAATTCAAACATACAATCATCTTTAAATAATATAATATTTCTTTTTACATTTTGGTTAAATGTTTTAACTTCATAATTAAATATTTTTGCTAAATCAAAATCGAACATTCCCTTCTTTTTTCTAATCTCATATATCGTCTCTTTTAAAATATCAATTGTTAATATTTCATTCATTGAAAAAACACCTCCTATATAAATTAGAGAGCATTTTTTCAATTTTTTTAAAAATTTTTTACATTTTCTTAAAAAAAATAGTAAAAAAGTTATTTTATGTTATAATTGTTTAGGTAAAGGAGGCATTGAGCATGGGATGTGAACACGATTGCAGTAGTTGTGGTGCTAACTGCCAAAGCAAAAATAAAGATTCATTTATTGTAGAAACAAACAAAAGAAATAATATTAAAAAAATTATCGCTGTCCATTCAGGAAAGGGTGGAGTAGGTAAATCATTTGTTACATGTATGCTAGCAACTGTTTTAGCTAAAAAAGGATATAAAGTAGGTATTTTAGATGCCGATATCACAGGTCCTTCTATTCCAACAGCCTTTGGTATTAAAGAAAACCTAGTTGGTGATGGTGAATTAATGTTTCCAGCAATTTCTAAAACTGGAATCAAATTTGTTTCAATTAATTTATTAGTTGAGGATAAGACTCAACCTGTTGCCTGGAGAGGTCCAGTCTTAGGTGGAGCAATAAAGCAATTCTATCAAGATGTTTTATGGGAGGATATCGATTTCTTATTTGTTGATATGCCACCAGGAACAGGTGATGTTGCATTAACTGTTTTCCAAAGCTTACCAGTTGATGGTGTAGTTATTGTATCTACTCCTCAAGATTTAGTATCTATGATTGTTGGTAAGGCTGTTAATTTAGCTAAGATGATGAATATCAATGTTGTTGGTTTAGTTGAAAATATGGCTTATATGAAGTGTGAATGCTGTGGAAATCCACTTTATCCATTTGGACCATCAAAATTAAATGATGTTGCAAATGAATATAGCATTAAGCCTTTAGCATCTTTACCTATCATTCCAACATTAAATCAAAAAATTGATGCTGGTTTAATTGAAGATATTGAATATCCATATTTAGATAATGTAGTTGAAACATTAGTTAATTTAGGAAAGAAAAAATTAGATAAGAATTTATTTTAATACTATCAAAAACAAATTTTAAACAAAAAATAAGACTTATAACATCTATTATTTAATAGGAAATATATTTTACATGACTTTTTTTGAATTTTTTTCAAAAAAGTCTTTTTTTTTTTTTTTTTAAAGGAAATATAATTAAATTACATAAAAGAATTGAAAAAGAAAACATAAGGGGAAAAAATGAGAAAAGAAAACATAAAAAAGTGTTTAAAGTGTGGTAAAACTTTCCACGGATTTAACAGCTGTCCATATTGTGGATCAAAAAAAATTGATGATACAGGTGAGGTTGTTGAAGTAGAAATAAAAAAGTTGAAAAAAGTTGAAGAAAAGATTGAATTAACAGCTGAAGAAAAAGAAAAAAGAAAAAAACGTGCATTCAAAAGAAACATAATATTAAGCGCTGCCGGGGCATTAATGATTTTAATTATAATGCTTTGTATATTTTTAGTTTATATACCTAATAATACACAAAAGATTGAAATAAATTCGTTCGATGGTAATACTTCTCTTGTTATAGAAGATTTTAAATTAGGTAAAAATGCTGATAATCATTATAATACTATGTCAACTATTGAAGTAAAAGATCCTGATGAATTTTATGAAAAATATTTAAAAAAATATACCATTGATGAATTTGAATCAACAAAAGAAAAAGGTTATTTGTTTTATGAAGGTGCCTGTTTTTACTATAAAATAGAAAAAGAAACAGATTATGGTTATAGTTATAAGATTAAGTCATCATATTCCAATTCAGTATATCTAGATTTTATAACATCAGGTGATGGTTTTTGTTGGACTGGACCAGGACTTGATTATCAAGGTGGAATGATTGGTATCACTTATACAGAATTTATTAATTTATTATCACATGTTGATAATAGATATTATGAAGTTCATGATAGTAAATATTATTTAAAAGCATATATTCATACAAATGGAGAAACAAAATTCGCAACTTATCTTGAATTAAAAAGTATTGATAAAAAAGAAGAAAATGATTTTTGCCAAATTATTATATATGATGATAATGGCGAATTAATTGATGAAAACAATCCATTATTATTTTAAAAAAGAAAAAGGATTAATCCTCATCTGGGATTAATCCTTTTTCTTTTGCTTCTTCTTTTATTTTTTGGTCTCTTTCATTCATTTCATGAATTACTTCATTAATATGGTTACCATATTCTAATGATTCATCAAATTTAAATATTAATTCAGGCATCTTTCTTGCTTTTAGCTTTTTAGCAAGCTCGTGGCGAATATATCCTTTATGCTTTTCTAATAAAGCATCATAATTTTCTTTCTTACCCATGTAGAAAGTGTAATAAATAGTCATATAGCTTAAATCATTAGTTATTCTAACTTCTGTTACACCAACACCAGATAATCCTCTATTTGAATCATCTCTTCTTAAAAGAGCTGAAAGCTCTCTTAAAGCAAGTGATTCTAATCTTTTTAAGCTAACACCCATTATCTAGGAATCTCCTTCATAACAGATGCCTCGATAATGTCGCCTTCTTTAATATCATTATAATTTTCAATTGTAATACCACATTCGTAACCTTGTTTAACTTCTTTAACATCATCTTTGAAACGACGTAAAGAACCAATCTTACCTTCATATATTACAACACCATCTCTAATTACTCTAACTAAAGATGTTCTTTCAATTGCACCATTAGTTACATAAGAACCAGCAATTGTACCAATTGATGATACCTTAAAGATATTTCTAACTTCAGCTTCACCAATAACAACTTCTTCATAAACTGGATCTAACATACCCTTTAATGCTGATTCAATATCTTCAATTACAGAATAAATAACATTATATAATCTAATTTCAACGCCCTTAGTTTGAGCCTCAGTTCTAACTGAAGATGAAGGACGTACATTAAATCCTATAATAATGGCATTTGATGCTTCTGCTAAAGATACATCAGTATCAGTAATAGCACCAACAGATGCACGAATGATATTTACCTTTAAATCTTCAATATTAATCTTTTCTAAAGAACCCTTTAATGCTTCAACAGATCCTTGAACATCACATTTAATAATTAAATTTAAAATGTGCTCTTTATTTTCATTAGTCTTATTGAATAAATCTTCTAATGATGTAGCCTTCTTAGCTAATGCTTCAGCATTCTTAGCCTTTTCAGCTCTTGCGTTTGCTGTATCACGAGCTAATCTTTCATCACCAAATACCATGAACTTATCACCAGCCATAGGAACATTGTTTAAACCTGTAACAGCAACAGCTTGGCTTGGTTTTGCTTCATTATATCTAGCATGAGTATCATCTTCCATTGTTCTAATACGTCCATATGTGTTGCCACATACAACGATATCACCAGTTTTTAAAGTACCATTTTGAACTAAGAAAGTAGCAACAGGTCCTTTACCTTTATCAAGTTCAGCTTCAATTACAGTACCTACAGCAAGTCTATTAGGATTTGCTTTAAATTCTTTCATTTCAGCAACTAATTGAACCATTTCAAGTAAATTATCAACACCTTCACCCTTTAATGCTGAAATAGGAACATAAATTGTATCTCCGCCCCATTCCTCACATAAAAGATCATAATGTGATAATTCTTCTTTTACTCTATCTGGATTTGCAGTTGGCTTATCAATCTTATTTACAGCAACAATAATTGGACATCCAGCAGCCTTAGCATGAGCAATTGCTTCTTCAGTTTGAGGCATAACACCATCATCAGCAGCAACAACTAAAATTACGATATCTGTAATTTGAGCACCTCTTGCTCTCATTTGTGTGAAAGCAGCGTGACCTGGAGTATCGATAAATGTAATTAAGAATCCATTGTGATTTACTTGGTAAGCACCGATATGTTGAGTGATACCACCAGCTTCATTCTTTACAACTCTTGATGATCTAATTGTATCAAGTAGGGTTGTTTTACCATGGTCAACGTGACCCATGATAGTAACAACAGGAGGACGAGACTTTAAATTTGCTTCATCATCTTCAATAGTGAATTCATCAAATCTTGTAACATCTGTTACTACCTCATCTTTTACTTCAAAGCCAAAATCAAGAGCAACAAGCTCAATTGTTTCTCTATCAATAGTTTGGTTTTGTGAAGCCATAATACCTAATTGCATAAGCTTCATAACAACAGATGAAATAGTCTTATCCATTCCTTGTGCTACATCTGCAACAGTCATTCCAACCTTATAAGTTAAAATACCTTTTTCCTTAGGTTGTTGATCCTTATTTCCTTTTTTAACAGGTATATTTGAAGTTCTAGCATCTTTTTTATTAGTTTTTTTAGCCATGAAACCACCCCTTTTATTTATTTCTTTAATATATTCAGAAAGTTTTTATTAGAAATACCTAATACCATTCTATTCTTTTTACCAATGGCATTTGATAATTCTAATGAGGAATAGCTTTCATCAACCTCCACATTATAAAATTTTGCTTTATCTTTAATCTTTTTAGAAGTGTTTAATCCTGCATCATTTGCAAGAAAAACTAAGAATACCTTTCCTTGACGAATGGCATCAACAACCATTTCATCTCCAGATATTACACCTCTAGCTCTTTGGCATAGCCCTAAATTTGATAATATCTTATCCATTATAATAAACTCAAAAGCTCATCATAAATGCTATCAGGAACAGCTACTTCTAGCTGCTTGTCTAATATTTTAGTCTTCTTAGCCTTTAAAATGACTTCCTTATCCTTTTTAAGATATGCTCCTCTTCCGTTTGCTTTACCCTTTAGGTCAATAACAACTTCCTTTTCAGGTGTTCTTACAACACGGAAAAGATCTTTTTTCTCACAACTCTCACGAGTTACTACGCATGTACGTAGTACGGCCTTTTTTTCTTTCATAATTAAATTAATAATCCCTTATCATAAGCTTCTGAAACAGGCATAATATCAATCTTCCAGCCACATGATTGAACTGCAAGTCTAACATTTTGACCCATTTTACCAATTGCTAAAGATAAATGATCATCAGGAACTATAACAACAGATGATTTTTCCTTAAGATCAACACTTAATACCTTAGTTACAGCAGCTGGCTGTAATGAATTAGCAATAAGCTCTTCAGGATTTTCACTCCATTTATATAAATCTACCTTTTCTCCACCTAAGGCATCAACAATTTGTCTGATTCTTAAACCAGCTTCACCAACGCATGAACCGATTGCATCAATCTTTGGATCATTTGAATATAAAGCAATTTTGCTTCTATCACCAGGATCTCTTGCGATACCTTTGATTTCAATAATACCGTCTTTAATTTCAGGAATATAATTTTCCATTAATCTTGTTACTAAAGCTCTATCAGTTCTTGAAACATAAACCTTAGGCTCCTTAGTTGTTTGTTCAACCTTTTTAACATATACTCTTACACTTTGACCGATAGCTAAATCAGTAACATTAGCAAATTCAGCTCTAGGTAAAATAGTTGTAACATTATAACCTAATTTTAAAGTAACAACCTTATCTCCGATATTTGAAATTTCAGCAACAACCATTTCGTTTTCTAAGCCTTTGAAATATTCATAAGCCTTATCACGTTCAGATTGCTTAATGCTTTGATTTGTTGTGTTTTTAGCAGCAGATACTGCTGTTCTACTAAAGTTTCTAAAATCTACCTTTTGTTCAATAATATCGCCAACTTTAGCTGATTTTTTCATTAATTTAGCATCAGCAAGTAAGATTTCTTGTGCAGTTGCATCCTCTTCTGGTTCTAAAGATAATTCTTCAACTACCTTATATACTGCGAATAATAAAATTTCTTTCTTATCAGGATTAATTTCTACTCTGCAGCAGCTATTACCATAAGTCTTTTTAAAAGATTGAATCAAACCCTTTTTAGCTGATTCTAAAACTTCTTCAACACTGATACCTCTATTTTCAGCAATTTCATTAGCTGTTTCAAATAATGCCTTGTTAATCATTTTCCCTTTTTCCTCCTAAAATTTTACAGCAAGACGAATCAATTTAACTTCTTCATAATTAAATGATACTTTCTTAAATCTACCCTTAGCGTTAATTTTCATTGTGATTGTTCCATCATCTAATGCTTCAAGCAATACTCCTTCATAAATCATTGAAGGAAGCTCAACATGAATATATGATTCAATATTTTCTTTAACCTCATCATAATTTCTTAGTTTCTTTTCAGCTCCAGGTGATGATACCTCAAGAAAGTATTCTGGTAAATCACTATCATATTTATCAATTCTTTCTGATAAATAATCATTAGCTAAAGCTAAATCATCAATAGTGATTCCTCCCTTTTTGTCAAGGTAAACCCTTAAGAATAAATTACCATCCTCTTTAACTAATTCCGTATCATAAAATGATATATCATTTTCTTTTAGGAATGGTTCTAATATTTCTTTTATTATAGTAAGATCCATTAATTTCACCTCAACTATCAAAATAATAAGAGAGGTCAAATCAACCTCTCTTTAATCCACGTTATATTTATAACATTATTTCGTATAAAAATCAATCAAAAACTAAATATTTTCCCTCAATACACGTAAAATTCTATCATTTTTGATTAAATTAGCTAATTCTAGTGGTGTATAACCAAAATTATCTTTTCTTTCTATATTTCTAATATTGCAATATTTTTTAACCATTTCAACATTTTCAATAACAATTGCGTAATGAAGTGGGTAATTTGCATAATACAAATAATTTCTATATTGTTCTGATTTTTCATTAATATAATTTAATAAATCATATGTAGGAACTAAATTATAAATTGATTCACCAAATGTTGATTTGCAATCTAAAACCGCACCAGCCTTTAATAATGCTTGAATTACATCTCTATCCTGAACCTGTACAGCATAAAATAAAGGAGTTTCTCCTGTAGAATTTTTAGCATTAACAAAAGCTTTATGCTTAATTAAATATTCAATAATAGAAACATCTCCTGCCTTACATGCTATATGAAGTGGAGTATCTCCAATATAATTAGGCATATTTACAATTGTCTCATCAGCTTTAACTTGATTTAATAAATTTAAATTTCTACTTCTAACAAGTGCCATAAAGATAGTTTCTTCTTTATTGTCCTGTTGATACAAATCAAATTTCATGCTTTCTAAGAATAAAGAAACCATATTTTCTCTTCCTAATACACAAGCCTTATATAAAACTGATTGACCATCATTATTCTTAATTGATAAATCTACACCTTTCTTAATTAATGTCTTTAAAAAACCTAAACGATTATTGATAACGCAATAATGAGCAGGTGTATCACCATGATTATCTTTAATATTTATATCTATGAAATTTTCAAGAAGAATATTAAATGCTTCTACATTATTAAAAACGATTGCTGAATGAAGAAGGCTCATACCTCTTTCATTAATAGCATTAACATCGCCTTTTTCTAAATATTCCTTTAAAGATTTTATATTGTTTGAATATATACTGTCAAATGCGTCCATTGTATCAATAACCTCTAATAAAACGATAAAATTAGAGCCTATTTTTCAAGGCTCTAATCTTTTCTTTTTCTTTCTTACTAAATTAAAATTACTTAACAGAATCCTTTAAGCCTTTACCAGCTTTAAATCCTGGTACTTTAGTTGCAGCAATAGAAATCTTTTCGCCAGTTGCAGGGTTTACACCTTCTCTAGCAGCTCTTTCTTTAACTTCAAATTGACCGAAACCAGAAATAACAACCTTGTTACCTTCCTTTAAAGCTTCAGTGATTGCATCAAATAAAGCATCAACTGCTACTTGAGCTTCCTTCTTAGCTAATTCAGCCTTGTCTGCAACTGCAGCAACTAAGTCTAATTTGTTAATAGTATTCACTTTTTTATCCTCCGAATAGAAATTTTTTTAAGACAATTTAATTATACATAGAAAAAATGCTTATTTCAAGCAATTTTTCTAGATTTTAAGCCATTTTTACCACTTTTCTTCATTTTGATGAAAACGCTTTGTTTCACTGCAACATTTATCATCGCAATCAACTTCTTCATTCTCTATTGAAGAAAATGATTCGCACTTAATTTCATTATTGTAAATTTCATCATCTATTATTTTATTTTTTAATTTGCAGCTTCTACCGAAGACATATTTACACATTAAGCATTGTGAAAATCCCATAACTTCTCCTAAATGTTAAATGCGGGATTTAACCCGCATTTATATTATCTTGGAATTTGATCAATAAATTCTTGTAAAGTTCCATCAATGAAATCTGTTTTTCTAGCGAAAACGAAGATTGTTTCATTTAATGTAACTATTTTTCCATCAAGTGCGTATGTTACACCTGATAGGAATGCTAAAGATTTATTTAAGGCTGCATCTGTTTTGATTTTACCAAAATCTACAATTAGAGGATGACCATCCTTTAATTGATTAGCAATTTCTAATAATTTTGATTCTTCATCAATTAATTGTTCCATAACAATTCTATCAGCTGCAGGTCCTTGAGGTTTTGATTTTGCTGCAAAATCCTCATATTCCTTTAAATCATTTTTCTTTCCGAATAAACCCATTATTCTTCACCATCCTTTGTAGTAAATGGTAATACATGTGCTTTAGTTCCTTGACGAACCATAATTAATGTAGTTTGAGCATATTCTCTTAAAATATCCATTCTTTGTGGAGGGCAGGCAATGATGATTT